>JACCDW012117322.1_pt1 | contig 12290 bp, 9 predicted proteins | sample 7449781 | NCBI WGS metagenome assembly JACCDW01 (sample SAMN15323449, study PRJNA562643) | freshwater metagenome | isolation source: river surface water | place: USA:Blue River Watershed | collected 2017-08-18
AGGTTGCTGCTAAGAAGCCGGCCGCCAAGAAGGTTGCTGCTAAGAAGCCGGCCGCTAAGAAGGTTGCTGCTAAGAAACCGGCTGCCAAGAAAGCTGTTAAGAAAGTGGCTAAGAAGAAGTAATTGGTTCAAAGCAATGGCCGTAAAAAACCCCACGTTTCGGCGTGGGGTTTTTGTTTGTGGTGACTAAAAGTACGAGCCTTATTTTTTCTTCTGCGGTGGTAAGTCTGTACAAGCGCCTTCAGCGACTTCTGCGGCTAAACCAACCGATTCACAGAGTGTTGGATGTGGGTGAATGGTGTGCCCCATATCTGCAGCATCACAGCCCATCTCGATCGCCAGACAGACTTCGCCGATCAGATCACCCGCATGCGTACCCACAATGCCGCCACCGATGATCCGGTGTGTCTCGGCGTCAAAGAGCAGCTTGGTGAAGCCTTCATCTCGACCGTTGGCAATGGCACGGCCAGAAGCGGCCCAAGGGAACATGGCTTTAGTGAACTTGCGGCCACTGGCTTTGCATTGCTCTTCGGTCAGGCCTGCCCAAGCAACTTCGGGGTCGGTGTAGGCAACCGAGGGAATCTGCAGTGGATCAAAGACACGTTTGTGGCCTGCAGCTACTTCGGCAGCGACATGCCCCTCATGTACGGCCTTATGAGCCAGCATCGGTTGACCAACAAGATCGCCAATGGCGAAGATGTGCGATACGTTGGTGCGCATCTGATTATCGACCTTGATGAAGCCTCGTTCGTCGACAATGACGCCAGCTTTGTCTGCCGCCAGTTTGCCGCCGTTGGGTGAACGACCTACGGCCACCAGCACGCGGTCATAGGTGCCGGCAGCGGGTGTTTCAGCACCATTTGCGCCTTCGAACTGGACGGCTATCCCCGTGCTGTCTACTCTAGCGGCAATACATTTAGTGTTGAGCATCACGCGGTTGAAGCGTGAGAGGTTCATCTTCTCCCAGACCTTCACCAGGTCGCGATCGGCGCCCGGCATCAGACCCGAGCCAAGTTCGACGACATCAATTTGCGTCCCCAGTGTGGCGTAAACCGTGGCCATTTCCAGACCAATAATCCCACCACCAACGACCAACATGCGTTTGGGGATATCTTTAAGTTCCAGAGCACCCGTTGAATCAACGACACGTGGATCTACCGGCATAAATGGTAGTTTGATCGACTGTGAGCCAGCAGCGATGATGGCCTGTTTGAAGCGCACGATCTTCTTCTCTCCGGTGGTTTTCTGGCCATCACCCGAGGTGACATCAACGCTCATATGATGCGCATCGATAAATTGGCCGAGGCCACGAACCTGTTGCACTTTGCGGCTTTTAGCCATGCCCGCCAGACCACCGGTGAGTTTGCTGACGACCTTCATCTTGTGTTCGCGCAGCTTTTCAACCGAGACCTTGGCGGACGCCATTTCAACGATACCTAGTTCGTGCAAGTGTGTGACTTCTTCCATAACGCCTGCGATATGCAGGAGCGCCTTGGAGGGAATGCATCCGACGTTGAGGCAAACGCCACCCAAGGTGCCATAGCGTTCGACGATGACCGTATTCAATCCCAGATCGGCGGCGCGGAAGGCTGCAGAGTAGCCGCCGGGGCCACCGCCGAGAACCAGCATGTCGCAGTCCACATCAACTTGGCCTTTATAGCTGGTGGCCGGCGTTGGAGCGGCCGGTGCGGTCGGCGCCGCGCTTGCTGCAGGTGGCGTAGGTGTTGCCGGAGTGGGGGCTGTATTTGCAGCCGGCGTATTGGCAGAGGTACCTGCAGTTTCAGCTGCCTCGATACGGGCGACCACGGTGCCCTCGCCGATCTTATCGCCTAGTTTCACGAGGACTTCCTTAACGGTGCCCGCCCAAGAGGCAGGGACATCCATCGTGGCTTTATCGGATTCCAGCGTGACGAGGGCATCGTCAACATTTATGACATCACCCGGTTTGATGAAGACTTCAATGACCGGGACTTCGGCAAAATCGCCAATGTCCGGCACCTTGAGTTCAATGAGTTGGCTCATGCGGGAATCTCCTTACAGCGCAACGCGGCGGAAGTCTGCCAGCAACTGAGCCAGATAGACGTTAAAGCGGGTAGCCAGTGCGCCATCAATGACACGATGGTCTGCGGTGAGCGACAGCGGCAGGGTCAGGCGAGGTACGAATTGCTTGCCATCCCAGACTGGCTTCATGGCGCTCTTGTTCACGCCGAGAATGGCCACTTCCGGTGCGTTGACGATGGGTGCGAAGTAAGTGCCGCCGATTCCGCCGAGCGATGAGATGGTGAAACAAGCCCCTTGCATGTCGGCAGGCTTCAGCTTGCCGTCACGCGCTTGCTTCGCCAGGTCGCCGGATTCTTTGGCGATGTCGAAGACCGATTTTTTATCGGCATTTTTGATCACGGGAACGACCAGGCCGTTTGGCGTGTCGGCGGCGAAGGCGATGTTGAAATATTGCTTCAGCACCAGGTTGTCACCGTCCAGAGAGGCATTGAACTCCGGATACTTCTGGAGCGCCTTGACGCAGGCTTTAATCAGGAAAGCTAGCATGGTCAGCTTGGTCTCGCCGCTCTTTTCACTCTCCTTGTTTAGCTGAACACGGAAAGCTTCCAGGTCGGTGATATCCGCATCTTCGTGATAGGTCACGGCTGGAATCATCGCCCAGTTACGTGAGAGATTCTGTCCGGAAATTTTCTTGATGCGCGAGAGCGGCTGCACGTCGATCGGACCAAATTTGGCAAAGTCGACTTTGGGCCACGGCAGTAGATCCAGACCGCCACCGTTTCCACCTCCAGTGCTGGCAGGGGTTCTGCCCGGAACGATGCCAGTGCTCATGGCGTCTTTGACAAAACCCGTGATGTCTTCACGAAGAATACGGTTTTTGGGGCCACTTGGCTTTACCTGGGTCAGATCAACCCCCAGCTCGCGGGCGTAAGCACGGATACCCGGGCTGGCATGGATTACGCTGCCAAGCGGAAGGCTTGGAAGGCTGGCTGTGTCAGAGCTCGTTGGTGCAGCCGCCGCAACAGCCAGTGAAACCGGTGCAGAAGCCGTTGCGGCGGGGATGGCGGTCTGCGCCGGGGCGGGTGCAGTTGCTACTGGGACTCCCGCGCTTGCTGATCCAGCACCACTTTCCAGTCGCACAATGACCGAGCCTTCACCGACCTTATCGCCGAGTTTAACCAGGACTTCTTTTACCGTGCCGGCGGCAGAGGACGGCACGTCCATTGTCGCCTTGTCAGATTCGAGCGTCACCAGCGCGTCGTCCACTTTGACGACATCGCCCGGTTTTACGAAAACCTCAATCACGGGAACTTCCGAGAAGTCGCCGATGTCGGGCACCTTGACGTCAACTAGGCCACCGGCCACCGCGGGTGCGGTGGGTGCCGGGGCCGATGCGGGCGACGGAGCGGGTGCCGCTGCTGGCGGACCAGCCGGCGTGGCTGTGCCTGAATCTGTGGCTTCGATACGCACGACAACGGTGCCTTCACCAATCTTGTCGCCGAGTTTGACCAACACTTCTTTTACCATGCCGGCAGCAGAAGCGGGAACGTCCATGGTGGCTTTGTCGGACTCCAGCGTTACGAGTGCATCATCGACCTTGATGATGTCGCCGGGCTTAACAAACACTTCAATGACGGGGACATCGGTGAAGTCGCCAATGTCCGGAACTTTAATATCAATCAGTTGGCTCATGTTGGTGTCTCGCTTAAACCGTCATCGGGTTAGGTTTGTTCGGATCGAGCTGATACTTGTTAATGGCAGCAGCGACCTTGTCGCGACCAATAGCGCCATCATCGGCCAATGCTTTGAGGGCAGCCACGGTAACCCAGTGACGATCGACCTCGAAGAAGTTGCGCAGATGTTCGCGGGTATCGGAACGACCGAAACCATTGGTGCCGAGGGCGATAAAGGTTTTTTTGATGAACGGACGGATCTGCTCGGCATAGAGCTTGATGTAATCCGTAGCTGCGACCACCGGGCCGTTGGTGCCGCCCAGTTTCGATTCCACATGCGACATGCGTTGTGGTTCTGTTGGATGCAACATGTTCCAGCGTGTCACATCTTCACCATCACGCGCCAGCTCGTTGAAACTCGGGCACCCCCACAGATCGGATTCCACGCCCCAGTCATTACGCAGCAAATCAGCGGCAGCAATCACTTCGCGGAAGATAGTGCCTGAACCCAACAGCTGGACACGAGGCGCGTTCCCAGCGGCACCCTTGCGGAAGGCGTACATGCCTTTGATGATATCGGGAGCAGCACCGGCCGGCATCTCTGGGTGCTCGTAGTTCTCGTTCATCACGGTCAGGTAATAGAAGACGTCCTCCTGATCGACGTGCATACGGCGCATCCCATCCTGAACAACGACAGCAACCTCATACTGGAACGTTGGGTCGTAGGAGACGCAGTTCGGGATCATGTTCGCCAGGAGCAGACTATGGCCGTCTTCGTGCTGGAGGCCCTCACCGTTGAGCGTGGTTCTGCCGGCTGTACCACCAATCAGGAATCCACGAGCACGCTGGTCACCCGCTGCCCAGCACAAATCGAGTGTCCGCTGGAGGCCGAACATGGAGTAACAGATGTAGAAAGGGATCGTTTGCACGCCATGTACCGAATAAGAGGTAGCAGCGGCGATCCAATCACTCATGGCACCCGCTTCGTTGATGCCTTCCTGAAGAACCTGACCATCCTTACTTTCTTTGTAGAACATCAGCTGGTCATGATCTTCCGGTACATAGTTCTGACCTTGCTGGTTCCAGATACCCACGGCACGGAACATGCCTTCCATACCAAAGGTGCGTGATTCATCCGGCACGATCGGCACAACATTCTTGCCTACCTGTTTGTCTTTTAGCATCATATTCATGATGCGCACAATAGCCATGGTGGTTGATAATTCGCGGCCCTCGCCAGAGGCTTTAAGAAGCGCGTCAAATGTTTCCAGTGGGGGGATGGCCAAGGCATCGGCCTTGCGGCGACGTTGTGGGAGGAAGCCGCCCAATGCCATACGGCGATCCCGCATGTATTGGTATTCCGGTGAGTCTTCGGCAAATTTCAGATAAGGTAGGCTTTCTATTTCCTCGTCTTTGACAGGTAGGGAAAAACGATCTCGGAATCGGGCGATTTGCTCCTTATCCATCTTTTTCTGTTGGTGCGAGGTGTTCATGGCCTCACCCGCTTTGCCCATCCCGAAACCCTTGATCGTTTTGGCAAGGATCAGCGTAGGTTGCCCTTTGTGCTTCACGGCGCGGTCATAGGCGGCAAAGATCTTGAAAATATCGTGACCACCTCGGTTAAGTTGCCAGACTTCGTCATCGGTCCAGTCGGCAACCAGTGCTTTCAGTTCGGGTGTGTTGAAGAAGTGTTCGCGAACATAGGCACCATCCTTCGATTTGAAGGTCTGGTATTCGCCATCGCAGAGATTCATCATGCGTTGTTTGAGAATTCCCTGGGTATCACGCTGGAATAGGGCGTCCCAATGTGTTCCCCAGATCAACTTGATGACGTTCCAGCCGGCACCGCGGAACTCGGACTCGAGTTCTTGAATGATTTTGCCATTGCCACGGACAGGACCATCAAGTCGCTGTAAGTTACAGTTAATGACGAAGATCAGGTTGTCGAGACTTTCTCGACCTGCCATGCCAATTGCACCCAGTGACTCGACTTCATCAGTTTCGCCGTCGCCTAGGAAGGCCCAGACTTTTCGTTGTTCGGCTTTCTCGGCATTGATCAGGCCACGGCTGGCCAGGTACTTCATAAAGCGTGCCTGATAGATCGCCTGGATGGGGCCCAGCCCCATTGATACGGTTGGGAACTGCCAGAAGTCAGGCATGAGCCACGGATGCGGATAGGAAGAGATACCTTTCCCCGTAGTTTCCTGACGGAAGTGATCCAGTTGTTCTTCGGTAAAACGTCCCAGCATGTAAGCGCGTGCGTATACGCCGGGGACTGAGTGTCCCTGGAAGAAAATCAGGTCACCATCGTGTTCGGCTGACGGGGCATGCCAGAAGTGGGAAAAGCCGACGTCATACAGAGCCGCCGCCGAAGCAAAAGAAGCAATGTGGCCACCGACATTCGTATGCTTGTTGGCGCGTACGACCATGGCCATGGCATTCCAACGTATGTAGGAATGGATCTTGATCTCCATGTCAGGATTGCCAGGGTACTTGGGCTGCTGTGTCACGGGAATCGTGTTGATGTATTCCGTGCTGGCGGAGTAGGGGATATCAATGCCCTTGGCGCGGGCCTGATCAATCAGGGTTTCGATCAGGTAATGCGCGCGTTCGTCGCCCTCGTTGCGGATGACGCCGGAGAGCGCATCCTGCCACTCACGGGTTTCCTGCGGATCTATATCCACGGATGACGACGAACTCTTAATGTTTTCGTTTGCTGCCGACATGCTGCCTCCTCCTTGTAACGGCTACGACGTGCGTACCCGTGATGATCAGCTACAGGACATTTCAACACCGTACTGACTATAGCCGTATGTGGTTGTTTAGAGTGCCGCGTTGCACAACCATTGTTTTGTAATATGGAATGACGTCTTGCTATGCGAAAATACTAGAGATTCGGTTCGGGTGCGTCAAGTGCTAAGGAATGTTCTTTATGATTGGCCGTGGCATTATTGAGACATGACGAGTCTCGAAGAAAGTCTGGCCAAATCCTGGGCGTGTTTACGGTGCGAACAACCGCAGTTAGTCAGGTATGTCCCTGTGCTGCATGGGAGTGAGCAAGCTTTGCGTCATGCCCTGCGCCAAGTCGGCGTGCCCGTCTTGGAAATGAACCAGGCGCCGGGCGATATACAGGCGTTATGGTTGAACGAAGCGCGGTGCTTGTCGGAGGAGTTTTTAAGCCCGGTTGTTGTACTCGGGGCGCTTGCAGATAGCGAGCCATTTATTGAACAGCCGATAGGGCGAATGCAGGTGGATGCGGCCTGGTTGTCTGCACGGCAGGTTGCTTTGACTTCAGCAGTTGAGAATTCTTGCCTGCACCGGGAATTCCGGCGTGCGTCTGAAAAATCGGGTTGGATTCGGATTGGATGGCATGAAGAGGCCTCCCTGGCCGAAGGGAATGGTTTGCTACTCGCCTGGAGCAGTCCGTTGCCTTTAATGCGGATTCGGAACTTTTCGGCCCGGTGCCCATCGCAACTGAAAATTGAAGGCCCCGGTGCCAATCTGTTGGCAGAGGAGGTTCGCTGCCACGGGATTTGCGTAGCGCATTGGCAGATTGAAGTAAAATAGCGACCTATGGCTAATCAAACTACTGCTCAAATTCTTGATGGTGCGGCGTTGTCTAAACGTCTGCGTGCCGAATTCAAAGTGCGTGCCGATGAACTGGCGCTACATGGTACTCGCCCCGGTCTGGCGGTGATCCTGGTCGGTGAGAATCCTGCATCGCAAGTCTATGTCCGTAACAAGATTAAAGCCTGCCATGAAGCGGGGATGGTTTCGTTCGATTTTCCGTTTCCGGCTGACGTATCCCCCAAACTTGTATTCGACAAGATCGCCGAGCTGAATCAAGACCCGGCTGTCCACGGAATTTTGGTGCAATTGCCGTTGCCTGCTCAATTTGATGAGGCGGAAGTGCTGGCTGCGATTCGTCCGGAAAAAGATGTAGACGGGTTCCACGCCGCCAACGTTGGCGCCCTAATGCAGGGGGATCCGCGTTTTATTCCCTGCACCCCTTATGGTGTGATGAAGCTGCTGGCTGAGACCGGTGTTGATCTGAATGGCAAAGAAGCTGTGGTGATTGGCCGCTCGAATATCGTCGGTAAGCCAATGGCTATGCTCTTGCTGCATGCGGGTTGCACGGTGACCGTTTGTCATTCGCGTACCAAGGACCTGAATGCGCATACCCGGCGTGCGGACATTCTGGTGGCGGCTATCGGTAAACCGAAGTTTGTGACGGCTGACATGGTGAAGCCCGGCGCACTGGTGATTGACGTCGGTATCAACCGTCTACCGCCGGAAGCCGGAGGTGGCCTCTGTGGTGATGTTGATTTCGAGGCGGTTAAACCGATCGCTGGCGCGATTACGCCGGTGCCTGGCGGCGTTGGCCCCATGACGATTGCCATGCTGCTAGCGAATACGCTGACATCTGCGGAGCGTTTCGCCGAAGGAACCGTTCAATAATGAGTACTGAAAACAAGTCACCCCTGATTGGTATTGTGATGGGCTCCGATTCCGATTGGCCGACAATGCAGGCAGCGGCAGTGATGCTTAAAGAGTTTGGTGTCCCGTTTGAAGCGCGCGTTGTGTCGGCTCACCGTACACCGGATCTGTTGTTTGAATATGCCGAAATGGCTGGGCCACGTGGCCTGCAGGCCATTATCGCGGGTGCTGGTGGTGCCGCGCATTTGCCCGGCATGCTGGCGGCTAAGACGGCGGTGCCTGTGCTCGGTGTGCCAGTGCAGTCGAAAGCTCTGTCGGGCGTGGACTCGCTGCATTCCATCGTACAGATGCCTAAAGGCATTCCTGTCGCTACTTTTGCCATTGGTGAGGCGGGCGCAGCTAACGCAGCCCTGTTTGCCGTAGCGATGCTGGCGAATCAGGATGCCGGATTAAACCAACGGCTGCAGCAATTCCGCCAGCAGCAATCGGCCAAAGTGCTGGCCATGAAATTGCCGGAAGTCTGATGAAGAAATCGTTTATTCCGGCACCGGCGGTGCTGGGCATGCTCGGTGGCGGCCAACTCGGCCGCTATTTCGTTATGGCCGCCCATGAGCTGGGCTACCAGGTGTGGGTGCTGGATCCGGACCAGGATAGTCCGGCAGGGCTCATTGCGGATCGTCACCTGTGTGCCGAATATGACGATAGTGCGGCGCTGGCAGAACTCGCTGCGGGTTGTGCTGCCGTAACGACTGAATTTGAAAACGTTCCAGCGGAAACGCTGGCCGTTCTGGCTGAACAGGTGCCCGTACATCCGTCAGCGGCAGCAGTATCGGTTTGCCAGGACCGTATTGCCGAAAAGACATTTTTGAAAACCCATGGGCTTCCGCATGGGCCGTTTACCGAAATCAATTCGCTGGATGATCTGCGCAATGCGCCGAGCCATTTATTCCCCGGTATTCTGAAGGCAGCTCGTCTGGGCTATGACGGCAAAGGCCAAGCAGTTGTCGATGATCGTGCTGCTGCTGAACACGCCTGGCTTGCCTTAGGTTCTGTGCGGTGCATTCTCGAAGCTAAACTGCCACTGGATTACGAAATTTCTGTGGTACTGGCACGTGGTCAGGATGGACAGGTTCGTGCCTTCCCTTCGGCTGAAAACCGCCACCGTAATGGCATTCTGGATGTGAGCATTGTGCCAGCATGGGGCTCTGCCTGTTTGGCGGATACCGCGGGTGAAGTGGCTGAAAAACTGGCGGCCTGTCTGGGCTATGTGGGCACGCTGGGCGTGGAATTTTTCGTCACGCGCGGGCAGCTCGTGGTGAACGAAATGGCGCCGCGTCCGCATAACAGTGGGCACTATACGATTGATGCCTGTGCAACCAATCAGTTCCAGCAGCAGGTGCGCGCACTTTGCGGTTTACCCCTCGGAGACGGTCGTGCACATTCGACCGCCGTCATGGTCAACCTGCTGGGTGATTTGTGGTTTAACGGTGCAGAACAGCGCGAGCCGGATTGGTCGGCCTTGCTGGAAATACCCGGACTCTGTTTACATCTCTATGGGAAGCAATCACCTCGATCGGGTCGCAAGATGGGCCACTTTACGGTGGTGGGTGACGATGCAAAACAGGTCTACGAGCGTGCCATGAAAGCACGTCAGACTCTGGGGTTGCCCGATGCCTGAAATTGCATCGGGTCAATCATCGGCAGCGATTGACCGTGCAGTGGCCTTACTGAAGGCAGGTCAACTGATCGGATTGCCAACTGAAACGGTCTATGGCCTTGCGGCCGATGCCGATAACCCCGATGCCGTTGCGAAAGTTTTTGCCGCCAAGGGTCGCCCGGCTGATCATCCCTTGATCGTTCATATCGGTGCGGATGATTTGCTGTCGCACTATGCGAGAGATATTCCTGATGTGGCCTGGGCTTTGGCGGAAGCATTCTGGCCTGGCCCGCTAACCCTGATTCTAAAAAAAGCATCGGGCGTACCGGATGTGGTGACGGGTGGTCAGGATACGGTGGGTATCCGCGTGCCCGGTCATCCGGTGGCGCTGACTCTATTGCGCGCTTTCGCACAATCACGACAAAATGCCGGTCAACAGGGTGGTGGCTTGGCCGCCCCTTCTGCCAATCGGTTTGGCAGGATTAGCCCGACGGCGGCTCGGCATGTGGCTGATGAGCTTGGTGATGGCGTGTCATTGATACTGGACGGTGGGGATTGCCAGGTGGGTATCGAGTCAACTATTGTTGACTTGTCTCGGGGTGAGCCGGTGGTTTTGCGTCCCGGTGCTGTTACGGCCGAACAACTCAGTCTGGTGCTCGGTGAGCCAGTTTTGATCCATACCGTTGAGGCGAGTGATACGCCGCGTGTTTCTGGGTCGCTGGCATCACACTACGCGCCATTAACGCCGTTGCAGGTGCTGGAAGGTGCCGTTATCAGGCAGATATTGCAAGGCTCTGGCCGTTATGCCGCGATCGTACGTGATTGCCCGGAGATTGATACGTCAATCAAGCAAGATCCGAATGTCGTAGTGCTGAAAGATGAACCCGCTGCCTATGCACACGACTTTTATCGGGTGCTACGAGATCTGGATGCGGGTGGTTATACGAACATTCTGGTGCATGCTTTGCCTACCACGCCTCAATGGGCTGCAGTGCAGGATCGGCTCGGACGTGCGGCCCATCGCGATTTATCCGACAACGCTTGAGGAGTGGTTGAAGAGGCATTAAGCGCCAGCGAGTGTTTTGAGTGCGCTAACCTGATCCTGTAAGGGTTGCGGAATCCTTCCCGGGTTTTTTCGTAACGCAAGAATTAGCGCGACATTCTCGTCAAGGTCTGCTGTCTCTGGCCAGCCTGAAATGGGTGGTGTGCCGCCGTCTTCGGCAGGGAACAGCTGCATCGAAACACCATTCTGGAATCCTAAGAGCTCTGGTCGCCGTTTCGGATTCGCAAACGGTTCCCCCTCGGTGCCGCGCATCAATAATGCCCTTGCTTTTTCTGTCTGTAATAGCGTTGCCATCCGGATCAAATATTCAGGGTGGGTGACGTTGACGACACGAATACTATGCCCTGGGCAGGGGTCGAGCAGCTTGCACAATGTGTGCGCCGAATTACGTACGCCGAGTCGACTCCGCAGATTGAGTAAACGGTTCAGATCGGGATTGAGCAATTCGATATGGGTCAGCGCGATACGGTGATCAGCGATCTGTTGATTCATATCGGACAGGGATGTGGCTGAAGGTATGCCACAGGCGTGAAAGAGAGGGAACGGATTTTCCCGGTTGTCGAAGTCGTGTCGGCCGTGAACCAGAACGTGAAGGCCCGCATCACGAAGCATAAGTGCCAGTAGCGGTAGCAGATTCGGTTGGCGACGTACGCCATTGTAAGAGGGGAGAACAACCAGCGGCGTGTTCGTTGTGACCGTGCGTGTCGTTGACTGCATGGCAGCACAGAAGCCGACTAGCTCATCATCTGATTCGCCCTTAATGCGCAGGGATAGCAGAATGGCACCCAACTCAAGGTCAGGCACTTCACCAGAGAGCATAGCCTTGAAAAGCAATTGCGCATCATCCGTCGACAAATCGCGCGCACCTTTGGCGCCTCGGCCGATTTCCTTAATAAGGTCGGATAGTGCCATCATTGACAATCAGCGGTGGCTTTAAGGGATAAGCCAGAAAGCGGCAATGGCTACCAGTGTTGGTCCGAGTGCCGCCAAAAAGAGGCCGGGTGCCCCAATCGACTTTTCTGCAAAGCAGTCTTTGAGAAGCGCATAACCTGCCGGGTTAGGGGCGTTGGCAATCACGGTCAGGCCGCCTCCCGTCACCGCACCGGTAACCAATGCATATTTGAATGCGGCATCTGTGCCTTCAACGAGGCTGCCCAGATAGGTAATCGCCGCGTTGTCCGTAATAGCCGTGAGCCCGGTCGCAATGAAGAAGAGCAGCGTTGGTGATAATCCGGCCAGGAGATCCTGCAGCCACCAGGCCTGTAGGCCGCCCAGAACGACGAGGCCACCGAGGAAGAATGCGACCAGTAACGCTTCGCGCAATAGCAGGCGTGATTGGTAATGGGGATAAGCAGCGGTATAGCCCAGAAAAAACAGGAACAACCCCATGAATACGACAGGATGGTGATGAAAAATAACGGCGGTTGCCAGAAATGCCGTGTGTATCAGCGTGACACTCA
>JACCDW010586510.1_pt1 | contig 12286 bp, 10 predicted proteins | sample 7449781 | NCBI WGS metagenome assembly JACCDW01 (sample SAMN15323449, study PRJNA562643) | freshwater metagenome | isolation source: river surface water | place: USA:Blue River Watershed | collected 2017-08-18
ACCCCCATCCTGACAGCGATTCTTATCGTGATTGTCGTGGGCGGAATTTATGCCTTGAGGCGATAACGCGCCATTTGTCTGCCTCATAGGGTTGAATACGAACCATGAGTAATACGGTGCATGGCGTTGAACTGCGCCTTGTCCCCAACCCAATTATTCGACCCACCTACAACTTTGATGATCGCCAGCAAGAGGCGATAGCCCATCGCGGATCTCCTTTGGTCATTCGAGGAGGAGCGGGAACAGGCAAAACCACCACACTTATTGTGGCTGCAATATCTCGTATTGAGCAAGGTCAATCTCCAGAGTCAATTTTAATTCTCACCTTTGGTCGCGAGAGAGCATCTGAAATTCGTGATGCAATTGTTGTTGCAGCAAATGGAACAGTTCTTGAACCCGTTGCCCGCACCTTCCACGCGCTTGCATTCTCCATTCTCTCTATGAGTGCAGGTGAGACCTACCGCGAAACTGTCTTGATTTCAGGTGCTGAGCAGGAGTCATTTATTGCCGATCTTCTTCAAGGCGAAATTGATTCAGGTAAAGATTTGTGGCCAGCTGAATTGCGCCAAGGTCCACACACTTTTGGTGAGCCTCTTACAACTCAAGGATTTGTTCGTGAGTTACGAGATTTGATGATGCGAGCTACTGAGAGAGGCCTTACTCCAGAGGAGTTAGCAGAGAAAGGTCAGCGGTTAGGGGAGAAGTTCTGGCCCTATGCTGCAAGGTTCTGGCGTTCTTATTTAAAAATCACAGCAAGCATGGACACAGGTGCTGGTGATTCCAAAGCCAAGATTGACCCTGCTGAGATTATAAATTCTGCAATTGCACATTTGAAATCTCATCCAGAAATCCTTGCAGAACTTCGCTCTCGCTTTAAAACAATCATGGTGGATGAATTCCATGAGACAGATCCCGCTCAGCGCAAGTTACTAGAACTCTTGCGATGTGAAGATATGGTCTTTGTATTAGACCCTAAATCTGCAGTGGGAAGATTTCGCGGATCAGATCCAGATGGATCAGAGCGATATCTCATAGATACCTACGCTCCACGCTCAGTGACTCTTGAAATCCCCCATCGTGGAAAGCCTCTTCGCAGCGCAGTCTTACTTCGCTCAGAAAGTGAAGAAGCTCAATACATTGCGGGGCAAATAAAGAGGGCCCATCTTCTTGAGGGTGTTGCCTATTCAGATATCGCGATAATTCTTCGCTCACATGGAGGAGCAGCCACTGCTATTCGCAGAGCCCTCACCGCATCTGGAGTTCCTGTGGAGAGTGAACGAGAGGCGATCACATCTAATGCCTCCATCACTCCATTTCTCTTGCTTGCCAAGATTGCTGCAGGTATTGAACCACTCAACTTGGAGAATTCTCAACGCCTGCTCTTAGCTGAATTTGGTGGCGCATCATCTATCTCACTTCGTCGTATTCGCATCGCACTCTTGCAGGCTAGAGATGATGAAGAAGATAAGCGCTCTGGCAGTCAGATGATTATCGATGCTTTAGATCTAGGAGATATTCCTATTGAAGAGGCGGCAGAACTCAAGAGAGTTCATTTTCTTCTAGAGGCTGCGCGAGACTCACTGAAGAAATCAGGGGCTTCTATTCATGATCTCCTCGGTGCTATTTGGGAGAACGCAGTCAATGCAGATGGAGAGAAGATTTCAGATGCATGGCTTCGCACCGCTCTTCGCGGGGGATCGCGAGGAGCTGCAGCTGATAGAGATCTAGATGCAATGGTGCAGCTCTTTGATAGTGCAGCCCGCCATATAGATCGCATGCCTGGAGCACATCCCCGATTATTTCTGGAGGAGATTTCAAAAGAGAATATTGTCTCTGACCTCATCACTGCTAAGGGTGTGAGACCACAGGCGGTTGAGTTGCTCACTGTTCACTCCGCAAAAGGTCGTGAATGGAAACAAGTTTTTGTTGCGGGCGTGCAGGATGGTATTTGGCCAAACTTGAAGCAGAGAAGCACTCTGTTAGGAGCTGAGCGACTAGTTGAACGCGAGCGATTTGGTGAAGAGCAATCAGATAAACCATTCAATGTGATCACTGCAGATAATTTGGCAATCGATGAGAGGCGCCTCTTTGATGTGGCGGTAAGTCGTGCCCGCGAGCAGCTCACAGTCACAGCATTTGCGCGTGAAGATTCAGCACCCTCTACCTACTTCTCAGATCTTCAAGATAACACCGATTACACACAAATCTCCTTTGAAGGCGAGAGAGCTTTGACTGCAAATGCTTTGGTGGCATCACTTCGCAGAGCTCTTCGTGGCCCTGATGCTCAGATCGCTGCATCACTGCTTGCCTCTCTTAAAGAGAACAGTATTGAGGTCGCAGATACTGATAAATGGCTGGGTTCACGCCCTATCTCAACAGATGCTCCTCTCTATGCAGACCATGAATTAGTTCAGCTTTCTCCCTCATCTGCTGAAAGCTTTGAACAATGTGGGTTGAAGTGGCTGCTAGAGCGCAACGGAGGAAGCGCAGGAGATTCATCTCTTGCTCTGCTGGGATCTGTTATTCACGAATATGCGCGTCTGAGAGTGCAGGATTCAGAAATTACGGATCAAGAACTTCAGAAGAAGCTTGAAGAGTCATGGCCACTTATAACTGACTCCGTAGGGTGGATCAGCAAAGCTGAGCTCAAGCGAGCTTCGGATATGCTCAAGAGGTTTGCTCAGTATCACCGTGAGAGTTCGATGAAGATTCATGGAGTTGAGTTGCGATTCGAATACACCCTGGGACGCGCTCGTGTGATGGGAACTGTGGATCGACTCCAAGTGACCTCAGATGGAAAATATTATGTCGTTGACTTTAAAACTGGTGAGGCAAGTGGTTTTAAAGAAGCACAAGCTAACCTTCAACTTGCTTGCTATCAATTAGCTGTAGTTCTCGATGGATTTGTGGAGAAGTTAGATAACACTCTCGATGGTGGCTCTCACCTTGTCTATCTTGGTCATGACACTACTGAAATAGCGATTCGCCCACGCGATCCACTCAAGGTTGAGGAAGTCACAGAGCAAATTTCTGCCATCGTGGCAAAGATGGCGCTTCCTACTTTCACAGCGAAAGAGAATGAATACTGCGGAACTTGTCCTGTTCGCACCTCATGTCCATTAAGACTTGAGGGAAGGACGGTGATCTCATGAGTGAGGAGAAGGAATTTAAAGAGAAGTTCTCACCTGAGAGAGTTGCTGAACTCATTCGGTCAGTGGACCCTGAATATCACGACCCTAGTGATGAGCAGAGATTAATTATCTCTATTGAAAGCAATCCACCAGAGCCTGCAGTAATCATTGCTGGCGCAGGTTCTGGAAAGACAGAGACAATGGCAGCGCGAGTGGTGTATCTCGTAGCCAATGGTTTCTACCGACCTGATCAAATTCTTGGCCTCACCTTTACTCGTAAAGCAGCGGGTGAGCTCAATACCCGTATTCGTAAGCGTTTAAAGCAGCTCAATCAAGCTCTTCATGGCACGCCGGATGCTCTTTCTCTCTCCTCCTTCGACACATCAGTGACTACCTATCACTCCTATGCGGGAAAGATTCTCTCTGAGCACTCCATCCGATTAGGACTCGATGCAGAGCAACAACCTCTCGGTGAGGCAGCTCTATGGATGATGGCTAATCGCATTGTGAGAAATTGGGATAGCGATGGTTTCACCTATGACTCTGCACCGTCTACCGTAATTGAAGATCTCATGGGACTCACCTCTTCTGCTCTTGAACATCAAGTCTCAGGCGATGAAATCATCGCAGCAGATGAAAAACTCATTCGCGAGCTCACAGCACTGGGAGGTAAGAATGAGAAAGTTGAGGGAGTACTAAGAACTAGCAAGCAACGCATTGCGCTCGTTGAGATGATGAATGAGTTTGTGAAAGTCCGCAGAGCTGACGGACAACTCTCATTTGATGACCAGATTGCACTTGCTGCTCAAATTGCTGAGAACTTTCCTGATGTGGGAGATGTTGAACGAGCCAAGTATCCAATTGTGCTGCTGGATGAGTATCAAGACACTTCTCACTCCCAAGTCAGACTCTTATCTACTCTCTTTACGGGAGGCCATCCCGTCACAGCAGTTGGCGATCCTTGCCAATCTATCTACACATGGCGTGGAGCAGCAGCTGGAACGATTGGAGCATTCAACACTTACTTTCCCAAGGCGAAAGGTTCACAAGGTCGCGATCAATTCGACCTGACAACTTCCTATCGCAACGATAAAAGCATCTTAGATGCTGCTAACTTGATATCTGAAGAGGTCCGCACGGACGCTCGCATCATTGTTCAGCCTCTACGATTGAATGAGAAGGCTGCCGAAGCAGGTGATTTAGTCTGTGGAATCTTTGAAAATAGAGAGAGTGAAGCACAAGCAATCGTTGATTACTTCAGACTTTTATGGGGCGAAAATGATGCCAAGATTGATAACAAATCATTTGCAATTTTAGTTCGCAAGAAATCACAGATTCCAGTGATTCAAGCAGCTCTCACAGCTGCTGGTCTGCCCTTTGAAGTCTTGGGTTTAGGCGGACTTGTTCACACGCCAGAAGTGGCCGATATCGTCTCTCTTCTTAAGGTGATTGCATCTCCTGATCAAGGTGGAGCACTCATGCGGCATTTGACTGGGCCTCGCATCAATCTTGGACCACGAGATATCGCAGCCCTAGGTCGCTACTCATCTCTTCGTGCGCGATCAGATTCTCGCGATAGCAATTCAATTGTGAAGAACATTATTAATGGCAATCCGATAGCTGCAGAAAACGATGACATCGTGATGGGCTCACTTATTGATGCTCTCGATGAAATCAAGGGAGCAGATCAACGCGACTTCTCTCCAGAGGGTTACCAGCGTCTTGTCGAGTTTTCTCAAGATCTTCGCAGACTTCGCACGAGAGCGGCAGGTCCCATCACCGATCTCATCCTTGAAATTGAGAGATATCTTAACCTTGAGGCAGAAGTTCTCTTGCGTGAAGAGAAATCTCATGGAAGAAGACATCTCGATCGCTTCCTTGATGAGGCAAGTAAATTTGCTCGCTCGGGTGGATCACTTGATTCATTTGTTCAGTGGCTCACCGCTGCAACTGAAGAAGAAGGTGGTCTTAAAGCAGGAGCACCTGAAGCCGATAGCAGCGTGATTCAAATCCTCACAGTCCATAATGCAAAAGGTGCGGAGTGGGATGTGGTGGCAATTCCTGGATTAACTGAGGGCACATTCCCATCAGGAGCTTCAAAAAGCCCAGAGAATTGGCTGAGCAATGAGCGATTTATTCCATTCCCACTTCGCAGAGATAAAGAAGCGGTCCCACAATTTACTTTAGGTGAGTGCAAGACAAGTAAAGAAGCTGCGGAAATCATCAAGGACTACGGCAAAGAGTGTGTGAAATATAGAAGAGGTGAAGAGATTCGCCTTGGTTATGTTGCAATCACTCGTGCTAAGAAACATCTCTTCTGCAGTGCTTCCTACTATGCAAATGGTGTGAAGCCATTGAAGCCATCTTCTCTCTATATGAAGGTGCGAGAAATTGCGCTGACCCAAGGTCGAGTGATGGAAGATTTAGATGCACCAGGAAAAGATGATCGAAATCCTCGAGAGTTTGATGTGGTCACAGCGCAATGGCCAGTAGATCCTTTGGGAGCAGCTCGAGCACAATTTGATGCTTCAGTGGAGTTGGTCAAGAACGCTGCTGCCTATCCGCTCGATGTCGACACTCCTGAATATCAATCTTGGATTAGTGATGCTCGCGCCATTATCGCTGAAGCAAAAGAGTCTCACGTCAGTGTTCTGGAAATTCCTCGTCCAGTTCGCATGTCTCCCTCCTCAATCATTGCGATGAAGAAGAATCCAACTGATTTTGCTAGAAGCATCAGAAGGCCAATGCCACGAGCGCGAGATGAATACTCATCACGGGGCACTGCTTTCCACCTCTGGATTGAACACCATCTGAAAGGCGGAACTATCTTCAGCGATGATGAGTTCCAAGATTTAGCGCCTATTGAAGATGATCGCACTTTGGAAGAACTAAAAACTAAGTGGCTTGCATCAGAGTGGGCTTCATTAGAGGTTCATAAGGTGGAAGTTCCATTTGAAACGGTCATTGCTGGAGTGCTCGTGAGAGGGCGTATTGACGCGGTTTATAAGACAGAGTCGGGATATGAAGTGGTGGATTGGAAGACAGGTTCTCGAGTCCTTGATGAGGATTCTGCCATTCAGCTGGCTATCTATCGCATTGCATGGGCAAAGCTTGCTGATGTTCCAGTTGAATCAGTCACAGGTGCATTCCATTATGTTCCAACGGGAGTAACCGACAGAAGAGAGAATCTCTTGAGCGCAGAGGAACTTGATGTGCTCTTGAGTTAAAGCTCAATTGTGATCGGATGATGATCACTGATGGGTTGTTGTGGATGCTGAATCTCGGCAATGTCTTGAATGTTTCTTGCAAGAATGTAATCAAAGGAAATTTTTGGAGACCATGATGGATATGAGAGTGCTTGAGTGGCCCGGTTCCATGATGTGAGCTTGGAAGGAATTCCCCAAGGTAGATTGAAATCTCCCAGAAGAATTACTTTAACTCCATAGAGTTTTTCTAACTTGGTACACCATCTACTCACCTTCATGAGTTGATAGAGATTAACAAGTGGCACAAAAGACAGATGTAGATTTACGACTGCATATCCATTTTCTAAAATTGCCGCCATTGCTACTCGTGGCTCATCTTTAACATAAAGTAGGCGAAGCTTTCCTGATTCATTTGCAATCGCAAGTGGCATTCCAATCAGTGAGCAACCGAGTTCAAGTCGTAACCAATATTTGACTGGAATCTTTGATGCGATTGCAAGGCCGTAGTAGCCAGATTGATCTTTGCTATCTGTGATGACTATCGATTCATCACTGTGGAGTTTTCTCCACTTCTCACCAGGAGTTCCAGAAATTGTGGGAGCAAATCCCCAAGTTGCGGCAGAGATCGCCTGCCCTACCTCTTCCGCCTGCACCCCTGCTCCAGAGCGAGAGAGGCGGTAATCAATCTCTTGAAGCGCGATCACATCTGAGCCAAGGGATTGGAGCACCTGCTGGCTAGATGCCCCTGGCTGGAGGGGCTGTCCATGCAGGAAATTCCACGATGTGATGCGCATGAGGTAAGCCTAGTAACCTCCACCTATGACCGCGATTTCAATGCCTTCCTCCCTCATGGATCGCGCTGGAGAGCTCCGCTCCCAACCTGAAGTTATTGAATCGCTCTGGAAGTCAGCTCGGATTATTGAAGTGGGTAAAGGTCGGGTTCGCTCCACCACTGAAGGACTCACTTATCTCACCTCAACTGAGTGTGAAGTTGGAGAGCGCTACTTCTTGGGAATTGATCGCTCTGATGATCAACCGTATTTTGCATGGGCATCTGGAGCTGTTGAAGATGATGTTGAGGACTATCTAACTTTGCGCGAATTAGCAGGTGGACTTTCACCGCTTGAGTTAGAGATTGCAATGCATGCAATTGCTCTCAACAATTGGCACCACTCTCATCCACATTGCTCACGATGTGGCGCTGACACCAGAATTGATTTAGCAGGTGCTGCTCGCTTCTGTGAGAGCGATCAAAGTCAACATCATCCACGAACAGATCCTGCAGTCATTGTTCTCATCAGAGATAGAGAAGATCGCATCCTCTTGGGTCATCAACCAGTCTGGCCTGATGGGCGCTTCTCTACATTTGCTGGTTTTCTTGAACCAGGTGAAACTTTTGAACATTGTGTTGCTCGTGAAGCAAGAGAAGAATCAGGTCTTGAGCTCTCTGAAATTCGCTATTTGGGTTCACAGCCATGGCCATTTCCTGCAAGCATCATGATTGCATTTGAAGCTGTCACGGATAATCCAGCAGCAGCTCGTCCTGACGGCGAAGAGATTACTGAAGTTAAGTGGTTCTCTCGCGCAGAACTTAAAGAAGCTGCAGAAAATGGATCTCTCCTTCTTCCTCCAAAAGTCAGCGTTGCACGAAGAATGATTGAAGGATGGCTGGGTGAAGTCGCACGCGGCGGTGAGACATGGCGCTAACTCCTGAAGAAATTCTCGAAGCGCTAGATGAAGATCAAAGAGCGGTTGCACTTGCAACTCGCGGCCCTGTCTGTGTGATTGCAGGAGCTGGAACTGGAAAGACTCGAGCTATTACCCATCGCATCGCATATGCATCAGCGATAGGGACCATGGATCCGCAGAAAATTCTCGCCCTCACCTTCACTGCAAGAGCCGCAGGGGAGATGCGTGCTCGTCTGCGCTCCCTAGGCGTTCCTACTGTGGCAGCTCGTACAGTCCACTCAGCAGCCCTGAAGCAGCTCCTCTTCTTCTGGCCCTCAGTCTTTGGTGGCCGCACCCCAGATTTAATGACCACTAAGACTGGATTTATCACTGAGGCCATTCGGCGGGCTGGGCTGAGTGATTCCATCTCCTCACATAATCGAGAGATGATGCGAGATATCGCATCTGAAATTGAGTGGGCGAAAGTCTCACAAGTTGCTCCAGAAGATTATCTGGATGAAATTGCAAAGCGATTGACTAAGCCGCGGGTCAATCCTGAGCAAGTAGTTCAGCTCTATATGGCATATGAGTCAATCAAAAAGCAGGAAGTTGCAATCGATTTTGAAGATGTCTTACTGCTTTGTGCTGCAATGTTGGAAGAAGAGCGTGAAGTAAGAGAGCGTGTTCAGGATCAATATCGATACTTCACCATTGATGAGTATCAGGATATCTCTCCTGTTCAACAGAGATTAATTAATGTTTGGTTAGGAAGTAGAACCGATATCTGTGTTGTGGGAGATCCAGCACAAACCATCTATTCATTTGCCGGAGCAACTCCAGTTTTCCTTAACACATTTACTCAGCGCTTTCCCAATTCAGAAGTTATTCGTCTAAGTACTGGATATCGCTCGACACCAGAAATCACTTTTGCTGCCAATTCACTTTTACGCAGTGGCGCTATGGGTCAAGAGCTCACGGCATTTAATAGCCATGGAAGTAAGCCCCTCGTGCAAGGTTTTAAAGATGAGAGTTCAGAAATTGCAGGAGTGCTTTCAGACATTACAGCCCTACTCACCTCAGGCACTCAACCGCAAGAGATTGCAGTCCTTGCTCGCACCAATAGCCAGTTAACAGCTATGGAGCGAGAGATGAATCGCCAAGGCATTCCATATCAAGTGCGAAATACAGAAAGATTTTTTGATCGCACCGATGTTCGTGAATTTCTCAAGCAAGTGCGCCAAGCTTCTGTAATTCCAGTGGAAGGGGCAGCTTGGATTGATGAGCTTCGCACTATTGCTCAGCCTTATCTGACGGGTGAATCAATCGACGGTATTGCAGCACTGCTTCACTTAGGTAGAGAGCTAGATAGCGATCCACAATTTTCTCCACGATCACTCCGCGGTTATCTGCGTGAGGTGGAAGACCGTGTGCAGCAGAACAACCCACCAACAATGCCTGTTGTCACACTTGCCACACTTCATGCTGCCAAGGGCCTTGAATGGGAGCGTGTATTTCTGATTGGAGCCAGCGAGGGAGTACTTCCATTAGGGGCTGGATCTACTCTGACAGATGCTGTGATTGCTGAGGAGCGACGCTTGTTCTATGTAGGAATGACCCGTGCCAAGGCCGATCTACATATCTCTTACCGCCAAGATCCATCACGATTCCTGCGTGAATCGGGCCTTTTAGCGTAATTTCAAGCTCAGCCCTGCGTGAGGAAATAAATTACCTTGCGAGTAACCTCATCAAGGCTTTACTCTTACACCTCACTTCATGGCGGAGTGAATATTCGTGAAAGGTCAGGCGTGATGTCACAGACAATCGCACTTGTAACAGCAGGCGTATCACGCGCTGCTGCACTTTCACATGCTCACACAACCTCAGCCAATAACGCGCATAAGCGAACATATTGGCCCGCAACATCAAAGTCAGCGTTCTACGCCAACTTTTATGCAGCGGATGAGGCCACAGGAGCTCTATTCGGTTAAACGAATACGAACCCACAAGGGCCTCGAATCCACTTTCGGATTCAGAGGTCCTTTTTATTTCCCCTACAAATCAATACAAACCAAAAGAAACCAAATCAAAGTAATTGAAAGAAAACTAGGAAAAGAAGAGAAAGAAGGTGAGAACCATGACAGTTCTCTACAGCGAACTACAGGTAGCAGGTTGGGCAGAGACAGGCGAGCGAATCGGACTTGGCGATGTGACTTATACATCCGATAGCGAGAAGGCCTTCACGCTCCCTTGCCATAACGCAGATCCTGATCTCTTCTTTGCCGAATCAGATTTAGAGATCTCACTTGCAAAGTCTCTCTGCGCTGGCTGCCCAATGAAGGCTGCATGCCTTGAGGGGGCGCAATCTCGACAAGAGCCTTGCGGTGTGTGGGGCGGCGAGCTCATTGAAGATGGAGTGGTGATCGCTCGCAAGCGTCGCCCAGGCCGCCCATCACGACAGGAGATTGCTGCATAGCTTTCTCCAACTCAAGCTCTAGTGTGAGAAGCGCCACCACTCGTGCAGAAATTATTGTCGGTAGTAAAAGAAGAACCCCTCGCATCTGCGAGGGGTTCAACTACTTATTGGACTATTACTACTGTGCCTTACCGAGAATACGGTTGACCTTGGTTCCGCACACTGGGCAGATACCCTGTGCCATGCGGCGACCTGAATCTGAGACCTTTACAGTTCCCTCGAAGTCACGCTTCTCCTTGCACTTAACGCAGTAAGCGTCACCCTTGTATGTCTCTGCTGTCATGATTGCCTCCAATCGGCGTAACCGTGTTTGGCGGCCACGCGTATTAGTTAAAACCATACTCTCACCCACGCTCAAATCGGTGGAGATTGAGCGTATTTACGCATGCGAGTTTTAGCCCCTAGAACCTGGCTTCCTGAGGGATTTGAGCTCAACAGGGTCAGCCAGGGCTCTCTCAGCCGCTTCATACCCATCCAGGTAGGCGCTAGCCTGCTCAGAGGCCTCATATCGAGCGAGAATCTCAGTGAACTCCTGGCCATGGTCTGCCCAGCGCAGATGGATTGCCTCATGGAAGAGGACATAATCCAGAGCATAGTCAGGGGCGAGTTTGAGCCTATCTGAGATGCGGATCGTGCGATCGAGGGTGGTGCAAGAGCCCCAACGCTCACGCATTGGCTTCCAGGAGATGCTGGAGGGGCGCTCAATGATTTCAGGGGCTAAATCGCTTAGAAGTTGATCAATCCGCTCTGCCAATGACTCCTCAGAGGGCGTTTTAGCCGCTTCACGATTGCGAATGATGGAGATCAGCTCTGGAACCACCTGGGCTTCTTCAGCTTTGGTCATTCTGGCAGGGATGGAAATCACAATTCGCCCACCTTGGCGATAGGCAGAGCTAGATTTTTTTCGACGGGGGGAGCGGATGACAATAATCTCACCCTCTGAAATTCCTGGCAGGGTCATCTCATCAAAATCATCAGACATATTTCCTCCTCCCTTGGGCAACTCTATTGGCGAAAAGGCTCGTTGCTAGTTGCACACACGGTCATTTCTGCGTACTTTGCGCATACGAAGTCCTCGGATAACCGTTCGATATCTGCAAGGGGAAGGCAGATCTCGAAATGTGCGCCCGGGGACTTCGCTTTTCTATCTCAAGGCAGCAAAAGCTTTAAATCAACTCACCTTAGAGAAGGCCAGAGAGATCATCTGGAATCTCTGTCGATGCCAAGAAGAGATCGGGTGCAAGTAGTTCTGTCGCAGTAGGCAAGATGCCACTCCAAAGTTGATCGCGACCTGCAATATCTCGTAGCTCTCTCACTCGTGACCAGAACGCGCTCGCCTCTCGAGTCAATTTTGGAGAGACTTCAAGTCCCAACATTGTTTTGAAGAGTTGTTGTGCTGGTGCACTTGTTGCACGAGTGCGTCGTTGAAGTTCGCGGAGAGCGGTAATTGATGGAAGGCGATCTCCAGCTGCAACAGTTGCAACTTCATCTGCCCATCCATCAACTAGTGCGAGAACAGTCTCTAACTTAGAGAGAGCAGCTTTCTGTGAAGGTGTTTCTTCAGGTGTGAAAATTCCTGCATCAAGTGCGAGAGTAAATGATTGCTCCACCTGACTCATCGCTTCCTCTGCTTGACGCTGAATTGCATCAATATCGATTCGAATTCCAGCACCATATTCAACAATTGCACTTCGAATATATGAAACAATCCAAGGATTATGTTCAAAGAGGCGTGCTATTGCACCTTCTCGCAATGCATGGAATAGATAGATCTCGCTCTTAGCAATTTCGGTATCTGCACCCCATGC
>JACCDW011182088.1_pt1 | contig 12284 bp, 8 predicted proteins | sample 7449781 | NCBI WGS metagenome assembly JACCDW01 (sample SAMN15323449, study PRJNA562643) | freshwater metagenome | isolation source: river surface water | place: USA:Blue River Watershed | collected 2017-08-18
ACCGCAGGTACAGTAACAACAGCCGCGCAACCAAATATAACTAGTGTCGGTACTCTAACATCATTGGGAGTTAGCGGTAACATCACTGCTGCGAATATTACTGCTAACACCGGCGTATTCACTGGCAACGGCTCTGGCTTGTCACAACTTACGGGAGCTAACGTTACCGGTACTGTACCTTCTGCAACCGCAGCAACTAATGCTAGCGCATTGCTACAGAATACTTCAACTGCAACTACTGTATATCCAACTTTCACCACTTCAAGTGCAAACGGCAATTCAAGCGCAGTAATCAACACGGGTATCAGTGCTAACCTAGCAAACAGTTCTATCACTGCAACAACATTTGTGGGCGCATTATCAGGCGCAGCGACTACCGCAGGTACAGCAGGTACTGTAACAACAGCAGCACAGCCAAACATCACAAGTGTCGGTACACTATCGTCACTCACTGTTACTGGAAAGGTAACAGCAGGGCAACTACAAGGTGATGGCGGCAATATTAGCAATATTCAAGGTGCTAATGTCAACGGTGAGGTAGCAACAGCAACATCAGCAACTAACGCAAGCGCATTATTACAGAATACTTCTACTGCAACTACGGTTTATCCGACATTCACTACTTCAGGTGCAAATGGAAACTCAAGTGCTGTAATCAATACTTCTATCAGTGCTAATTTAGCCAATGCAAGTATTACTGCAACAACGTTCGTCGGTACATTAAGTGGTGCAGCTACTACTGCCGGAACAGTAACAACAGCAGCACAGCCCAACATCACAAGTGTTGGTACCTTAAATTCACTAGGAGTCTCTGGAAACATAACTGCCGGTAATGTTTATGCTAACTCAGGTACAATTGGTGCAAGCTTACTTGCTGGCACTCTAACAACTGCAAGCCAACCTAATCTAACGAGTCTCGGTACGTTAACTGGTTTGGGTGTAAACGGCAATATTACTGCTGCGAATATTACTGCTAATACGGGCGTCTTTAGTGGCAATGCCGCAGGATTGACAAACATCCCTGGCGGAAATGTATCGGGTGCTGTGTCTACAGCAACTACAGCAGGAACAGTAACAACTAATGCTCAGCCAAACATTACAAGTGTAGGCACATTATCGTCATTGTCAGTGACAGGAAATATTTCAGCAGGAAATGCTAACTTAGGTAATCTCGCTACTGCTAATTTCTTCCAAGGTGATGGTAGTTTACTAACTAATATTTCAGTCGGTGCAGGTAGTTACATTGAAAACGGCAACTCCGAAGTAAGAGTAGATGCTAATAGTAATGTAAGAATTACTGTATCCGGCAACGCAAATATTGTAACTGTTACAGGATCGGGTGCAAATATTGCAGGTTATGCTAATGTAACCGGAAACTTAACAGCAGGCAACATTTCTGCTACATTACTAGATGGAACTATATCAACAGCATCAAATGCACAACCAAACATCACAAGTGTTGGTACTCTTACTGCACTTAATGTTAACGGTGTTGCTAATTTAGGCGCTGTAGGAAACGTAAGAATTGCAGGTGGCTCAAACAATCAAGTTCTTGTTGCAACCGGAACTAATTCTAATGTAGCATTCGTGACTGCGACTGGACTAACTTTTGCTCCGGGATCTAACACGCAAGTTCTATTCAATGATGCAGGCAACTTCCAAGCAAATGCTAACTTGACGTTTGACAAAACTACCGGTACTCTTTCAGCACACTCATTATCTGTCACCAACAGCGGCACGTTCGGAAATGTTTTTGCTAACTCAGGTACAGTAAGAGGTAATTTATTAACTGGTACTTTGACTACAGCAGCACAACCAAACATCACTTCGCTCGGTGTATTGTCAACATTGATTGTTAGTGGAAATCTTAACGTCGGCAATATTTCGGGTGGTAATCTTGTAAGTGCTAACTTCTTTGCAGGAAGCGGTGCAAACCTAACAAGCATCCCCGGAGGTAACGTAACCGGTACTGTAGCAAACGCAACGGCGGCAAACAGTGTATTAACTAACACTTCGACTTCTACAACTGCCTATCCAACTTTTGTAACATCAGGTTCAAACGGATGGTCACAAAACTTCATTAATACCGGTATCAGTGCAAATTTAGGAAATAATTCTATTACTGCAACAACATTTGTTGGTGCTCTATCCGGCGCAGCAACAAGTGCTTCTACTGCTGGTACTGTAACAACTAATGCTCAGCCAAATATTACAAGCGTAGGTACACTAACTGGGCTTACGGTTAACGGTCTAGTGTCACAAAGTAGATCAAGTATCAACCAAGGTATAATAACATCTAACGTTCGTGCGTTAAGCCTGTTGCAAACTTGGAATAACGCAAGTGTTCAATTTAGTGCTATTGAAGCAGATATTACTGATACTGCAAGCGCCGCAAACTCATTACTAATTGATTTGCAAGTTGACAACTCAAGTAAATTTGCAGTAAGTAAAGAGGGCAATGTATTCTTCTCTGGCGTTATTACAGGCAACGGCAGTGGTCTAAGTGCAATTGCAGGCGCTAACGTAACTGGCACCGTATCGGCTGCAACTACAGCGGGCACTGTAACAACTAATGCTCAACCAAATATTACAAGTGTTGGCACACTAACTTCACTAGCAGCTAGCGGCACAATCACTGGTACTAGATTGATTTCTAATATTGCTACTGGCACTGCTCCGCTAACCGTAACAAGTACAACTCGTGTTGCAAACTTGAATGTTGCTACGGCTGGTGCCGCCGACAGCGCCACTAACGCTAGCGCAGTCTTGCAAAACACATCAAGTGCAACAACTGTATATCCAACTTTCACCGCTTCAAGTGCAAATGGTAACTCTAGCACTGTATTCAATACTTCTATTAGTGCTAATTTAGCAAATGCAAGTATTACTGCAACGACATTCGTTGGTGCTCTATCTGGAGCTGCTACAAGTGCTACAACAGCAGGTACGGTAACAACAGCAGCACAACCTAATATTACAAGTGTCGGTACACTAACATCATTGGGTGTTAATGGAACTGTCACTGCGGTAGCATTTACTGCTAATACAGGAGTATTCACTGGTAACGGTAACGGGCTAAGTTCTATCGTCGGTGCAAATGTTACTGGTACAGTAGCAAGCGCAACCGCAGCTACAAATGCATCAGCCTTGTTACAGAACACCTCAACTGCAACGACAGTGTACCCTACCTTTAGTACTTCAAGTGCAAACGGAAATTCAAGTGCTGTTATCAATACAGGCATCAGTGCTAACTTAAGCAATGCCTCTATTACTGCAACAACTTTCGTTGGTTCTTTGAGTGGCGCAGCAACAAGTGCTACAACAGCCGGTACTGTGACTACTGCTGCCCAGCCTAACATTACAAGTGTCGGTACCCTAACATCATTGGGGGTTTCGGGTTCAGTAACAGCGAGTACATTAATTTCTAATGTTGCTACTGGTACTGCTCCGCTAACAGTAACAAGCACAACTCGTGTCGCTAACTTGAATGTAGCCACTGCCGGGGCGGCTGATAGCGCAATCGCAGCAACTAATGCTAGTGCATTGCTACAGAACACAAGTACAGCGACTACGGTTTACCCTACCTTTAGTACTTCAAGTGCAAACGGAAATTCAAGTGCTGTTATCAATACAGGCATCAGTGCTAACTTAGCAAATGCAAGTATTACTGCAACTACATTTGTCGGCTCACTAAGCGGTGCTGCAACAAGTGCAACATCAGCAACTAATGCTAGTGCATTATTACAGAACACCTCAACTGCAACGACAGTGTACCCTACATTTAGTACTTCAAGTGCTAATGGAAACTCAAGTGCAGTTATCAATGCAGGCATTAGTGCTAACTTAGCAAATGCAAGTATTACTGCAACGACATTCGTTGGTGCTCTATCCGGCGCAGCAACAAGTGCAACTAGTGCTACGAATGCAGCCGCAGTGCAGACCAATACATCAACTAGTTCAACTGTATATCTTGCAGGCGTTACATCTTCATCCAATGGAAATAGCGCACTTAATATTGTAACTGGCATCACTGCTAACTACGCTGCAAACTCAATTACTGCAACAACATTCGTAGGTGCTTTAACTGGTACTGCTACAAGTGCAACTAATGCATCCGCAGTACTGAACAATGTTCGTTCAACTGGTACATATTATCCAGCGTTCATCTCCGCTACAGCAAATGGTAACTATGCATTAAATTCTAACACAGCAATTTATGCAAACTTGAATACAGGCACATTGTATGCTACAGCACACGATGGTAACTTATATGTATCAGACACTAATTCTGTAACAACAGTACTTAAGACCGGCGTAGACACTGGTTACTTTGGTAATACTGCTGCTACTTCAGGACTAGTAACATTTGAGCGATTTAGAGGAAACATTACCAATTATACTGAGGTGTTAAACGGTGATAGATTAGGTCAAATTAACTATTTGGCTTGGGATAGTCTACAGCCAGTAGAAGTTGCAAATATCACTACTATTGTAGATGCAACATATACTGCCGGAACTCAAAGTCCACCTGCTGCAATAACATTTGCAACTGGAAACGCAACATCAGCTGGAACACCTCCAGAGAGAATGAGAATTGCTAGTACCGGTAATGTAGGTATTGCTAATACTAATCCGGCACACACCTTATCTATTACAGGTACATTGAATGTGTCTGCTAATGCTAATGTAGGAAATATCGGTGCAACAAACGCTAATATTACTGCGATGACAGCAACCGGTAATATTAGTGCGGGTAATGTTTCAGTAACTGGGTATCATCTACGATCTGTAGGAACAGGTATTAGTGCTAACGGTACTACTCAAGCACAAGCAACTGCGATCACAAAAGAAATGAATGTGGTTTCTACCGTTCTTGTTTCTCAGGGAGTAATTCTTCCAACAGCAGTTGCAGGTATGGCAATCACTATCACTAATATTTCTGCAAATTCGTTACTAGTATATCCTCATATTAACGGAGATATTAACGGAGGAGCAGCGAACGCAGCTTATACACAACCAGCAGGATCAACATTACAATATATTGCTCCTAATACTACTGACTGGTATACAGTCGGTGCAACATTTGCTTAACATAGAAAGGGAAATTAATGGCTAAAGCAAAATCAGGTGGAAGTTCCAACAAAGGACAAAAAGTATCATTCAGTGATCAAGCTAAAGGAAAGACTACTATAGGGTTGTCTCATAGTTCTATTAAGTTTTCTACTATGAATAAGAACAAAAGACGAAACTATAAGGCGTATAGAGGTCAAGGAAGACCATAAATAACACAGGGGGACTTATGAGTAGAGTAACATTAGAATTATTAAGAGAAATTTGCCCGAAGACTAGAGCAACGGTTCTTGCAAAATATGTAGAACCGTTGAATAAAATCGGAGAGCATTTTGATCTATTTGAAAACCCAAAGAGAATGGCTGCATTCTTAGCACAGATTGCACATGAATCGGGAGGTTTTAACTTCACTGCTGAAGGCTTAAGTTATAGTGCTAAAGCACTTATGAAAACATGGCCAAAGAGATTTCCTAATATTACGGTAGCAAATGCTTATGCTCGTAATCCTCAGAAGATTGCAAACAAAGTATATGCAAACCGTATGGGTAACGGAACAGAAGCAAGTGGCGACGGATTTAAGTTTAGAGGTCGCGGGTTAATTCAATTAACTGGAAAAGACAACTATACTCGATTTGCAAAATCAATTGGTATGTCATTGGACGAAGCAGTTAAATATCTTGAGACTCCAGAAGGTGCTGTAGCAAGTGCTGGATGGTTTTGGGATGCAAACAAACTAAACGTCTATGCAGATAAGGGAGACTTCGTAGGACTAACTCGTCGCATTAACGGCGGAACTATCGGTCTCGCAGATAGAAAGCATCACTACGATATTGCATTAAAGGCACTTAAGTAAGGATTAATATGGCTCAGCCTAACTGGAATACACCTGCCGGAAGTTTAGGAACTTATCCGTCACTATTGTCAATAGTTCCTGTACAATTATCAGCTTCGGCTGTACTTCCGGCAGTTACAGTAACATATACTGTTATAAGCGGTTCTTTGCCGACCGGCATTCAAATGACAGAAGATGGATTAATATACGGTATTCCAGGGGCTGTGCCATCGAATAAGATTTCGACATTTGTAGTTAGAGCTACAGATAACTATCAGAATATCAGAGATAGAACATTTTCGTTAACTATTACCGGGGTATCCGGCCCCTCATTTTCTACTCCCGCAGGTACATTATTTTCACAATCAGATAGTGTATGGGTAGAATATGCTATAAAGTATAACAATCCCATAGTATCAAACCCTATAGAAATTAGAGTTACACAAGGTCAACTTCCGCCTGGTCTAGAAATAAATCAATTTGGATTGATCAGAGGTTATCCAAATCCACCTATTACTAATGTTAATTTACCAACTGTTAATACTGCAATTGTAGCTATCAGTTCTAACGTGATCACTGGCTTCAGTACTGTAGGATTCACTATAGGAAGACCTATCATTTTCACCGGAACTAGTTTCGGAGGAATTGTGTCAGGAGCAGCATATTACATTAAAGAAATTTTACCTGACGGCACTTCCTTCACAGTTTCAAATACATCAGGTGGGACCGTCGCTAATTTCTCTGATGATGTAGGGTACATGAATTCGACATTGCCTAGCGTGTCACAAGGACAGCCTACAGTTCAAACTTATAGCTTTACGTTAGCGTTAGATAGTCCTTTGGGTTCAGACTCAGAAACATATTCGATCACTATTGCTAACCAAAATGCTCCAGCTAGCATTGGCGGTGGCAACAAGCCTCCCAATACTAGAGTCCCTACTATATTGAACACTCGTCCAGCTACATATAATATCGGTGAAAACGATGTAGATTACAGTTACTACATATTGCCTCCGAACGGAGACGGTATTACGTATCAACCCACTCAACCAGCCTATATAGGTAAATTCAACAGCGATGATGAATTCACATTTAAAATTATGGGTCGTGATTTTGACAATAACACATTGCAATATGTGTTTGCAGATTTGCCTTTAGGCTTAGTAGGAGACAGTAATACAGGTTGGATACGCGGAAACCCTGTAATAAGCGACAATTCGATTAGTCAACACACCTTTAAGGTTGCGGCCCAAAAGGCAATCAATCCTTCTTTACAAACTCCTTTCGTAAACTTTAGTTTTATACTTAAGAATGATATTGAAGGGGTAGTGAATTGGATTACACCGGACAGTTTAGGCGTTATTAGCAACGGTATCGTAAGCACGTTAAAAGTTCAAGCAGTGAGCGATGTTCCGCTAAAATATAGATTATCAAATCATAGTGGGTCACTTCCTCCTAATCTAACATTACTAGACAACGGGGAAATCTCAGGAGTAGTTGCATATCAACCTACTGAAACATTCTTACCGCCAAATTCAACTGTAGACTTTACATTTACAGTTGAAGCATACTCAGATAAATTTCCGGTAATAAGCTCTACAAAAACATTCACTGTTACGGTAGACATTCAATTTGGACAACCAACTGACACTCTCTACATTAAGTGTACACCTAGCATTTCAGACAGAAATCTAATTGCAAGTCTATTGGACAACACCGAAATTATTCCTACTGATTATCTATATCGCCCGTCTGATCCATATTTCGGAAAAGCTAGCAACATAGTATATGAACATGCTTTTGGCATCTATGCTAGTGACTTTGAAGACTATGTAGCAGCAGTAACTAAAAATCACTATTGGAGACAAATAACATTAGGTGAAATTAAGACTGCGGTAGCACGTAATGATAATGGAGAGATTATATACGAAGTAGTATACAGTGAGGTAATTGACAATTTAGTTAATCCTCAAGGTATAAGCGTTAGTAAAGAAGTAATTTGGCCTAGATTTATTCCTCTTGAGCTAGGACCCTATTACACGAGTGAAGAAGATATCTTTGCAAGCTATGGACTTCCCGACTACTATACCTCGTTGACTCCTGGTTTTGCAAAACAACTATATCCAAATAGTTTGCCTAACATGCGACAGCAAGTAGGTGATGTGTTGGGTCAAGAGTTTAACAGTAATCTTCTTCCTAAATGGATGACAAGTCAACAACTAAATGGAAGTACTACTGGATTTGTTCCTGCTTGGGTTATCTGCTATACTAAGCCGGGCTTTGCAGAAACAATCAAAAACAACATCCAAACAAAATGGGTAGATGTATTGAAGAACCCGTACACACTTAACACTATCAACTTTAAGATTGATAGATTTACAGTAGACAAGAGTACTACGTTTAACTATGATAACAATCTATCGCCACCCGCATGGACTGGATTGCCCAGTGCAAGTCCAACCCCTGATCCACTGGATAGTAAAAACTTTTACATTTTGTTCCCAAGACAAACAATTTTACCAGATGAAACACAATACTAAATACTTTACGGAAACAACAGCATATGACAAGTCAAATTAATACAAATGGAATCAACGTAAATTATCCTGTTCCTGGGCAAAATAATAGCTCTCAGGGCTTTAGAGATAACTTTGCTCAGATCAAAACTAATCTTAATACCGGTGCTACCGAAATTACTGATTTGCAAAACAAAGTAGTATTGAAAGCAGCATTAGATAACAGTGTATTAAACAATGACATGGCTAATACACTTATTAGCAACGCTAGCACTAGCGGTTGGAGAGCGACTACTTATAATCTAGGTAACGCATTATCAGGTACTGTTTTAGTTGACGTTAATCGGGCTGATGTTCACTATGGCTCTGTTACCGGTGATGTACAATTTCAGTTCGGCGGATGGGCTCCTACTAATACTGAAAGCAATGTAGTATTACGATTAACTATCGCAAATACATTAGCAAATATTCAGCTACCTAGCCAATGTATTTCATCAAACAATAACTTTGGTGTAGTATTATTAGAAAATTATGCTGATGTTTCTGGCACAGCAACATTGACTGCACCGGCAAATACTTCGATTCTCGAATACACCTTTAGTACAATTGACTGCGGTAATACCATCACTGTTACTCCAACTAATCGTCCTTTACAAACAACGCAAGTAATTACTCGTGATCCTCCTTCTACAGGTGTACAAGGAGATACAAATGGTACTGTAGCAGTCAGCACATCAATTGGACAGGTAGAAGTTACGGAGACTGCTAATACTCCTACTGTAATTACTGCTAACACTTTCACAACTACTGGTAGCTCAATTAGTGGTACCACATTAACTATTGGCACATTATCCACTGGTACCATCGTAGCAGGAATGTTGCTTAGCGGCACCGGTGTTACTGCAAACACATACATTGTTACTAATATCAGTGGTTCAGGCTCGGGTTCAACTTGGACTGTAAGTGAATCACAAACTGTTGCATCGACTGCTATTGACGGCAGCACTGGTATTATAGGAACAACATTAACCGTCGGTGTACAAACATCAGGTACTGTACAAGAAGGTATGATTCTCAGTGGTTCAGGCGTAACCGCAAATACTTGGATTGTAGAAAATCTCAGTGGCTCTGGTTCAGGGTCAACGTGGAGAGTTAGTGCGACACAATATGCCGCACCAGCAACTATCAACGGTAACATAGATGTAGTTACTGTCAGTGACACAACCGGCTTTTATCGTGATATGCCGATCACATTTAGCGGTACAACATTTGGTGGAATCACTGCTGGCACAACATACTATGTTAAGGAAGTGGCAGATAGTAACTCTATCACACTTTCATCTACTCCAGGCGGCGCAATGCTCACACTAACTGATGCATCTGGAACAATGTACGGTAATCCTGCTTCTTATGTATATGTATGTACTGACTCATTCAATTCAACAGTATACAATAAAGAAGTAACTGCAACGTATCAAACTACTAATATCATTACACTACTCAATACTACTAATTTAGAGGTAAATGCCCCTATTGTATTCACCGGTAATGTATTTGGTGGTCTAGTAGATAGTCAGACATACTATATCAAGTCAATTTCAAGTCCAAACATTACTGTAAGTCAAACAAGAGTTAACGGTGTAGCTGGGTCGGAAGTATTGCTTGATACTGATACCGGAAACTGTGTTGCTACTGTTTATGTAGGCAGTGATATTTGGAAGAGAATCCAGCTCACATCCTGGTAATATATTATGGAACATCCGTTTATTAAGCAAAGTGATCTCAAAGATTTGTCATTGGAGCAACTACAAGAAAAGATGGCTACACTAATGCAAAACTTAACTTTTGCTTATCGTACAGGAAACGGACCACTAATTCATCAGGCGCAGATGATACTAGAATCTTACAGAGCGCAATATAAAGTTAGGATGGATGAATTGTTTGAAAAACAAAACATCAAGAACAAGATCAACATTGAATCAGATAAAAAATGATTACACGCATTGAACGAGACATATTTTTTGTGGCCGGTGTGCATTTTAATGACGCATACTATATTAATACGTATGACTTTTTGCTTTCAATGCTAGTAGAAACTGACATACCAAAAGAACATACTATCGCAATGGATAGACTTGACTTTTTCATTAAAACTATTGTAACTAATTCAGTGTTTATTAATGAAGAAAAGCACAAAGAAATTGAGAAGTATGTAGAAGCCGGCTTAAATGTAATCACTCTTCCCAGCGAACCGTTTGATCAGATTGTGGCAATGGTAATCTTGCTCAAGCTTAATTCTATTATGGAGAATAGAATCAAAATTACTGACCTTACTGTAAGTTCGTTGTTGGGTGAGGGAATACGTTACCCAATAGTTTCTGAAACTGCTGAAAACGCAGACATTATGTTGGGTGATAAGTGGTGGTATCGTAGCGATATCGAAACTACTAATCAAAACGTATTCAAAATAGACACAGATAACAATGTAGTCAAGTTGTTTGACGATAGCGTTTGGGCACAACACGATCTATCTTGGAAAGATAAACCAAAAAGTTTGTTGACATAATATCAATTCTGTTGTATAATAGATACATGCGAACAGATATATATGGTCAACAAATTTATACTGAAAATGACCTTCTAGACATCTATATGACCAATCCAGAGTTCAACGCCTCAGGAAAAATTTTGGTTGAAGAAGATATAGTATTTGATGACAATTTAGAATTAGATAACATTCCCAATCTGATCACCTATGTGACAGAAGATAAAACCGTAGAGCAATTCGATAGCGAACGTGTTAATAATTGGTTTATGCCTGACGAATATCGAAATTTTGATATTGCTGCGTATGTATTGAATTTATGCAATACTGATGAAGAACTACAAAGGGTAGGCAAGGAGCTTTTGCTGTATCAAAAGCGAGATATGTTTGTCTTACTGCAATATTTGAAGTATCTAGTTGATACGATGAGAGATAATAATATAGTTTGGGGTGTTGGTAGAGGGTCAAGTGTTGCTAGCTTTGTATTGTTTTTGATCGGAGTACACAAGATAAACTCACTGTATTATGATCTTCCTATTGAAGAATTTTTAAAATAGCCTATATTGACAAAATATAAATAGTACAAGAAGGAGTAAATTCAATGGGAATTTATAGAACAGCACAGGGCAAGAGGCTTGATATGGCAATGCTTGCTAGAAGAAATGAAAGAGTTCGTGCCGTTGGTAATATGAGTGTCAATGCACGAGGAGATACTATTGATAGCCAGGGCAGAGTTATTGTTCCTGTCACTAAGAAAGTCGGTGACAAGTATCAGCGCACCGTTTCAAATAGAGCAGCAACTTTGGCAAAGCGCAAAGAAGATTTGTTGAAGCCAATCGAAACTGCACCTGCTCCTGAAACAAAGCTAGATATTGCAGAAGAATTTGAATTATTGGAAGAAGAGCAAGAAATTGATGAACTTGCTGAATTTGAAGTAGAAATCGAAGAAATTAAAAAAGCAGAACTAGAGAAATCTAAGAAAAACTAATATGGCAAATCAAATCCACGCTACACATGCAAAGATTAATAGAAAAACTTTTAAAGCAACTAAAGGTACCATCATTGTACATGGTATGGAATTTAAAGAACGTTTGAGTCGCGGTGGTCTTATCATTTTAGATGATGACATGAAAAGCCAAGGAATTCGACCAAGATGGGCACAAGTCTATGCAGTCGGTGATGGCATTAAAGATGTTGAAGTAGGCCAATATATTATGATAGCACACGGTCGCTGGTCTCGTGGGATAGCAATTGAAGACGAGGAAGGCGAGAAAACAATCCGTAGAGTAGATCCAAATGATATTTTATTAGTAAGTGATGA
>JACCDW010425278.1_pt1 | contig 12282 bp, 8 predicted proteins | sample 7449781 | NCBI WGS metagenome assembly JACCDW01 (sample SAMN15323449, study PRJNA562643) | freshwater metagenome | isolation source: river surface water | place: USA:Blue River Watershed | collected 2017-08-18
GCACACCACTTAGACATTACAGATCAAAAAAGTGTTGATCAGCTAGTCAGTGATTTGGCCGATCGAAAAGTCTCAATACTTGTCAATAACGCAGGTGGTGCTTTCGATGCAGCATCTGTCTTAGATTCAGATCCAGCCGTGTGGAGCAAGACCTACGATCTCAATGTTGTTGGAACTGTTCGCATGGTGAAAGCTTTCACCCCAGCAATGGAGAAACTAGGTCACGGACATATTGTGATTATCTCTTCAACGGCCGGTCACGTTGCCTATGAAAATGGCGGAAGTTACGTCGCTGCTAAGCATGCAGAAACCTCACTTGCTCGCACCTTGCGCCTTGAGCTCAATGGCCTTCCGATTCGAGTGACAGAGATTGCACCAGGCATGGTTAAGACAGAAGAGTTTGCAAAGATTCGTTTCGGGGATGCAGAGCGTGCTGCAAAAGTCTATGAAGGCGTTGCCGCGCCGCTATTGGCTGAAGATGTTGCTGAAGCAATTAGATGGAGCGTCACACTCCCAGAGCACTTCAACGTTGATTCTTTAGTTATTCGTCCAGTAGCCCAGGCCGCTAACCATAAAGTTCACCGTACGAAGTAATCACGCAATTACTTAACTACAACCCGAAACTTTCCAAGGGTTGGATCAGTTGCATATGCAATACGCACGCCCGCTTTTTGTGATGCAGAAAGTCCTTGCACAATCTTTTCAGTCAAAATCTCACCTGGTGCAATAACTGCAACACCTGGGGGATACGGTGCGATCAAATCTGCACTTACTCTCCCAATGGCATCTGCTGCAGAGACCATCTCGGTTGATGCAAAGTAAGCATCGCGCATAGATATTCCAACAGTTGGAACTACTGACCAGCTCAGCGCAGTTGCACTAGGACGTGGCGTACTTTGCTGGGAGCGAGCGATCTTTATGAGTAAATCAGCAACTTCATCAAAGTCCGCGCGTGTATCGGCAAGAGTTGCAAGGAAGACGACAGTGTCTTGATCAGCCATCTCGACTCGAATTCCATGTTCGCCCAAAGCATTTTCAATGGCAACCCCTGAGGCACCTAACTGATTGGCTCGAAGAATTATCTTGGCAGGGTCAAATCGCCCAGCAGGTAAGTCGCTAGCGTTGAGAAATATCGGTAGTGAAAATTCTGACTGAACCTTCTCCTTAAAGTGGGAAACATTGCTCAGCAATTCACCCAATAGTTCCTCACCGCGAGTCTGTAAAAGTGCACGGGTTGCATCGATTGATGCAAGAGGTGCGCCTGCAGGAGAAGTGGTGTGAGTAGTCTCAAAACTTTGCTCAAGGCGCTCTGCGCTTAAAAATTCTGTGCGCGCCAGCAATAGCGCAGATGCGCTATATCCAGGAAGAGCCTTATGAACGCTAGTGATCAGAGCATCAGCACCCATCTGCAGCGCATGAGCAGGTAAGTCTTTGTGAAAACCAAAGTGTCCGCCCCACGCTGCATCAATGATGACTGGCATTGAATGCGTGTGAGCAAGTGTTACTAGTGCGCCAATATCTGAAAGCGTTCCGAGATAACCGGGTTCAGTGAGCAATAACGCGATTGGTTTTTCAGGAAGCACTCGCTCTAATTCACTGATTGGGATCCCGATAGGAATACCTGTTGCGTTGTTAATTTCTGGTGTGAGCCAGATCGGTTCAAGGCCTGCAAGTACTAGCGCACTCAACACAGAGCGGTGCGCTGTGCGGCTCACTGCAACTTTATCGCCAGGTTTTCCGAGAGCGAGAATTGCCGCCTGATTTGCGTGAGTGGATCCACCAGTTGAAAATCGTGCAAAGTCTGCGCCCCAAAAGTCTGCAGCAAGTTTCTCTGCTCGTGCGAGAACTTTGTTGGTGAGCTTAATTTCATCGAGCCCTCCAAAGAGAGGAACATCTGAATCAACCAACGCTCCTAAACCAGCATCTAAGCGCGATGCATTCTGCTTATGTCCTGGTACCGTAAATGGGCTTCGCTTGCGCTCGAAGTAAGAGAGATAAGCGTCAAGCAATGGCGCGATGTTTCGAAGATCACCTGAACTCATGTGGCTAAGCCTAACTTCTCGGCCGTCCCTACTTTCTCCAAGGCTCTATGATTTACCCATGACTTCTCACGCACACGAACCGCTTCCGCAATCACGTCATATTGCGACGGAGATTCCTGGCCCTAAATCTGCCCAGGCGTTGGCGCGACGTAAAGAAGCAGTATCTGCCGGTCTTGGAATGGCCTACCCATCCATTATTGCTCGCGCAGAAGGTGCGATTATGGAAGATCTCGATGGCAATCGCATCATTGATCTCGGTTCAGGTATTGGCGTAGTCACTGTAGGAAACGCCAATCCACGCGTTGTCTCTCGAGTTATCGAAGCAGCGCAAGCATTTACTCATACAAACTTCACCACCGCTCCTTATCTAGGATATATCGAAGTCTGTGAAGCACTCAATGAATTAACGCCAGGAAAGTTTGCAAAGAAATCAGTTCTGCAGAACTCTGGCGCAGAAGCTGTAGAAAATGCCATCAAAATTGCGCGACACTACACAAAGCGTGCAGCTGTAGTTGTTTTTGAGCACGCCTACCACGGCCGCACCAACCTCACTATGGCGCTCACTGCAAAGAACATGCCATACAAAGAAGGCTTTGGACCTTTTGCAAATGAGATTTACCGCATGCCGATGCCATATGCGTATCGGTGGACAGGTGATGTCTCAACAATGACTGCAGATGCGCTCGCAGATGTCACACATAAGATTGAGAAAGAGATCGGCGCAAAGAACGTTGCGGCAATCATCATCGAACCTATTCAAGGTGAAGGTGGATTCATTGTGCCGCCGAAGGGATTCCTTCCTGGCTTGAGTGAATATGCAACAGCGAACGGCATCGTATTTATCGCTGACGAAGTTCAAACTGGTTTTGCTCGCACTGGAAATTACTTTGCCGTAGAAGATGAAAACGTTGAGCCAGATATGATCGTTACCGCTAAGGGAATTGCTGGCGGACTACCACTTGCTGCAGTGACAGCTCGTGCAGAGATTATGGATTCATCGCACGTTGGCGGCTTAGGCGGAACTTACGGTGGAAACCCGATCGCATGTGCGGCAGCACTTGGTGCAATGGAGGCCATTCGCGAAGAGAAACTAGTAGAACGCGCACGCCAGATTGGAAAGATTCTTAACGAACGCCTCACTGCAATGGCTGCAAAGTATCCAGTCATCGGTGATGTTCGCGGACGTGGTGCAATGCAGGCAATCGAAATTGTTGTTGCAGGAAGTAAAGATCCAAATCCTGCTGCGATGGCTAGCGTCATTAAGTATTGCCAAGCTAAAGGCGTTCTCATTTTGACTGCTGGAACCTACGGCAACGTCATCCGCTTCTTGCCGCCGTTGGTAATCAGCGACGACCTACTCGTTGAGGCCCTTGGGGTTCTTGACGACGCATTTGCCGCTCTATAAATCACCCTCGTCTCACCCCTAAAACGCTCACCCTGATCTTCCCTCACCCCACCATTTAAGTCACCCTTAGGTGTGGCTTCGAAGGCAAAAAAGAGAGACGAGGGTGATCTCACCAATTCAGGAGTGATCACCGGGGTGACCTTGTCTCGCACCTTGCCGCCACTCTTGCCAGCAAATTTTCTTGCCCGCCGCCACTTGGTCGAAAAGATCGACGTGAAAGCACCCGGTACAACTTTGATTACGGGGCCAATTGGCTATGGCAAAACTTCTCTTGCAACAGAAATTGCCGAGCAGTATTCAGATCGTACTTTTTGGTACACGATGGTTGATGAGGATTCAGCATCAAAATTCAATGCCCATGTAATTCAATCTGTTCGTAATGTGATTCCAGGATTTGCATCTTGGTACGAAGCAGAACCAGACATGGCTCCGATGGAGTTAATTATTCGGTTTAGCAACGAACTATCTTTGCAGAAAGGTGAGTTTATCTTTATCGTAGATAATCGTCGGACTGCAGCAGCTGAAGATTTTGCGATTGCAAATCAGATGATTCGATCGCTGCCAAGAAATCTGCATCTTATGCAAATACGCAGAAACTCACCAGAAGCCTCGGCTGCAGATCTAGCACCAGCAGGCAATCTTCAAATAATTGGACCTTCCGAGCTACGAATGACACCAGAAGAAGTCGAGTTGATTGCAGAAATTCATAATCTTTCTCCACTTTCACGTGAACAAAGCGAGATTATGCAGAGTGCCCAGGGTTGGCCTGCTGCAGTTCAACTTATTGCACGTGGATTGTCGAAAGGAACAAAATTTAATACTTCCGCTGAGGAGATTTCAACATCTATTGAGCCTTTGCGATTTATCGTTAATGAATTTGTTAAGGGCCTTTCTGAAAGGGAGAAAGGCCTTCTGCTTCCACTCTCTGTAGTCAAAGATTTTTCGCCTGAATTGGCTTTCTCCCTACACCAAAATCAAAGTCGAATTGCTGAATTAGATCAACTTGCAGCCGAAGGCTCAATTTTAGTTAAGACTGTAGGGAAAGAACCTCGTTACCAAATTCATACTCTGATTCGAGAGTCCCTCTATCAGGAATATTCACTTGACCAAGTTCTCTGTAGTCAGACTCATGCGATTGCCTCTAATTTTTTCGAGATTGAATTAGAGCCAACTCTCGCTCTTGAACACGCTTATCTAGCCCGCGACTTCCAGCGATTTGAGAAGTTGTTTAGAGATGGCGCTCGTATATATGCCGTAACTGGTCGCGGTAATCAACTCCTGCGGTGGTCAAAGTTTGCTGGCGATGAATCTGTTGAGGGTCAACTCAAGCGTCAGACAGTTGAAATTGCAGGCCATTTGGCAAACCTAGATTACGCAAAGGTAGAAGCCATGTTGGCTTCGATGCGATTGCAGTCACAAGGAACAAGTCTTGTTGCTTTTATGGAGCGCTATACAGCACTCATTGAAGTTGCAACAGACTTTGCATTCGCGAGATTTGAAAGCCTTAAGGCAAATGTTGAGCTTGCAATTCAATCCGATGAATTAGCAGCAGATACGGATTTCACGGATACGCTTTTTGCTCTCCGACGGTTGGCAGCATTCTACTTTATTGTCGATGACCTTGAAAGATTAGAAGAGGTCGATAAGAAGGCACAATCTCTACTGGAGCAAAGATTTAGCAATCTTGGGCACATTCACCAATTAGCTATAAGTGCGATGGCTTCATATTTACAAGGTTTTTACAATGTCGCACAAAATAAATCAAGAATGGCGCTCTCACTCTCCCAGAAAATAGGGCTTACATCAGTCCACTCGCCACATGATGTTCATTATGTAAGTGCCAGATCTTTATACGAGTCAACTGAGCATGAACAGGCTCTGGCTGAGTTCAATATTCTTGCTGAGTCATCACTTCAAAGTAAGCAGTGGGTTTGGCATTTTCTAGCGAACTCATACATCGCAAATGATATGGCAATTAAGGGACGGTTAGATATAGCGCTGGAAGAGCTTAAGCGAAGTCATAGTGTTCTTGCATCAATTCAATTTCCAAATAATCTCAAGGCTATAGTGGATCGATCAGAGTTATTCATTCGCCTTTTGATGAAAGATCTTGATCGAATGAAAATTCTTATTGAGACCGCACTTCAGGGGCGCTTGGTTGAGAATGCCCGTCTCCATATTCTCGATTTAGAGGATAAACCTTGGGCTGAGCCAGGTGCACTTTCATTACCCGATCGCACTCCACGCGAAAAGCTCTACAAGCTAATCACTAAGGCGATTCTTGCTGGTGCGGAAAGTGATGAGGCTAGGGAATTGATAAGGCAGGCGCTCAAACTCGGTTCAGATGTTGGGGCTAAAGAAACTTTCCTACGCGAAGTTGTGTTCTTTCCGATTTACATACGTATTTCTGCTGAAACCCCAACTTTCTATCATGAGGAGATTGCCCGAGGAGCAGTGAAGAGAATGCAAGAAATCAATGCAGCCGCAAATGCAAAGCCAGAGCTCACTAAACGAGAGATTGAAATCGTTCGACATCTTGAATCAGGCAAACCGATTACTTCAATTGGTGCCTCACTCCACATTTCTCACAATACGATGAAGACTCACCTCAAAAGTATTTACAGAAAATTGGGGGTAGATGGGCGAGAGCAGGCTGTGGAAAAGGCGAAAGAGTTGGGAATAATCTCGATCTAGGAGCAACCCAGGCCATGGGATACTTAGCCCATGTCGGATGAACTGGAATCTTTAGACGATTTTGATGACGATCTAGACCTGACTCTTTATGCTGACCAGCCTGAGTTGCTCCGTGAAATTACAACCCAACTTTTGGAGGTTGTTGAAACTGGTCTTCGCATCAACGGAGTTTTCCACCTTGCTCTCACCGGGGGCACATTAGGCACAGATCTCAATCGAGCGCTCGTTGCTCATTTGAATGCCAATCCAGAGATGTATCAAGGACTCCATATTTGGTGGAGTGATGAGCGATTTGTTGAACGCACAAGTAGTGAACAAAATTCTGCGCCATTCCATAGCGCGGTAACAAACCGGAATGTATTCATCCATACTCTTCGCGCAAGCGATGAAGTTGAAAATATTGATCTCGCAGTTGATGACTATCTTGCCCAACTTGGTGAAAATTTTATGGATTTAACGATTCTGGGTCTTGGCCCGGATGGACATGTCGCGTCCCTCTTTCCAGGCGCAGCACACATTGATCGCTTAGAAAAAGTTATCGCGATTACTGATTCACCAAAACCACCTGCGGTTCGTGCAACATTTACGATGTCGATGATCAATACATCAACTTTGGTCTGGATAATTGCTGCAGGTGCTTCAAAGGCAGAGGCAGTCACCAAAATCATTGAGGGGGATCTCTCAATACCGGCTAGTTATGTCAGGGCGGCAGATCACACGCGTCTGATCGTTGATACGGATGCATTTTTTACTGAGTAATTAGAATAGACTTCACATGTAATTTCGAAAGAGGGTATGAGGTTATGAGCCAAAACGTAAACTTTGGAATGGTTGGACTCGGCAGAATGGGCGCCAATATTGTCCGCCGCCTCTCTCGTCACGGAATTACCTCAGCCGTCTATGACCTCAGCGCAGATGCTGTCACAAGCCTTGCCGCAGAAGGTGCCATCGCAACATCGGATATGGCAGATATGGCAGCAAAGCTCACATCACCTCGCACGATTTGGATTATGGTTCCAGCCAGCGTTACAGATTCAACAATCGCAGCAATGGCTGAGCATCTTGAAAAGGGCGACACCATTATCGATGGTGGAAATAGTTATTATAAAAATGATCTTAAGAATGCAGCGCTCTTGGCGGAAAAAGGCATTAACTTCGTAGACGTTGGAACATCAGGAGGCGTCTACGGCCTTGAGCGCGGATATTCATTGATGATCGGTGGAGATGAAAGAGTCGTTGCATCTCTAGATCCAATTTTTAAAGCGCTCTGCCCAGGCGTTCAATCTGCAGATCGCACACCAGGTCGCACAGGCGAACCCGCACAAGCCGAATACGGTTATCTGCACTGTGGTCCAGTTGGTTCTGGCCACTTTGTAAAGATGATTCATAATGGAATTGAGTACGGCATGATGGCGGCTTTTGCAGAAGGCCTTGCAATCTTTGAGGCAGCCGATGAGATGACACCTGCATACGATCTAGACATTCCAGCAATAACAGAAGTTTGGCGCCGTGGATCAGTTGTTGCGTCATGGCTACTAGATCTCACCGCACAAGCACTCGTTGAATCTGAAGAACTCACCGAATATTCAACACAAGTCAGCGATAGTGGTGAAGGACGTTGGACTGTCCAGGCCGCAATTGAGGCAGGAATTCCTGCACATGTATTAAGTGCTTCACTCTATGCACGTTTTGCATCACGAAATAATGATGAATTTGCTAACCGAGTCTTGAGCGCAATGCGTTACAAGTTCGGCGGCCACAATGAAAAACCGAAAGCGTAAGTAAATGAAGGCTGATGCTTTAGTTCTCTTTGGCGCGACCGGAGATTTAGCGAAGAAGAAATTATTTCCTGCCCTCTACGATCTCGAAGAACTGAATGAGCTCGATGTAAAGATCTTTGGCGTGGCATCTTCAAAGTGGACCCAAGATGTATTTCGCTCAAATGTTGAGGCGGCCATTCGTGCGCGCAAGCCAGAGGCTGATGAGAAGGTTCTTAGCAAGGTACTTAATGAGATGCAGTTACTGGTTGGCGATTATGAAGATCCGGAGACATTTGTAAAGCTGGCTGATCTCATCAAGGATTTCAAATTACCAGTTATTTATCTGGCTATTGCACCAGAGCATTTCGCAAAGATCACACAGGGTTTGGCAAAGGTGGGAATCACCAAAAAGGCACGCGTTGTAGTTGAAAAACCTTTTGGCCGTGATCTCGAATCTGCGATCCAGCTTGATAGCGAACTCAAACAGGTATTGCCTGAAGATCAGATCTACCGCATCGATCACTACCTTGGAAAAGAAGCGGTTGAAGATCTCTTGGTTTTTCGCTTTGCAAACACTCTCTTTGAACCAGTCTGGAATCGAAATTACGTTTCGAATATCCAGATCACCATGGCGGAAAAATTCGGCATCGAAGGCCGCGGAAAGTTCTATGACGGCGTGGGCGCAACGCGAGATGTATTACAGAATCACATTTTGCAGGTGTTAACGATGCTCACGATGGAGCCACCGATCAGCATTAGTTCAGAGGATATGCAGAACGAAAAGATCAAGGTCCTCTCTGCAATTCGTGACATCAAGGCTGATGATGTAATTCGTGGTCAGTACGTAGGTTATTTGGATGAAGAAGGCGTTGCTGAAAATTCAGATACTGAGACCTTTGTTGCAATGAAGGTCTTTATTGATAATTGGCGTTGGGCTGGCGTACCTATCTATATGCGCACCGGTAAGAAGATGCCAGAGACTGTTTTGGAAGTTCTTGTGGAATTCAAAAAGCCACCGCGTGAGCTATTTGGTCGCGGCAATCCCAATGCGGTTCGCTTCCGTCTCGGCGCTAAAGATGGTGTAGATATTTCATTATTGGCTAAAAAGCCTGGAACAAAGTTAACGACAGAGGAAATCGATCTCACCGTGGAGTTCGTTACTGAGTTTGGCGATCGCCAAGGTCCGTATGAGCGCCTATTGCGAGCTGCAATGCTTGGTGATCACTTTAGATTTACTCGCATTGATGCGGTCTTGCATTCATGGAAGATTCTTGATGAAGTTTTAAAGTCACCTGATCGCGTACATCCATATTTCGAGGGAACGTGGGGACCTGAAGAGGCTCAAGAGATGATTCCTGGTGGCTGGAATCCTGTGGGTACTCAGGTAGATGTCTGAAAAGTTAGGTCCAGCGTTTAATCGACTCTTTAGCGCAAGCGTTATCAGCAACCTTTCTGATGGACTTCTCGCTGTCGCAGCCCCGTTGCTCGCAATTTCGCTTACAAAAGATCCTGTACTGATTTCACTGCTCAGCGCATTTGTGATGTTGCCTTGGCTTCTCTTTGCGATTCCGATCGGCCTGATCGTTGATCGCACAGATAAGAGACTCCTAGTCACTCTCACCAACTCAATTCGCTTTATTGTCGCAGGACTTGTTGCACTGGCGATCTCAACAGATCACATCACAATTTATTGGCTGCTTTTGGCAACATTTATCATCGGAACATGTGAGGTTGCAGCAGATACAGCGGCGCAATCACTCATCCCAGTAATTCTTGAGAAGAAGAATTTCGAGAAGGCCAATTCGCGGCTGAATATTGCAGAGACAGTGATTCAGAACTTCATTGGTGCACCACTGAGTGGATTCCTTTACGCCACCGCCATTGTGCTGCCATTTGTTCTTAATAGCCTTGGATTTCTAATCGCAGCCATCTTCGTATTCATGATTCCGGCTCATCTGATCTCACATGGTTCCTCGGCTACGGTCAGCGAGACTGAGCAGAAATCATTTATAGGTGATATCAAATTTGGTCTTAACTATCTCTGGAATGACAGACCTTTAAGGCGTTTGGTTGCGACTACGACATCTCTCGGATTCTTCTATTCGCTCTCTACATCAACGCTCATTCTCTTTATTACAGAGACGCTCGATCTTCCCACTCAGTACTTCGGCGTCCTTATGGCCGGCGCTGGTTCTGGTGCAGTCCTAGGTGGAATCCTCACTGCAACCTTGTCAAAGAAGTTTGGGCGCGGCGCTGTTCTCGCCGTAGCTGTATTCATCTCATCGATAACAGTTCTCTTTCAAGGTTTTGCTCCCAATTATTGGATCTTTGGAGCCATCGGATTTATCTCATCCTTCACGATCACCAACTGGAACATCTTGTTGATGTCGTGTTATCAAGTACTTATTCCATCCAAGTTATATGGACGTATCCACGGGGCAAGACGTACCTTCGTCTGGGGAGTCATGCCAATTGGCGCATTCATCGGTGGAGTAATCGCCCAGAGCGGCCTGCGTTTACCTTTGATCATCGGCGGCATCGCAACTACTCTGATCTCAGTGTCTGCATTTAGTTTTATTTACCGTTTAGGTAACCAGACGAGCCAAGGGGACCACAGTGAAGTCATCGAAGGTAAAAAATAAGCTCGGGGCTTCGTACTGGAAGCTCTGGAGTGCGACAACGATCTCAAACTTAGGGGACGGAATTGTCTCAATCGCATACCCATGGCTGGCTTCTGCAGTAACGAGATCCCCTTTATTGATTGCGCTATCAGCCGTTGTTTCTCGTTTGCCATGGCTGATTTTCACTCTGCATGCTGGAGTAATTACCGATCGTTTCAACCGCAAAAAAATTATTGTTGCGATGGATAGTGCACGCGGATTACTCACTATTGCCGTCGGAGTCTTTGTCTATCTCGAAAGGGACTCTCTTCCCTCGCTCAACGAGTTAACTTCGCTCACTGAACTAGAAACTAATTACATGCTCTATTCAGTTATCTTGGTAACAGCATTTCTCTTCGGTCTAGCCGAAGTCTTGCGAGATAACAGCGCGCAAACTTTGATGCCAGCAGTTGTCGAGGATAAAGATCTAGAGAAAGCTAACGGCCGCATGTGGTCGGCTGAATCTCTTACCAATTCATTTATCGGTCCACCACTTGGAAGTTTTATTATCGCGATTGCAATATTTCTCCCATTCTTCGTCGATGCGGCAACCTTCTTTATTGCAGCGGCGTTGATTGCGAGTATGAAACCGACGGTGAAGAGTTTTTCTCCAGAGAAAAAAACAGAGCCATTGAATTTTCGGGCCGAGATAAAAGAAGGATTTTCTTGGCTATGGAGCCATACGTTGCTGCGTCCAATGGCAATCATCTTGGGATTACTTAATGGAATTGCCTCACTTACTGGCGCAGTCTTTATTCTCTTTGCACAAGAAGTTCTTGATACGACTGTCTTTATCTTTGCAATCCTTGGAACCGCTGGCGCTATAGGAGGAATCGCGGGCGGTTTGCTCGGTCCCAAAGTTTCCGAAAAGATTGGAAGTGGACGTTCACTGGCGCTAGCTCTCTTTGTAATGCCACTTTCAACTTTGTTAATCGGCTTTACATCGCAGTGGTACATCGTCTGGGTTCTCGTTGTGATCGAGACATTCACCGCAGTCCTTTGGAATGTTGTTACCGTTTCTCTTCGACAAAGTTTGATTCCGACAAATTTATTAGGCCGCGTGAATAGCGTTTATCGATTCTTTGCCTGGGGAACTATTCCGATTGGAACACTGCTCGGCGGAGGATTGGTCTCCCTTCTTGAAGACCCCTTTGGGCGCGAGATGGCATTCCGATCTGTCTACTTTGTCGGCGCAGCTTTGGGCTTTCTGCTCTTTCTCTATGCGATCAGAGTGCTGACCACCGAGGCCATTGATAAGGCCCGCGCAGCGGGTGCAGCGGGTGCAGCGGGTGCTGCTGGTTCTGCTCCATAAATCACCCCTTGATTTTTGGGCCGCAGATTGCACGAGGGCCGAACACGCCTAATCGTGGCCTAATCGTTATCTGGGCCAATTGCCTATTACTGACGGCTACGGCAGACTTTGCCCACCCAAAGATTGCTGTGAGGCAGGTCGACTCTTCACATCTATCTATTAACCCCTCTAGGAGGAAATATGAAGCTAAACCGTCTCGCGCGCGTAGCAATTGCTACAGCCGCAACGGCAGGTCTTGCTTTCGGTCTGCTTAGCCCGGCTAATGCAGCAGGAAAGACCACGGTACAAATCGTACAAAGTAATGCTTTGACAGGCTTGAACCCAAGCGTGTCAAACATGAACCTCACATTCAACACTGACGTTGCATACCTTTCAGGTATCGGCTTCACCTATTACAACAACAAGGCAA
>JACCDW010927973.1_pt1 | contig 12282 bp, 13 predicted proteins | sample 7449781 | NCBI WGS metagenome assembly JACCDW01 (sample SAMN15323449, study PRJNA562643) | freshwater metagenome | isolation source: river surface water | place: USA:Blue River Watershed | collected 2017-08-18
CAGGGGGGCCAGCAAGAAGTAGACTGGTACCACGAGATGTAGGATTGGCAATCTTTCCAGCAATGAATTGGAGAATTTGAAGTTTGGCTTCTTCCTGTCCATAGATGGCTTCTGCAAGATATTTGCGGGCTTTTTCCATAAAGACTCCACAAGTTTCAGAACCATCCTCTAGTTTTACAGGAAGTTCCTTATACATTCCAAGTGGAAGACTGGTGAGTTTCTCAAGCCAAGCACGGAGTTTGAAGTATTCACCTGAACTGGGATCTAGACTCTGTAAACTATTGTACTTTGCAAGAACGAGTTGTTGGGTTTCTACAGGCATATTCATTGTTAGAATACGGAACATAAGATTTTCAGATGCACCTGCAGTAGATTTGCGATCAAGTGCAGTCAACATCTGATTCTGTTTGTCTTCAGACAAAGACTTGAATTGATCGATTTGATCGTCAATGGTATTTTCACCCATAGGCTTTGTGATGAGTTTTACAAACTTCTTTACTGATTCAGGTTCCTTCTTCATATTGTGACGCTTGGGTTTCATGCGATCAAAGAATTCTTCACCAAATCCACCGATGCTGATGCTAATGCCAGGGGCATCCTCCTCTTCTTCATCCTCATCATCTTCATCTTCATCCTCATCCTCATCCTCATCTTCGTCAACTTCTCCCTCATCATCTTCTTCATCTTCATCCTCTTCTTCTTCCTCTTCCTCACTTTCTTCCTCTTTCTTTGCTTTGCGCTTTCCCTTGGATTTCTTTTGTACGACTTCTTCTTCAGAAGATTCTTCTTCTTCCTCTTCTTCATCCTCAATTACTCTGCGTTTTGACTTGGGCTTGAATTTATTCTTGGAGGACTTTTTCTTAGGAGATTCTTCTTCAGCGAGACGACGATGAATACGTTCGCGAGCCTTCAATGCTGCCTTTCGTGCAGAGCGACGAATCTCTTGTTTTTCTTCAGGAGTAAGGCGAGAATCAATACTATCATCTTCAGAGTGCCAACTTTCAGAACTCGTAGAGAGAGTTTCTTCGTCTGAACTGTATGCGATAAGTCCACGGATATTTCCATGACTATCTACATCATCGTCCTGAGTTCCAGCACCTCCCTTTTTTAGTCTCTTTTCTCGTGTATGTTTCGCACGACCGGAAGTTCCGTCCTTGTCGTTCGAATCTTTACGCGATCTTCCTCCCTTCTGCATTCTACGTGAATGGTGATGTTTCATTTAAACTTATTTAACGCCTACTAAACTTTCCAAAAAAAGTGTGCGTCAATTTTTAAGCACGACGAGTACGTCTTGACTGCTTACGGTTATTCTTGCGATTCTTGCGTTTGCGAGCAGTGATGTTGTGGATTGCGCGGTTAGTGTGGGTGGAAAAAGAGGTTCCAATCTTATTTACAGCACCAATCGTTTTCTTTACAACATTTCCAGCAGTATTGGCGACTACACCAACAGATTCACCCGTAGCTTGAAAAAGATGGCTAAACGGGCTGTAAACACGAGAAACGATACCTCTGCGAGAAGTTTTACGTGTGCGATTTCCTTTACGCGCCATTATATTTATACCAAAGAATTTATTTTGAATTTGCTAAAATATCATGAATATCCATGAGGGCAAATCTAGTTTTAGGAGTGCATCCCACGTAGATTTCTTTTTGTGTTTTGAGAGTTTCATTCAAAGGTCCAACGGTAGGTAATAGGGCTGAGCGAGCAGAGGAGGAGAATTGAGAATATCTTCCTTTGAATACTTTCGTCATTTTCAAAAGACAATCTGCATATTCTTCAATAAGGGCTTTCTTCTCATTATTTTTTCCATGGGTTTGAATTAAGACAACAACTTTTGTGAAGGTTGCTACAAGAATTTCAAGAGGAATAATTTCAAGGCGAGTAAGTTCTGCTAAGAATTGAGAATACCCCAATCTGTATTTCTTTTCACGGTTACGCTGGACGAATTCATCATAACTTTCTCCATCATTTTGTTCCACTTCATCAAAGATTTCCAGATAATTGTCACTCAAGTTCTTCATTTCATCAAGAATTACACTGTACTTTGAGGAAATCTCAGAAAGTAACTTCGCATACAAAGGGCAGAAAGTATCTTCACAAGCCGCTTTGCGGAATACAAGGCGCATGAAATCACGAATAAATTCAGAAAGATTGGATTCACCTGATCCTAGAATTTGATATAAGAAGTCACGAATATCAGCATAGGTTGAAGCACTAAATTTATTTAATTTTGAAAGAATAATATTATTTAAGATTTTTTCTTCAACAGGTTGACTACTATTCTTAAATTTACTTTGGTAACGAGTTGGAGGAGGAGGTATTGTTGATGCATCCTTTACAGATTGTGTTTGTGTGTATGTGCGAGGAACAGGTTGTTTCACGGAAGATTCACGCCATTTTGAATTAAATCCTTGTGATGAAGTATCATTTTTTCTCCAGTTACTCGTATTTGAGTCCCGGTAAAAGCGATTATTTGTTCCCTCCGTCATATTACTCAAACCTTGTAACATCTTAATCTTTTGGCAAATCTCTTCGGAGGGAGATTGGACGGTTAATTCCTGTGCCAAAAGATTTTTTAAAAGACCCTGAATGGATTGCAAAGACATACCTCCTGCTAATAAAGTATTTACAACTTTTTCCATACTAATTAAACGCGTCTGTCATATTCAATTTTGGAACACAGGTGGAAGTAGAAAAGGAGGATGAGTGAAAAACTTTTAAAGGATGCAGGAATTTATTCTTTAATAAATCTTCAGTTTGAAACAAATGGTGCAAGGAATTCATTTCTTGAAACAATGAAAAGTGTCACTCTTCCAAATCAGACTCGTTTGGCACAAAAGCGTAGATCTATTATTTCTTCTTTACGAAAATTGTCGGAAAAGGATACGAATACATGGAAAGGGTGGTTTCAGGAACTGAGTCAATTGGAATCTTCCATTCAAACTCAAAAAACATCTGATTCAGAAGTTTTTAAAGATACAATCAGTCAAATAACATTTCAACATGAATATTTTAAACAATTAAACTATATCCCTTTTGTACTTCTACTTGTTTCTATTTTCAAGATCTATCTTGTTCCAACTATGGCTATCCTCATGCCTTTCTTAACAATTATTCTTCCTTATTTTTACTTAACCTATGGTGTCAAAATCCCTATTCCATTTCAGTCTTATTTAAAGATTGTTTGGCGAATGTGGACTGGTTCCTCAGAACAAGGGTTTAACTTTCGCTCTGCAACACAAGGCCTTACAATTCTTTTTACATTCATTCAAGGTATAATTCAACCTATTCAAAATGCGAAACACTGTTCTCATACAGATTCATTTTTAGTTTCTTTAGGGGAACAATTGTTGGAAGTGAAACGGATCTATTTCAACTTCCAACAGTCTTGTCTCCAAAATAAGATTCCATTTGTATTCCCAAAAGGGTTTGAGGAAACATTCTATTCTGATGTTCGTCAAGTAGCAGTAGCCTATCTTGAGAACCCTTTGCAGTACGATCATGTCTTTGAGACACTTGGAAGGTTAGAGGTATTGTATGTACTTTCTTGTCGCCCAGAATTCAAACCCGTTCAGTTCCTTAAACCATCCTATACACCTTTTCTGCAGATTTCTGGTTTACAAGATTTAACTATTCCCGCTAAATTAAGAGTTCTTTCAGAAATTACATTAACAAAAGAACATCATTCTCTTCTTACGGGTCCGAATGGTGGTGGTAAATCTTCTTCAATGAGAGCCATTCTACAATCTGTTTTATTCGCACAAACGTTTGGATATGCAGCCGCAGAAAAACTTATCTTGAGACCTTTCCATTGGATCCTTTCAGGTCTTGTTCTCCAAGATACACCTGGTGAACGATCCATGTTTGAAACAGAAGTGTATTTTGCTGCATCTTTATTGCATAGAAAAACAGGTCCAGGACTTGTTCTCTTTGATGAACTTTTCCATAGTACAAATCCACCTGATGGAATGAGAACTGCTGCATGCTTTTTACAAAACCTTTGGAAGAAACAACATATAGCAAGTGTTGTCAGCACACATGTATTTGATCTCGTTGAACGTGCACCAAAGGAAATTCAACGCCTTTGCGTTCCTGGTGAAAAGACAGCATCAGGATTTACATTTTCATACAAATTACAGCCAGGTATCTGTACTCTTTCAAGTGTGGAACGAATTTGGAAGAAACAGGGATTGCGGTGCGGATAAAGATTCCGGATAAAGTCAATTGAGAAAAGAGATGAATTTTCTAAGCGAATCCCTCACTGTTGGTGTACTGCTCACCCTCGTTTTTGGAGCAATCTTCTTCTATTTGTACACTCGTGTTGCTTATACTGAGAAGCGTCTCTCTCTTATTGAGAGCATCCTTTTGGATATTAAGATGACTACGGAGAATTTGATGCGAGAGGAACCTGAGTATGTTCCTGAGCCTGTTACTGGTCCTGAGCCGCTTGAGACTAAAGAGGTAGAGCAAATTCCTGAGGAGGAATATTACAAGGAAGTCATCGAGGCGGCTGGTGTTGAAGAGGATGAGGTAGCAGTGGAAAGCAAACTTGTTGAAGTGACTCCTACTGGTAAATCCTCCGTTCCTAGCACTGTGATTGTCAATAAACTTTCTGTAAACTATGAGTCCATGACGAAGGATGAACTCAAAGGCCTCTGTGATAAGAAGGGAATCAAATACAAAAAGACTTCCGGTCGCAATGAGTTGATTAATGCTCTACGTAAAAGTGAGCAGACAACTGATGTACAGGGAACCACATCTACCAATGATCTCTTTCCAATGGCCGCAGAAGTTTCTGATACTACTGGGTTTGCTGTGGATCTCGGTACTGGAGAAACTGAATAAGCATTATACCTTCTCTAAACAGAGGTTCTCCCAATGGATTCAAAGTTATTCCGTCTCCCAACAAGCCCCAATTTCTACGCAAGTGCCCAAAACAGTTGGCCTGTCACTCCCAGTCAACACAATAAAAAGCAAATTTTTCCAACACAAGATGCCCGATTCCCTGGATGGGCGGCCCCCCTTGAGGATGGTCGTTTGGTAACAGATTACCGTTCTCACTGTGAAGTAAACATCCCTCCTGAAAAACAAGAAGTATCACGTGTTTGGATGCAACGTAATACCGATCAAATTATTGCTATTGCTCGTGAGAGACAGGCAACAGTAACGGGTATGATCTATGGAGTAGATTCTTCTATTGTTCCTCCGCCTGAAGTTGTTGTTTCCTGCAGCGCTGCTGAGTGTACACGCACAAATACATATGCTCCCGAAGGAATTGGTATGGAACGTGCTGGTTGTCCTTGCCCTGAACTCTTTGGAACATTTGAAACTCCTAGTCTTTCTCGTGCTCCTCCCGCAAACATATCTCAAACTGTGAGAAATGAGGGTGGACGAAATAGTATTCGTGGAAGAATGATGTAAAGGAATTAGAAAGAACTAGAAGAGATGATAACTGTTCTTGCCTTTGATATTGGAATTAAGAATCTTGCTTGGTGCCTTATGACCAAACAAGATGATAAATATTCTGTATTGGGATGGCAAAATTACGATTTACTTCGTGGAGAAGGAAATGAAGTTGCGAAGGTGTCTACAAAATGTAGCATGTGTTCCTCTAATGCAAGTTACCAGCGAGGAACAATCTATACCTGCAAGCGTCACTGCCCTGATACCCATCCCCCTTTGCAAGATGCATCAGGTGTTATCCTAAAAAAGATACCTTCCATGACAGCCTGTCGTCAAATTCTCGGTTGGAAGGGAATTCTTGGGGGTATTTCTTCTAAGGCAAAGGCTGAAGAAAAACTTGCAGAAAAATTCAGTCTTCCTATTCAAAAACAGAAAGTCAAAAAGGCAGTGGATACTGAATTGACTACGCTTCATGATGCTATTCGTAAATTTATTGCAGATCACGCACTGCTATTTAAGAAGGCTACACATATTTTGCTTGAAAATCAGCCCGTTTTGAAAAATCCAACAATGAAATCCGTCCAAATCCTTTTATTTGCAACCTTACGAGATCTTCTCCAGCCTAATCCCCCTCAGGTTCTTTTAGTTCACGCATCCAAGAAAGTACAAGGAAAAAAATCAGGAGATGCTGGTTATAAAGAAAGAAAACAAGGTTCTGAAGATCGTGTAAGAAATACATATGCAAAAGTTACAGATATGCAAAAATGGAAAGATTTTTTTGAAGGACATGGAAAGAAAAACGATTTAGCCGACGCATTTTGCATGTGTTTAGATAAACTAGGCTAAAGAAGGACTTGTTAGATAAACAAGATGGACTTATTCGCAATTCAGCCAAATGCAAAACCTTTTCGCATTTACTGTATTTATCATAAGTTTCTAACAGAGGAAGCATATAAGGATTTGAGTGAATGTTACATTCGTGATTATGTACGATTTATTGGGGTGAACGCTCAGATTAAAAAAACAATTCCATCCAGTCTTAAGGAATATTGTTTTGAAGAGAGGTTTTTAGCAAATTATGATCCCTTCTTACAATTTAACCGCTTTTGCGAAAGCAGTGTATTTTATCATATGTATAAAAATCAAGAACTTTTACTTGATCCTTTTGAATATGTAGGTTGCGTACAATATGATATGGTTCTCCAAAATTCTATGTTTGAAACAATCACAAATGAATTGGAAAAACATAACAATCAACCAAATATACTTTTTTATCATTATATTGACAATACTGCAAAGCACTTATTTAATCCTTACAGTGTTGAGGTAATGGATCCTGTTACACATGAACGAAAAATAGTTGTGGAATCTATGATGTATGCAGAATGGACTCAAATTATTCAATTATATAATACTATTTTCAAAACAAGACACACTTTACAAGATATATTGGAATCACAGTTTCCTCTTTATCATACCTTTGTACTTCATAAAACTATGTTTCAGAAGATGATGTTTTTTGCAACTTTTGCAATTCCGAGAATCTTTGAGATGTTACATTTTAATACAAGACATTTACCTTATCATATTGAAAGATGTCATGGTCTCTTTTTGTTATTTCAAAAACTTGAAGGTCATCTTCCGACTTGGATACTACTACCCGGTATCGATCACAGAAGCGATTTGAAAGATCCTTGGCAAGAATGCCAAAAGTAAAAAAGAAAGAAGGAAATGAAACTGAAAACTGCGTTCTAGGAGAGTCTAAAAAAGCCGAACGAAGGCAAAGAAAGAAGATGAACCGTGGCATTACTTTGAATGAAATGGAGAATGTGGCTATTTCATTTGCAGATGATACGATTGGAAACGTTATTGATCTTGGAGATAGTTCTGATTCTCTTGGATTGGATATGTTAGCCAATCCTTCACGATCCATGAATATTTCCAATTCTGGTTCTGGAAATACAAACACTTATACAATTCCTACATCGCAACCTGGAAATTCCGGCATGGGTGAAATTGAGATTAATAAGTTTGATACTCTTGAGCCTATTACCTTGAATTTAGGTGAAGGTGGTTCCTCTCGTGGAACTGCACCTATTGAGATTGAAATTAAGAAGGCTGAATCTGAACCCAATATCTTTAGCAATTCACAAAGTGCTACTGGTCCTGGTATTTCCCTCTCTCCTGCATTTACTCATCGTAACATTGAGGAAGAAAAGCGTGAAAAGATTGAGTACTTGAATAAGTTGCAGCGTCTCGAACAAAAGGGATTTCCCATCAGCCGCAAATTTACTATGGATAACTCACTTGAGGAGGTGAAACAAGAATATATGCGCCTTGTGGATGCTCGTCAACTTGAGGCTTCCCTTCGTTTCCAGCGTCAAGCACTCGTTGGTGTTGTGACCGGTATGGAATGGCTAAACGGTCGCTTTGATCCCTTTGATTTGAAGTTAGATGGATGGTCTGAGTCCGTCCACGAAAATGTTGAGGACTTCGATGAAATCTTTGAAGAGTTGTATGACAAGTACAAGGAGCGTGGTAAGATGCCTCCTGAGATGCGCCTTTTAATGACACTTGCGGGTTCTGGTTTCATGTGCCACGTTAGCAATACCTTCTTACGTTCACGTATGCCTTCTGCTGAGGATGTTCTTAGAAGCAATCCTGATTTGGCTCGTCAATTCGCGGGTGCTGCTGCAACTCAAGCAGGACCTGGATTTGGTAAGTTCATGAATATGGCAATGGGTGGTGGTTCTCAGCAAGAAGTTACTCCTGAGGTACCTTCAAGTGCAACAGGTGCCTTCTTTGGATCTAGTGGAGCCACCATGCCTCAACCTCGTGCACCTGCGAATGTAGCCTCTGTAGAGCCTTCTCGTCAAACTGCTCGTCGTGAGATGAAAGGACCTAGCGGTGTAGATGATATCTTGAAACAGTTTGAGGAGGCCCGCGCCCGTGAGATTGATATTCCTCAGAACACTATGTCTCAACCCGCTGTAACTGCAGCCGTTGAGATTCAGTCAATGACTTCTGATGATTTACAGAGTGCTGTAGAGAGCACACGTACTGGTCGCTCTGGTAGACGTAGACGCGCTCCTGTTTCTGGTAACACTATAAGCCTTGCAGTTTAAGAAAAGGAGTCTAAAAATTTGGTTACTATTTTTTATAGATGAATCACAATTCTATAGTATACACTCGTGATTATCTTCAAGGTGCGCCAGAGAGAGAAAAACAAAGAATGATAAGCAGTATTGTGAGTACTTTTTCAAATGAATTATACAATGCTGCGAAACAAGGAAAGACATCTTACATGTATGAAAGGCCGAACAAAACTAAAGGAGTAAATTGTTGGCCTCCTGAGCCTGAAATCACAGATGCAGAACTTATTGCTGGATTGTTTGCTCGTTTTCCAGGATGTAATATCTTTTATGAAGAAAAGTGGGTTGACACAGATAATAGTACGCGCGTTTTAAAAAAGGGAATTGTCATTGATTGGTCTTAAGAGAATAAGGTTTGTACGTATTGCATATTTTGATTATAAGTTGTATAAGCATCTTTATGGATGGCCTTGTAATCTATTTCTCCAGACTCTGCTTTTGCATTTTTTGCTAATTTATCTGTAAGTTTTCTATACATATCTGCTTCTTCAGGCGTTAACACTGATGTGGTATTTCCTGATGAATCTATAGCTTGTTCTTTCTTTTGTTGTGGTGCTAAAATGAAGAGTGCACTATTTTCATTAAAGAGCATTCCAACAATAAGAATTACAACTAAACTTAACCAGAATGCAACAAAAATGTTACGAGTTGCGATGAAAATAACAGTGAAAATCAACATGCGACGAATCCATGGATTCTGGAAGAATTTTTCTTGACCCTTCGTTACTTCCATAGCAAGAAAACGACCTCCAAGATTCATAAATAACATCATTAAACCGATAAAATAAGGATTCGTATTAAAACCTGCTATAAGAACTTCTATTGGATTTAGTGCTTCTGCAGCAACGGGTGCTGCTGCCATAGCCGCCGTTGAAACATTCATCTATCTGAATCCAGGATTAGTTTTTGCGAACAGGATCAAGCAGGTATTCAAGATCCATAAAGTAGAAGAAAATAGCAAAGAAAACCATTGCTGCTACACGAGGGCACCAATAGGTTGAAATAACTAGGAACAATACCATAAAGGCTCTCCAAATTGGATACATGTATAATGAAATTAATGAAGAAGGATATAATGCTTTAAGATTAGAACCATAATAAACATTCCACGCAAAAAAGAACACTGTTGCAATTAAACGTGAAACACCATCTATTTTATTTCCGGGACGTAAGATACTTTCCCATTCAATCATCCTCTCTACATAATACTACTATTCTGCCCACGACTGTCTTGTACGGAAGTATTCTTTGATTCCATTTCTTCATCTTTATCTTGTACTGCAAGGGTGTTTACACGATCATCCATAATTCCAATAGGATTCTCATTTAACACTTCCTCAACCCACCATTTCTTTTTATCCTCAATGAGTTTGATACTGAAATCATCAGATGTAAAGCCTTCCTTGAGGTTCCGGGAACTTTTTGTTATGAGTAAAAGAACAAATAGGGCAACTAACAATCCTGTCGTCCATGAATACAATTCAGTTATGAAGAGGACACCACCAAATAAGAAAAGACGACCAATTGTGGTGGAGAGGGCTTCACGTATACCAAGTGGAATCTGTTCTACAAAGACGATGCCTAGGAGTAAAAGAACAAAGAGTGCAAGATGAATTTGCAATGACACTTTGGTTAGGAGATCTGAAACAATAGTACGAAAACCACCTTGTAAAACCGGAAGTTGTGGAGGTGTTTGGGTCTGCATCTCTTTTTGTATTTGAATTTCTAACTAGCAAATAAGAGTCAATGGACTTCTGTCTTTTAGATGAAGTATATCCAGATTGGACCAAAAAAATTGGTTCCAATGAAGTCAAAAATGAAACACCCACTGAAAAGGCAAAGAAAGAACATAAGAAACGTGCAAAAAAATGCAAAGATCCTGCTTTGAAGTATCTTGATCCTGATTACAAATTTGAGGATGTTGATCCTGATCGGCAGTTTTTTTCAAAAGGTTGGGATGTACTTCCTATGAATCCGAAAACAGGCACAGTTGAAGCCCGCCCTTTTGGTACTGAAGAAGAAACTAAGGAGGGATTTCAGTCAACGGAGATTCCTGAAGTTCCCGGTCCTAGTTCTAAGTACACGAACAAACTTCCCAAATATTTTACTGATGGTGTAGATGACGATGATACTACTGAAGGATTTCAAAGCAGTATTAATGTAATTGGTGATGATCCTGCATATAGATTTGCTCCTTCTGGAATTCTTGAAGAGATTGATGGTGCTGTTGCATCAGCAAAAGAACGTCTTTCTAAATCACTTCCGTACCCTTCCTTAACAGATGTTTGGAAACCATTGACCCCTGCAGGTGCACCGACGGCTAATTTTCATGCTCTTCCTCCCCCTAGTGGTGTCTATCCTACGCCAGGACAGCGCCCAACCTATGCAGAAGCCGATGATTTGAAAAAGAAAATGGATTTGATTTTTGAGAGACTAGATACTCTTGAAAAAAGACGATCGGAAAATTCTCAGAAAGACATACTTGTCTTTGTGGGAAGTGGATTAGTCTTCTTATTAAGTTTGGATTTACTGACTCGTAAGTAAACAAACTTATACTTTCATAATAATGTTTTGAGAACGTTTTCTTGTAACATTATTTCGTTTACCACCACTGGCTGGTGTTGCATTCGCACTTGCACTTGCATTCGCTGCTTTGGGCTTGGATGCTTTTTTCGTTCCTGTGAAAAATCTTTGAAGTGAGGGAGGTGCATAAGAACGCATTGTTTTCTTTTGTTGCTGCGAAGCCTTGTTTGTAGATTGAGTACTTGCAGTGGCAGTTCTTATAGGATTTTGTTGATACAGTGCGGATGTTAACCTTTGTTGTGCTCCCTGAGCCTGCCGTTCTTTTTCCTCTTCTGAATGGTTTTGATTGGCTGCTCTAGGAATAGTTGTTTCAGGAGAAGCAGTAGGAGTTGTAGGAGTACTTGTAGAATTTGTTTCTCCTTGTGATAAGGCTTGAGTTACATCAAGTTCAGGGCTTGTAGGATCTTCAGCCACTGCTGCTTGGGCTGTTTGTGTTGCCTCAACAACTTGTTTTACTTTCTTTTCCTTTTGCTGTTTCTTAAGTTTTTCAATCTCTTGTTTTTTAATAATTGTATAATATGTTTCAAAAGTATCTTTTGCAGATTCAGGATTTTTTCCAAAAAATCTTCCTTTATGTGGATCACCTACGTCTACAACTTTATTGTCCACAATACCCTTAAAATGAAATGGAATATCCACATACCAGGGTTTTGAACGGACCTCTTGTTGTTTCTTAGGATCTGTTGTATCTTCATATTTCATGCGTGCTAAAGAAAGTTTTGCAGTTGTACTTGATCTTGATACTTGCCAATCATCTTCATCAGTGTCAATTATATAATCAATATATAGTTTTGGAGTTTTATTGAAGAAAGACATCTCTAGATTTTACTCATATTTATTTTTGAATTCCTGTATGAACTCTGTTACTTCTTCAGCAGATTTGCCGTACATTCTATAAAACTTTGCTGAATTCTTGATACGGAAATCAGCATAATAGGTTCGTTCATCAGTATTGTATGAAGGATTGAATTCACTTGAATCTGCACTACCATCGTAGTCATTTTCACTTACTTCAACTGGAATTCCGCGACCAGGGGGTAATTGAGGAATATCTGTACGAGAAACTTTCTCAAAGGATGGTGCAACGGGTTGAGGTTGAGGAGGAGGGGGCTGGGGTTGAGGAGGAGGTGTAGGTGGGGGTGG
>JACCDW011351118.1_pt1 | contig 12282 bp, 12 predicted proteins | sample 7449781 | NCBI WGS metagenome assembly JACCDW01 (sample SAMN15323449, study PRJNA562643) | freshwater metagenome | isolation source: river surface water | place: USA:Blue River Watershed | collected 2017-08-18
ATTTAACAATTTAACAATTTAACAATTTAACAATTTAACAAATTTATTTTTTATATAAAAAATAAAAAATTATTTTTAATTTTTATTTATTTTATATAGTTATTTATATAAAAATAATAAAAAAATGATTGGATTTATATATTTTTTATGGAATTATATGGATGAATGTATTAAAAAACGAAAATTAAAGAAAAAAGAAAATGAAAATTATGATGAAAAAGAAAAACTATTAGAAAAAATATTATAAAAAAATAATAAATTAAAAATTTGTATTAAAATATATTTTATATAATATCATATTATTTAGTAGTATATTACTAAATAAAATTATGAATCATAATAATTATCACGTTGTTGTTGCTCATTTTAATCATGATATATCTTGGACAAAAAATTTAATATATTCATATACAATTATATCTAAAAAAGATGTACCAAAAGATGTTTGGCCAAATAAAGGTAATGAAGCATCAACATATATAAAATATATTATAGACCATTATTATGAATTATACGAATATACAATATTTGTACATGATCATAGAATGAGTTGGCATAATAAAGAAACAAATTTAGATCAAATAATTAATGAATTAAAATGTGTTAAAAAATATAATAATATTAATGAATTAAATAAACAAAAAATAAGTTTAATAGATGATTTTTTTATAAGAATTTTAGAAGATAATGCTTTACAAAGAAGCTATAATTTAAATAATCATAATTATAAACCAGCAGCAATGTTTTATGTTCATAGAAGTAAAATAGTTCAATATGATATTGAATTTTATATAAAATTATATGATTATATTAAAAATGTAAATATTGATTCTTATACATTAAGTAGAATGTTTGAATATAGTTGGCATATACTTTTTAATAATGATGAAACTGATTATAGTGATTAATTAAATATTACGTTCTTGAGGTGTTTTATAAGGAATTCCAAGAATTTCAAATAAATGTGTTTCACTTTTAAGGAAAATCTTTTCTTTAGTATCTACTTTTACTAATCCATATTCACTTAAACTCATATTTTTTTCTAATGCTTTATTACGAATTTCAATATTAAAATGTTGTGATCCAGTAAAGTAAATGACTCCAGCATAATATGATATATAATCAATAACTCGTATATCAATACGACGAGCTTTATTTTTAGGACCTAATTTACAAAAACCCATATATTTTTTATCACCTTTTTCAGTAAGATTATCTATTAAAAATCCAGTAGTTTCCATATATTTAACAATTTTACTTAAAAACTTTTGTTTTGAAATTTGTTCCATATATTTAGGATGTGATACTAAAATATCAATATCTCCAGATGATGCTAAACCACGTCTATATGAACCGCAAATTTCAAAAATAAGTTCTTTATCCACTGCTTTAATATGTGTTTCAATACTTTTTTTCAGTTCATCCATTTCACTCCTTGGAATTCGTTCTTTTAAATCTTCATAATATTTAAGACCTAAATCAATATGATGAGTGCTACTTACTTTTCCTTCACTAATAGCCTTTTGTAACTCTTCAATATTTTTAATCCCTTTATTATACCATTCTTCAGCGCGTGTATCACCTACACCTGTAATAGATTTTAGTATATCCATACTTTCAAACTTTTCATTTTTATTTTGAAGTTCAGCAAGAACTCCAGTATTAAGAATTTCATCAATTCGTTCAGCAATACCTTTACCAACACCTTTAATATCATTCATTGCTTGTTTACCACATTTAATTTCCATATTATAAGCTTTAATTGCTGGAATAGAAGTGTTTAGTGCTTTACATTTAAATTTAAGAGCTGGGTCTTTTTTATAAAGAGCAAGTAATGCTTCAAGGTTTGAAATAATTTGTTCATTTACCATTTTTATGTAATATTAATTATATTAATAATGTTAATAATATTATTCTACTTTTACTTTTTTAATATTATTTATTTTTAATATCATTTTTTTATATTTTTTTATAAATAAGTATTTGTAAAAAAAAAATATAAATATTCTTTCTTTAATATAATAAATATATTTTATATTAAATAATATTTTGTTAAAATGGATGAAAATATAGATAACATTGCGCAAACATTTTTTTTATTGTTAATAGTATGTTCATTTGTAAGTGATACGCATTATGTAATTAAAGAACGAAATCAAAAATTAGATTATATTTATGATTGTATTCAAGCATTATTTATTTATAGTTTTACTGAAAATAAAAATAAAAGAGTATTATTTGAAAACGAGGAAGAATCAAAAGAAGAGATTATTAAAGAAGAATCAAAAGAAGAGATTATTAAAGAAGAATTAAAAGAAGAGATTATTAAAGAAGAATTAAAAGAAGAGATTATTAAAGAAGAATTAAAAGAAGAGATTATTAAAGAAGAATTAAAAGAAGAGATTATTAAAGAAGAAAATCAGAAAGAAATCAAAGAATTAAATCAAAAAGAAGTGAATGAAGATATAAAAGAAAAAAATCAAGAAGTTAAAAAAAATGTTAAAGATGAAATTAAAAAAAAGAAAAATATTGAAAAACAAGAGTTAATAAAAAAACGCAAAAAGAAAAAAGATGATAAAATAGTTAAGTCTAATAAAAAAATATAAGTCATAAATAGTAATATTTATTATTTGAAATGAATGATTATGAATCAATATCTTGGATTGATTATATAAAACAAAAATATAAAATACCCTATGTAGAACATATTATTTATTTATTATTATTAAGTTTAATATGTAGTATTATAATATATTTATCATTACATTTTCCCATATTTCATAGTACAATTATAATATTTATAGTATTAAGTATTGCTATTTTTATCATAAATAATTATTATAAAAACATATATCAAGATAAAGTTGATCATATTAAAATTAAAATGGAAAAAATAAATAAAATAGTTGAATCATTAAATAATAGTTAAAATTATAATATAGTAAATTTATTTTTTAATCATTATCAAAACAAATAATATTTTCATTATTTTGTTTGATTTTGATTGTAAAAGTCCAATTGTTAATACACACTAAACGAATAATTTCTTTTAATGTTTCTTGTGAACTTTTACCTTGAAATGATATTTTTAAATCATTACACCAAGCATATCCTCCAACATTTTTCATATTTTTAAGTGAATAATTAAAAGAAAATTGTTCTAACATTATTTTACGATCCATATTTTTTAATACATGAATTAAAATACCTCTATATGACAAATTAGATACTTTTGTATTATTTATTTTACAAGAAAGTACATTAGAATAACGTAAATCACATCCAAAAATTTCATCATAGTAAAAATTACCACTTTTATTTTTTGAAAGATTTACATATTTTATTTTTGAATAATCTTCTTCAAATTCATCTTCTGAATCTTCTTCTGAATCTTCTTCAAACTCATTTTCTGAATCTTCTTCAAATTCATCTTCTAAATCTTCTTCAAATTCATCTTCAAACTCATCTTCTGAATCATCTTCTGAATCATCTTCTGAATCTTCTTCAAATTCATTTTCTGAATCTTCTTCAAACTCATTTTCTGAATCTTCTTCAAACTCATTTTCTGAATCTTCTTCAAACTCATTTTCTAAATTTTCTTCAGATTTTTCTATAAAATTATTATCAATATTGATTACGTTATGTTTATTTTTTTTATATCGAAGAATATTTATTAATTCTTCAATATCTTTAGAAAATGAGTTAACATTATTGTTAATAAATTGGTTTTTACTAAATTTAATATCAATATTTGTCATTTTGAAAAAAATAAGTTTACGTTATTTATTATAATATAGTTTATGTAATATAAATTATTTGTTACAATAAATAAATTTTTTGTAAAAATAATGATTTACGTTATTATATAAAACTAGATTGAAATTTGACTCATATAAACAAAATAAGAAACGGTAATAATAAATATTATAATTAATAATATATATAAATATCGTATAATTTTTTTATTCATTTCTGATTGATAATTTGAGTTTCGTATACGTTGATTCATATAATTAATATTTTTTTGAATTTCATCATTTTTTGTAGTAATAATATTTTCTTCATAATCTTGATATTCTTTTAATTTTCGTAAACTAGTATCAACTTCTTTTTGAAGAATCGAATATTGATTATTTGTTAAATCACTTAAATAGTTTGTTCTTTTAGCTTGTAATATAGATGATTTATTCATAAGTGTATAAGCAGCACCTCCTGTACCTTCACTTGTAGTAAATAAATTATCAATCCAAGAATCTGTAATTAACTTATTTTTATTTTTTAATTCATCAAATGAAATAGCGAAAGCTTTACCAGAGTTGTTACCATTAAATGAAGACGATTTAAAAAATACAATATAATCAGGATATGTATTTGAAGAATAATTCGTTTGAATAAAAGTTTTAAGTTCTGTATCTGGATCTTCACTTATAAAAAGTTTATTTATATCACCACCAATACGATTTTTGTTATTATATATTGGATTATTTATTTCAAATGGAATTTTATATATATTTTCCCATAAATCATCATTATTTGTTAAAGTTTCAATAGTATTTTTAACATAATTTAAAGCTTCATTATATGATATTTTGGAATGAAATTTTTTTTCATATTCCATCATATATTGTAACGCTTTTTTTTTATTTAATTCTTCTTGATCAGCATTAATAATATCATTAAAACTTTCAACACTTTTTTCTAACTTTTTATTTTCTTTTAAATTATATTCATTAATATCGTTAATAATATTTGGAATTAAATAAGAAGCATAATCGCATTTTTGTTGTACTATATTTGAATCAAAAATATTATCCAAATTAACATTATCTTGATCTTTTACGGAAAATAAAGTACATTGTGATTCATATTTATTTTCTTTTTGATTTACAGGACATATTAAATTAAAATCTAATGTATCAATATTATCTTTATTAATTTTTACTTTTAAATTTTTATCAATATTTTCAACATCGCAACTATAATTAATATTTAAATGATAATCATTTTTACAATTTTCTAAATTATTTTTTAATATTTTTGTAATATTTTCTTTTGGTACAACTTTACAATTTTCATTAGTAGCATCACAATCTTCTTTAAAACTATCTTCATAAGGTAAATTTATAATTTTCATATCACTACATTTTAAATCAACTTGAATTGATTTTTTTTTAATAGGAGTTTCAATTTTTGGTTTAAAATGAAAATAATCATAAATAATTTCATTATTATTTAATTTACGAGCAAAATCAATACAATTATCAATATTTTCACTATATTTTTTATCACTAGCTTTTAAAAAACGATACATAGAATCATTATTTTTTAAACATCCTAAATAAATTTTATTTGGAATACAATAATGATTATTATCATTTTCATTAAAAGCACAATATTCATCTTTTGTACAATCACTATCTTTTTTACATTTTTTTAATTGTTTTATTTCTTCATTACTTAATTGATTTTTAATATTATTTTGTATTTCTTCTTCTTTTAATAATTTGTCATTATTATTTTGACTCATATTATTTTTATAAATAATAATATTTTACTATTATTTATAGATAAAATCTTTTTTATATTTTAAACATTAATCTTTTTATAATTTAATAAACTTTGTTAAATATATAATAAATTATAATCGTGTTGTTTTAATTAAATTTCTTCTATTCATATCAGCATCAACATTGTATATTTCAAATTTATTATTAGTAACATTAGGTAAAAGTTGTTGTTTAGGAGCATTACCATCATTATAAAAATATGCGTCATTATCTGTATTAATGGAATCTAAAAATTTGCTTCCATTCATTAATTTTGAATTCATATTTTGGTCTTCTTCTTCTAATGCTTCTAATGCTTTTTTCTTTTTACATAATTGTTGAATATAAACAGATTGAGGGATTTTACCTAATTTAATTTCACCAAATTCAAATCTTCCAGTACGAATAAAATTAATAATTTTATTTATTGAATCTTGTATATACATAACATTAAATAAATACATAATATAAAATATATAACTTAATAATGTTAAAATAATTAATGTCATATACATATTTTCATTAATATTTAATACATTTTTTAAATAAGTTATTATACCAAGTATAATAATTACAAGTATTGTAATAAATATACTATAAATATAATTATATAGTAAAGATGTATTATTATTAAGCTCGTTAATTGAATTATTTTTAGAAACAATTTGTTTTTCAGAATATTCTAAATTTTCTAAACCTGAATTTATTTGAATATCATTTATTTCAGAAATTCTATCAAATGCGGTTGATGAATTATAATGTTCTATATTTGGATTTAATAAATTAAAAAAAGTTTCTAATTCTTTTTTATTTTCTAATTCATTATTCATTTTATATATAAAATATATAGATATTTCTATATATTTATATTATTTTTATTTTTAAAATATTATAAATTTATTTTATTATTTTTATTATTATTTTTATTATTATTTTTATTATTATTATTATTTTTATTATAATTTTATATTAAAGACCACTTTTAACTGTTTGATATCCAGTATTTGATACATTTCTAATATATTTTCCACTTTCCTTATAATTCATATAATATTTACAAGGAATTGTACTTTTAATATATTTACTTTTCATTGGTATTCCATTTGGATTAGATCCAACATATTCACAATCATAATATGTTGCTCCTTTAGGATCAATTGGATTAAATTTACCAATTATATCTGTTGAACCTTGAATTGAATCAACGTATCTATAATCTTTCATATCTAAATCAACATTTTTTGTATTATTATCATTAATTATTTTTTTTGAAATATGGTCACCTTCTTCCCATACATTAAAATTTGTATCTGTATTTTGTAATAATCTATTATAATTAGATTGTAATGAATTAGCAATACTATTTGTATTTTTAACATTTCCAATATTAAGATTTGATTCTTCTTCTTGTAAATAATCACAATTTAATTCATTACCAATCGGAGCAGTATTATTTTCTAAAGATTTATAAGTATTTTGTGAAGCACGATTTAAATATGAATTATAATCATACATATAATATAAATAATAAATTAAAAGCATTGCTAAAACAATAATTCCTACAATAATAATTGTTAATATCATTGGTGAATCGAAAACTTTTAAACGATATAATAAAACAACAATACATATTAAAAATACCGATATTGATATAATTCTTAAAGAATTATTTTGAATTTCTTGATTTTGATAATCATTCATATTTTGGCGTATTAACGATTCATTTGTAATTATTTTTTTATTTAAAGTATTTTGTGTATCATATAGGTCATCAAATATTTTATCAAACTTTAATGATAATTCTGTTGTTGATACAATAGGTAATGTTGTCATAATTTTTTAAATATATACTATATTTAAAAAAGATAAATAAAAATACTATTTTTTATTTAATATTTTTATTATTAATTATTTATTATTTATTTATTTTATATTTGCTCCTTTTGATTTGTATGTATAAATTACTAATGTAACAACTATAATAAATATAATTAAAGCAATTAATGAATAAAACATTTTACGAGCAAAAATATTACGTTCCTGAGCAATTTCTAACATTCTACTACGTGTTAATACAATACGACTTTTATCTTCAATATCTAAAGTTTGTTGAGCAAGACGAGCTTCTTTTTCTTTTAAAGTATTTGCTAATGATGACATTTTCAATATAAATTATTTATCTATAATATATTTATATTTTTTTATGTAAAAATATTTTTAATAATTTTTTTTATAATAAATATAATATGAAAGAATACATAATATTAAAATAAAAATAATTGTAATTAATAACATTAATGTTTTATAATATGTTTCATTTCGTTCTTGAATATTATCAAACATATGTATAAATGTGTCATAAGCATTATTTTTAGATTCTATATTTTTTAAATTTTCTTGATTTTCTTTAATTTTTTCTATAATATTATTATTAAACTCTTTTAATGATTTAATTTTTTCATTTATTTTTTTATAATCTTCCTCCGTAAAATGTTCATACTCTTCTTTTAATGGAATTAATGATAAATTTTTTATCTCTTTTATTGGTATTAATAAATTACTTTCTATAAAATTCATTTTAATATTTTAATATTTTAATATATTACTATTTATTGATAATATAAATTATTCTAAAGTATATGTTTTTGATTTTTCTTCTGTATTTTCTATACTTTCCGTATCACTTTCTTCATTATCACTTAATGAAGATACTGAAGAGGAATCATTATCTTTAGATTTTTTCTTTTTTTGTAATTTTTTAATTGTATGTTCATATTTTTTTAATTTTTTACTTAAATCATCTATTTGCTCTTTTTGCGCTTTTGATTGCTCAATAATTGCTATTTTTCCTTTTTTTCTACTTATTACTTTATTCCCTGTTGCTATATCAATTGCTACACTTGACGCTTTTGTTATTCCATTTGTTATTATACTTACTGATTCTACACACGAATGAACATCACTTAATGTTTCATTCATACTTTTATCAAAAGCACGTTTAAAATGATCTTCTTTTTCATTTTCATAACTTTTTAAAAATTTACCTATTTTATTAGATATTGTTGCGAATCCTATGATTGCTAATCCTGTAAATATTCCATTTGTGATTAAATGTAATGTGCCACTCATTTTTATAATAATTACTTATTATAAAAATATAATTTTTATAAGGTTTTTTAACTTATTTATGTTAAAAATAATTTTATATATTTATAAATATATAAATAAAGTAAATATGTAAAATATGTAAATATAATATTAATCTATTTCTTAAGCATTTTTAGGTTTGCGACCGCGTTTAACACTTTTCTTTTCTTGTACAATATTATCTAAATCCTCAATTTTAACTTCATTATCTTTTTCTTTTTCTTCCTCTTTTTCTTCAATCTTTCTATTTTTCATTTCTTCTTCCATTTCAGCTTCAACTTGAGCACGCGCAATCGCCATCATTCTCATTTTTCTAAACTCTACTACTCTTCGTTGTTCCTCTTCTTCATCTTCTTGAATTCGCTTAAGAATCTTTTCTCCTTCCTCATGTGAAACATTTGGATTGTTTTTCATATTTTCCTCAATATCATGTTGAATCATATTTCTCATAAGCGAAGCAAAAGCAAGTAATACAGGATGATCAGGAGGAATGTCAATATCTTCATCCAGTTCAGACTCTTGTTCTGGTTCAGGTTCTGGTTCAGGTAGTCCAAGTTCACGTCTTCGCGCGCGCTCTTCTTCCTCCATTTCTCTACGAGCCATTACCGAAGCAAGTAGCGCAGCAGCAACGTGATGAGGAGGAGGAGGTGGAGGACGTCTTGAAGCAATTAGCGCAAAAGGATTTCCTTTGAAACCTGGTGGTAGTCCCTCAAATTTGACTGTTGGAATATTCTTTGTTGTAGTAATAGTTGTCGTAGTTGTTCTATTACCATTTTCATCTTCAAATGTTTCAACAGTCTTTACTGGAGGTACCTCTTTTGTGGGTAGCGCATATGTATGAAGACCAATTTCTTTCATATCAAGATATTGAAGGTCTCGAATTTGATTCATATCTCTACTGAAAATCGCTTTCAGTACAGGATTTTCATCAATGTTATCCATTCCTGGAATCTTGAGATTCTTCAGTTGTTCCATACTTGTAATATTATATTCATTATTCTTAGTTGTAACTTGTGTATTTTCTTTACCATCATTCATTCCTTTAAATGATGGCATTCCAACAGTTGTTGTTCCAAAACTCTTTAGTTTAGGTGGTGTTTTCATTGTTCCATCTGGATTACGATATTTTTTATTAAACTCTTCAGCATCAATCAGCTCTTCATCTTCAAAGTCTATATCTTCTTCACCAAGTTCATCAAGTTCACTTTGAGAAAGTGGAACAAGTCCGATTTCATCATCACTTTCATTTCCTTCTTCAATAAGGTCATCTTCAAGAATCTCACCATTTTCAATTCTTTTAGCACGTTCTTCAGCTTCTTTCTTCTTTTTCTCTTCCTCAATCTTCATCTTTGATTTAATACCCTTTACTTCCGTTGTAGTCACATTTTGTTTACCATATGTTTTCTCCATATATTGTCTAAATTCGTGTTTTGTAGGAATCTTTGGACTATTATATGTTTCAAGGAACCAATTCTTAAACTCTTCATATAGTTCACTTAGTGTTACAACATCTTCAGGTACCTTAGTTTCAACAATCACATTTACAATGAATCCTGAATACATATCAAACATCAGTTTCATTTCTTCAGTGAATTTCTTCACTTCCTCAGGTACTACAAGACTTGCGCCATTGCTTTCACGATAACGCTTGTAATATACATCAATTAAATATGACATAAAGAGCTCTTTCCATAGTTGAATCTTTTCTGAAATCTTATTATCAATTGGGAATTCATTGGGATTTTCAGGATTAGGATTGTCTGTGAATTTTGATGTAAATTCCACAATTTCTACACGACGCCATACACCTGTATCCTTAGGAGGAAAGTGTGGTACATCATTACATAGTAGTGACAGTTTAAATTGAGGTTTGAACTCAATGGGATCTTGATTAAGACCACGCGCGTAAATCTTATCACCACCAGTGAACTCTTTCATTAAACCAGCATTTACACGCTCACCTTCACTAGGTTCTACGAAATAACCAATACGTTTACCTTTCGCTTTAACCAGCTCAGGAGTACATTGATTTGACGCAGCACGTTTACCTGTAAGAAGTGTAATTGGGAACTTAATAGTATAATCACCAAAACCTGCTGTAAAAAGCTCTTCTAGCTTCGACTTACCGTTAGAACCACTACCAGTCCATACTCTGAACTTTTCTTCTGCGTTTAAACCTTGAAGACAAGTTGAAAGGAAAGTCATAAAGTAATCACGCTTTTCTTCCGTTGGGAAAATGGTATAAATGAACTTACTTAGTTCAGGCCATTGTTCGTGTTCCTCACTGAAATCAATCTTGTCAACACGAGTTGATAGTGTAATGTAATCATCAGGACGACCTTCACGGAATTCACCACGTTTAAGGTCATATACACCATTGTTAAAACCAACAAGATACCAGTTTTCATCTAGTTTGTTCAGGAACTCAATATCATAGAAAAGTTCTTTACACTCTTTTACAATATTATCCTTGAAACTTGTTGTTTTAAGTTTTGTTACAATACTCGAAATCTCTTTGTTTCGTGCTTTAATATCTTCTTTATCTTCATCTGTTAGTTGTTGATTATTAAGCATTTCTTTATAATTTTCACTAATGATTTGTACATACTTCTCACAAAGATCATTTGAAATCTTGTTTCGAAGCATAATACCATCATTATTTTGACGCCACAGATTGTTATCGAAATAATACCAAACACCAGTTTGACTATATTTGTAATCATAACGATACATTCTATGAAGTACAGCAGCAATATCATATGTTGTCGGAGTTTTGATTGAAGCATTAATCATTTTATTAATATCATTTAGAATAATTTGTTTATACATATCAGGATTATCAAGACGAGCCCAATAACGAATTGAACCAATTCCAAGACCTTCATCTTTCATACTTTCCCAAAGTGTTTCACATTCACCTTCAACATATTTAGGTGAACGTTTACTAAACTCAATCCATACATCAAGAAGGTCTTGATTTTCTGAACCAAGATTATGAAGAGCCCAACCAACTTCAATCCAACTACTATATTCATTTGCGCGTTTATCCGCAAAGATTTGAACAAATTGTTTAATCAGTTTAAGTTCATTTTCATCCATTTTATCATTCATTTTCTTCTTATTTGCTTTCTTTTGTTCACTACTTCTGAATTTACCAATAATATCAAGATTTTCATCACGAATTGCGAGAATATCCGATTCATTTTTGTTACGAATTGAGAAAAAACGTGTAGGACTCATTCCATTAAATAGTGTTACAGCATCTTCTTCAGAAATATTTTCTAAATCATCCTTTGTAATTACTGAACCATCATTTTTAATAATGTATGTAATCTCATATTTCGCGTGTTTTGGTTTTGTTGAACCATAAAGAAACCAACCATTTGATTGAATTACACTACGGTCAACAACACTTGAATATGATTTTGTTCCTTCTTTATTTGTTGGTACAACAAGTGGAAGCTCATCAAGAACAGTACCAATCTTTTTCATAATATTTTCACGAATAATATATTGAGGTTCAGGTGTACTTACAATATAAGGAAACATAATATGAATACCATCTTTTGTTCTTTTATATTTACTTCCA
>JACCDW011831027.1_pt1 | contig 12282 bp, 6 predicted proteins | sample 7449781 | NCBI WGS metagenome assembly JACCDW01 (sample SAMN15323449, study PRJNA562643) | freshwater metagenome | isolation source: river surface water | place: USA:Blue River Watershed | collected 2017-08-18
GCTCCTGTAGTTGGGTTCACACTCACGGTTCCGTTAGCTGGCTGAACGGTAATGGTTACAGAACCAATGTTTAATCCTTCAACATCGGTATCGTTACCAAGCACATTGATCACAACCGGCGCATCTTCGTTAGTTGAAGCAAGGTCGTTGTTGGCGATTGGTGCGTCGTTAACAGGTGTAACCGTAATGCTTACTGTTGCCACATTTGAAGTAGCACCGCTGTTGTCGTTTACGGTATAAGTCACAGAAGCAGGGCCGTTGTAGTTAGCAACTGGCGTAAAGGTGAGGTTACCACTTGTAACAGACCATGTTCCTTGAGCAGTTGTCAGTGTAGTTTGCTGACCAGCTGTTGTTGGATCGAGGTCAACGGAAGCAGTGTTAATGGTGCCGTCGAGGTCTGTATCGTTCGCTGTAATATCTAGTGTAACAGGGGTGTCTTCTGCGGTTGTAGTTGCGTTATTTGCAGCAACTGGCGCATCATTCACTGGCGTTACTGTAATGTTCACAGTCGCTACGTTTGAAGTGGCACCACTGTTATCATTTACCGTGTATGTAATTGAAGCAGGTCCATTGTAGTTAGCTACTGGTGTAAATGTCAAGACACCATTGGTTACAGCCCAAGCACCTTGTGCAGTTGTCAATACGGTTTGAATACCAGTAGTTGTCGGATCGAGGTCTACAGAAGTCGTGTTGATTGTTCCGTCGATATCCGTATCGTTATTTGTCAGGTTGAGTGTTACTGGCGTGTCTTCGTTAGTTGTAGTAGCATCGTTGTTGGCAACTGGTGCGTCGTTGATACTGTTTACAGTAATCGTTACAACTGCATCGTCGCATAATACTGGAGTGCCGTTATCACAAACTTGGTAAGTGAATGTTGTTGTGCCGAAGAAGTTCGGTGCAGGTGTAAATGTAATGGCTCCTGTAGTAGGGTTCACACTCACGGTTCCGTTAGCTGGCTGAACGGTGATGGTCACAGAACCAATGTTTAATCCTTCAACATCGGTATCGTTACCAAGCACATTGATCACAACCGGCGAATCTTCGTTAGTTGAAGCAAGGTCGTTGTTGGCAATTGGTGCGTCGTTAACAGGTGTAACGGTAATGCTTACTGTTGCCACATTTGAAGTAGCACCGCTGTTGTCGTTTACGGTATAAGTGACAGAGGCAGGACCATTGTAGTTAGCCGCAGGATAGAATGTCAAAACTCCGGCATTGACAGAGAATACTCCGGAAGTTGTGCTAAAGGTTGTTTGTTGTCCTAGTGTTGTTGGGTCAAGGTCAACGCTATTTATGTTTATTGAACCATCTGAATCAGTATCGTTAGCCGTAATATTCAAAATCGCTGGTACATCTTCATTTGTAGTTGCTGCGTCATTGTTTGCTACAGGAATACAGTTCGGAACAGGATTCACAGTAAGTACTGTTGCAGTTGAAACACAAGTAATATCAGCAGTTCTTCTTACAGTCACATTGTAGGTGCCAGGCGCAACACTTGCAAATGTTAACCCTGATTGGTATGTTCCTGCGTTTAAGGCATATTCTAAAGCCCCTGTCGGTGCAGTTACTACGATGGTTCCTGTCGGAGTTCCACAAACTGGTTGCGCAGTCACAGAAGCAGTCGGTGCAGCAGGTGCACCTAATGCAGCGTTGAGCGTAATTGATGTCCCAGTTGTGATACAAGTGTTATCAGCAATATTTCTTACTGAAATAGGATAAGTACCTGCAGTCAATGTAGTAAATGCGTTACTTGCTTGGAAAGCTCCGCCAATTGAATACTGCACGCCTGTTTGTGTAGCGAAGGTAATTGTACCTGTAGTCACGGCACAAGTTGGTTGTGTTGCGGTAGCTGTAGGTGTTGTCGGAGGAGTTGGAACAGCGTTCACTGTTACCGTAGCACCTGTTGTTGTACAAGTGTTATCTGTAGTTGATCTTACTTTAAGTGTGTAAGTTCCAGGGGCAACACCTGCGAAGGTAGCTGAAGCTTGGTAAGTAGTTCCGTTGATAGAGTACTGAACTCCTGTTTGCGTCGTAAAGTTTATACTTCCTGTTGTTGCGCAAGTAGGTTGTGTAGCTGTGGCTGTTGGTGTAGAAGGTGGAGCAGTAACCGTCCCTGTCAATGATACTGTCTGAGTTGACGCTCCAGAAGAAGCAATACTTAAAGATCCGTTAACGGCCCCAGTTGAAGCAGTATTTGCTAAACGTACAAATACAGTTGTTGCACTCAATGTACCACTAGCTGTTATAGTGACTGAACTGGTATAAGTACCTCCGCTTGTTAAACAAACCTCATAACCAGTAGGTGCAGTTACTGTAACGTTAGCTGTTAAGTTGGCACCAGATACAGTAAATGACTGCGATGCCGATACCGACCCTTGACAGCTGGTAAAGCTTGTGATGGATGATGAATTAATTGATAAAGATGCATTTGATAAAACCGTAACTGAATAGGTAGACGATTGCCCACAATTTGAGTATGTAATGGTAATAGTACCAGCGGCAACACCTGTAACAACACCTGAACTACTAACCGTTCCTAATGAAGTGTTCGATGAAGACCATATACCACCAATCACTGCATGCGTCATTTGGATAGTTGAACCAACAGTAACAGATGTGTTTCCAGAAATTTCAGGGAAATAACCTGAAACAAAATTACTTGTTGTACCATTCTTGGTAAAATTGGTAAGTGTTCCGTTATTCGCTGAATTCACGGAATTAGTTAAGGTCGTAATTGCTGAATTGTTGCCATTTTGTATCCCTTGGTTAAAATTGTAGTAGGCCAATAAATTGGTCTCGTTTCCTTGATACTGTGTTGTTAAATTAGAGCTAATTTGAGCAGCTGTTTTTGCTATATTCCAGAAACGCACCTCATCAATTCTTCCATTGAAAAAGTTACTAGGCACTAAACTGGTATTTAATTTAGCACCTACACAACGCGGTAATGAGTTTTGACCGGTAATTGTATTGGTCGTTGTTGTTGCATCTTGAACGCCATTTATGTATAAGTTTACAACACCATTAAGGCGAGTAACTGCAATATGAGTCCATTTATTTAATGGCACTGGATTTTGAGAATCAATACCTACAACCCAACCTGATCCATTACCTAAAGCAGCGTGTACCTTATTAGAACCGGTAATTGCAATTGCTGAAACATTTTCTTTGGAGAATACCTCTGAATGAGCATTTGCTGACCCCTCCCAATAAACCCATGCCTCAACTGTAAAGTCAGTAAAGTTTTCTACAATATCACCAACATTTACATAATCATTAGTGGCATCGAAGTCAAGTGCATTATTGAAAACAACTAGAAGCGGTGTCCTAGAACTTGCACAACCATTTGAATTTGAAGCTTGTGCATAATATGTTGTTCCTGAAACCAATGTTGTCGTGGAGGTCAAGGCAGTACCACCAGTTGATGCCGCATACCATTCAAGCGTTTCACCACTTCCAACTGTTGCAGGCAAAGCAGCAACGGTGTTTCCTGGACATGCAATGTAAGGAGAGGAAGCGGTTGGTGTAGAAGGTGTTGTGGATACTGTAACGGTTCTAGTCGAAACCGCATCAGCACATCCACCTATTCCTGTAACTGTATGCGAAATGATTGCGGTACCTGCTGAAACACCTGTTACAACACCTGATGAGTTGACTGTTGCAACAGCTGTATTTGAACTAGACCAATTTGCAGTGACAGGAGTAGATTGTCCATTTGTCCAGTTTGAAGTAGTACCTGTTAAGGCAAAGTTTGACATGGTTGCATTTGCAGGCCCACCATTAATATAATTGGCTCCACTTATGTCTGTGATCGTTGTTAGGCCAGTATTTGTTTGATTAGGTACTCCATCGTTAAATTTGAACAGTAGTCGTAAGTCTGACTGAGGTGATAACGACGCATTCATATTGGCTTGGATTTCTGCTTGAGTCTTTGCTGTAGACCAAATTCTCAATTCACCCATTTTAACATTTACTGGTGAATCAGCTGGCCAGTTACTTTTACCAATATAACAATTACTACGAGTTACATTTTGGATGGTTCTATTCCATGAATTAGTTGTAACAATTGAGACTCCATTTATATAAATTGCTGCAAAAGTTCCATTCAGGACAGCCGCAACATGCACCCACTGATTTAACGGAAGGGCACTAGTACTTTCAAGAAAAGTATTTTGACCGGTATTGGTGTAATATTCTAAGCGAGGTTTACCAGAAGTACCTGCGCTTAATGAGAACATAACGGTTTGCTGAGCCTGCCCGTTACCAAAATCAATAAGACGTTGCCAATTTGCATGACTTTTTACATAAACCCATCCTTCAATCGTAAAGGTATTATCTTCAAAATAGACACCTGCTGGAGCAGCTGCAAAATCATTTACACCATCAAAGTCAAGGGCGGCTGAACTGTAAATTGAAGTTGTTGCACCAGTCACAGTAAATGTTGTATTTGACCCAACACAGATGGCTTGAGTGCCAGATATAGTTCCGGCAGATAGAGCTGAAGTTACTGTTACTGTAGCTGATGATGTTGCATTTGCACAACCACCAGTGCCAGTTATGGTATAAGTGATAATTGAAGTACCAGCATCTACACCGCTAACAACTCCAGTTGATGGATCAACTGTTGCAACAGCAGGAGTTGCGGAGGCCCAAGTACCACCAGAAATAGACGCACTCAATGTTGATGTCCCATTTGAACAAACACTTGTATTACCAGTGATTGTTGCAGCTGTTGGAACCGATGCAACAGTAATTGTTGCAGCACTTGTTGTAGCTGAAGCACAAGCTCCACTAGTAACTACCGCTTTGTAGTAAGTTGTAGTGGTAAGGTTCGTAGCTGTATAAGTTGCAGCAGTTGCTCCTGAGATATTTGAATAGTTTGTAGCGTCAGTAGAAGACTGCCATTGAATGCTACCTGTATTACCAGAAAGTGTTAGTGTAGTACTATTTGTACCTGTACAAACTGTAGCAGCACCTGCAATGCTACCCGCAACAGAAGCTGGGGAAACAGTAATTGTTGCAGCACTTGTTGTAGCTGAAGCACAAGCTCCACTAGTAACTACCGCTTTGTAGTAAGTTGTAGTAGTAAGGTTCGTAGCTGTATAAGTTGCAGAGGTAGCTCCTGAGATATTTGAATAGTTCGTGCCATCAGTCGAAGACTGCCACTGAATGCTACCTGTATTACCAGAAAGTGTTAGTGTAGTACTATTTGTACCTGTACATACTGTAGCAGCACCTGCAATGCTACCCGCAACTGAAGCTGGGGAAACTGTAACTGTTCTTGTAGCTGTTGCATCAGCACAACCACCTGTGCCCGTAATAGTATATGAAATAGTTGCAGTCCCTGCTGCAACACTAGTCACAACACCTGAGGAGTTTACAGTGGCAATATTTGTATTTGAGCTTGACCAAGTTCCATTTGCTTGAACAGTTCTACCTGTAGTCCAGTTTGAAGCACTTCCTGTTAGAGCAAAATTGTTCAGCGTACCGTTTACTGCACCACTGTTAATATAATTGGCTCCACTTTGATCAACGAGAGTGGTTACACCTGCATTATTTTGATTTGGCACCCCTTGATCAAACTTGTAAAGTATTCTTAGGTCTGATTGTGGAGACAAAGTTGCATTCATATTTGCTTGAATCTCAGACTGGGTTTTAGCAGTAGTCCAAATCCGAAATTCGGCGATTTTCATATCTGAAGTTTGAGTCCCACCCCAGTTGTCTTTTCCAAGGTAACAGTTATTTCTAACAACATTGGCAGTATTAATTGTCCAAGAATTACTAGAAACTACCAATGTACCATTTACATAAAGCCCAGCAAATGATGAATTTCTAACTGCAGCAACATGCACCCATGTATTTAGAGGTAGCGGGTTTGATGCAATAATAAAATGTTGTGAACCAGAACCATTAAAGACAACAAACCCTGGTTTACCTGTGGTGCCTTCACTTAACATGATAACAACATTATTGTTATTTGCACCATTACCGAAGTCAAATAATCTTTGATAAGAAACGTGTGATTTAATATATACCCAACCTTCTACTGTGTATGAATCATCTTCAAAATACACTCCTGCAGGAAGAGCAACATGGTCATTATTGCCATCAAGATCAAGAGCAGACCCGGTAATTGAACTAGCTCCAGAAACGCTAAAAGTAGTATTCGAACCCACACAAATGCTTTGTGTGCCTGATATTATTCCTGCATTATACGGAGCAGTTACAGTTACTGTTCTTGTAGCCGTTACATTCGAACAACCTCCTGTACCTGTAACTGTATAAGTAATAGTTGCAGTACCTGCCGCAACTCCTGTAATTACTCCAGAAGCATCAATTGAGGCAATATTTGCATCTGATGTAGTCCAAGAACCACCGGAAACTGTTGAAGAAAAAGTAGTTGTTGAGCCAACACAAACAGATTGTGTACCTGATAAGTTACCTGCAGATGGCTGCGGTGTAATCGTCAATACCATTGCATCGGAAACTGTTGATGTTCCAGTAACAGTCATTGTGAGCGTTACACTTCCTGCTGTAATATCTACTGCACTTGGTGTATATGTTGCGGTAGCGGTAGTTCCATTTGTAAAAGTACCTGTCCCTGATGTTGTCCAGGCAACAGTCCCATTACTAGAAATACCTGAAGTAGTGAAAGTTGATCCCGCACAAATACTTGCGTCTGCACCAGCGTTTGCCGCCGGGATGCTGCTGTCATTATCAATTATTGATACAATGCCCGCACCATCCAAAATGGAAGCATTCGTAGGGTCTGATAGTGTAACATTAATTGTTTCAATTGACTCAACGGTCGCATCGTCAGTGATAGAAATTGTAAATGTTCTTGATGTTTGTCCGGGAGCAAACGTTAAAGTACTAGTCGTTGCTGTATAGTCCGAACCAGCCGTTGCAGTACCGTTTGAAGTCGTATAAACAACTGTAATTGAATTAGTACTTGTCGCAGATAGACTTACTGTGACTGTTGCTGTGCCTGCCCCTTCATTAATAGAAACATCGGCTACAGAAAGTTTGCCAAAAGTTGCAAGATAATTATTTAGCAAGTCTAAAAGCCCTGCGGTTGCAGCATTTCCTGTTACTTCACCAGCTCCGTTACCAGATTGTGGTATCGTTAACGTCTGACCGTTGAATGTTAAACCAATATACTTTGTATCGGTAATATTGTAGGTTGATGAACCATTATATCCATTTGTGGCTAAAGTAAGGTTTGTACCAGTTTGTGGTTGAAAACAAATGGTGGTAACACTCCCGCTTGGCGCTCTCCATTTCACAAAACCATTAATTGTATGCTCAACACCGTTATTGTCAGTAATTAACACCATCCCAATAATGTCGTTACCCTGAGCAACAAAAATATTTGAGGTAGAATTTTGAGCAAATTGCACATTTGTCCATCCTAAACCACTCGCACCAGAAAGATAAAAGGAATTGGATGAAACATTGTTTGCTGTATTATTTCCAACGAAACCATTGTTAAATGGAACAGTAATCAGGTTTTGTGCTTGAACCGATAGTGCTATTACAGCAAACAGAATAGAAACCAGCAAATTCTTGCTAAAACGTAGTAGATTAGATTGCATACTTTTTGAATTGTAGCACAAAGATGTGACAATTCAATGAAAGCGCCAAAAAATCGGTTGGTTCCTGCGGAAAAGTCGATAGGAAATCTATATGCGCTACCTACTAATTTTCTGCTCGAAATATGGAAATTCGTCTAAAAGTTCGCCTGAATAGTAGAAGTCATATGCGACCCCTCCGAAGGTATACTCTTTGTCTCGGATCATGAAGTTGGAGCCGCCCACTGCAGGGTATTTTTTGGGTATAGATTTTCTATAGCCAAGATTGAAGATAGAGGCCAGTATTTCAGGGCGTTCATCGATGGAATAACCAGCTTTTTTCCATTGCGTAGCGATTTGACGGATGAAGATTCCGGCATAGAGATAGGAGTAGTAATGGTCTTTGTATTGGACGAGTCTTTTGACGCGCAAACTGAGTGTATCGTTGTGAGCGTTGTTGTAATTTCGGGTAGAGTCGTAGTCGAGGAGGTGTTCGTATTTGGAACCACAGTAAAAAGGACTTTGTGGATCTTTGAGGTAGGTTTCGATGTTGCGGGCTGTTTGCTCTTTAATGCCTGTGACACCAAAGGACATGTTGGTTTCTAAGGCTAAGGTTTTCAAAGGCGCCACTAAGTTTTTGAAGCGCTCTCTTCTAGAATTGAATAACCTGACTTGCTCTCCAACAAGACAAGCTACAATCATTCTTGGTTCTACACCACAGGCAGCTGCAGCAGAGTCGATATATTTTTTGTCTTTGGCTACGGCCTCTTTGAAATAGGACCACTCTATGAAATTCATCCATTCAAAAGCATTGCCACTTTTGGCCGTGTTGGTTGCTTGATTTTTTGCTAAGATTTCTTTGAGTCGGCGCTGATAGCTTTTGTTGTCTTTGAGTTTGAGGTCAACTGCTGAGAGCATTTGCAGCGCAGTTTTTTCACTTTTCGATTGCGCCCAGGCCTCTAATATAGTTCTGGCGTTCTTCGGATAATAAGCATTGACTAAATTGATGCGTTCGAGAATTTCATTGCGATACTTCACCAATGACGCGCTATCCACCTTGAAGTTCTGGTTGTATTTGTCGTGCATTTGCTGAAAGTAGCGGTTGTTGTCGTCTACAAGACCCTTGTCATCCGTGATGCGAAATTTCAGTGCCAAGAACACCCCAACTAATATCACACCATAACCAGCAAAACCATAAAGGGCAAGATTGTACGGGATTTTAAACCATTTACTTTGAAAGAAGCGTTTCATGTATCGAAATAAGAACGCGCTTTGTACGTAAATTTTCCTGAATAGTTTCGTGCTGCTTTTACTACCTTTGTTTTATGGCATTAGTGAAAGCATGTAGAGGTTTCGAGCCTCAAATTGGCCCTGATTGTTTCTTGGCCGAAAACGCAACTGTAGTTGGTGATGTACAAATGGGCGAACAATGCTCGGTTTGGTTTTCAGCTGTTGTTCGCGGAGATGTCAATTCTATCCGTATGGGCAACAAAGTAAACATCCAAGATGGCGCTGTTTTACATTGCACCTATGAAAAAACCAAGCTCAATATTGGCAATAACGTATCTATTGGGCATAACGCGCTGGTTCATGGCTGCACCATCGAAGACAACGTACTCATTGGCATGGGCTCCATCGTCATGGACAACTGCTACATCGAGGCCAATAGCATCGTTGCTGCAGGCGCTGTACTCACAGAAGGCACCCGCGTAGAATCCTGGAGTATTTACGCAGGCATCCCCGCCAAAAAAATCAAAACGCTTTCACCAGAACTATTTGCCGGGGAAGTACAACGAATTGCCAATAATTATGTGCTTTACTCCAGTTGGTTCAAAGAGAACCCTTAATTTTACTTTCAAACTTGCATTATGAAATACGACCGCATCGATTCAGCCCTATATATTGCTAATCGCAAAAAGTTCATTGCTAAAATGGCTCCACAAACTTTAGCTGTTTTCAATTCCAATGATATTTATCCGGTTTCGGCCGATAGCACAATGCCCTTTGCGCAGCACCGCGATATCCTTTATTTATCAGGTGTCGATCAAGAAGAGTCTATCTTGGTACTTTTTCCTAATGCAAGCAACCCAGCTCACCGTGAGGTATTATTCTTAAAAGAAACATCAGAACTCATTGCTATCTGGGAAGGTGAAAAACTCACCAAACAAACCGCGTTTGAAACTTCCGGAATTCAGACCGTCTATTGGCTCCAACAATTCCCAACCATATTCAAACAACTAATGGCCGAGGCGAGTGGCATCTACCTCAATACCAATGAGCACCTTCGTGCCAACACCGAAGTAGAAACCCGCGAAGATCGTTTCATCAAACAAGTAAAACAAGACTACCCAGCTCATCAGGTGCATAAGTCTGCACCCATCATGCATCTAATTCGATCGGTTAAAGAACAAATCGAACTTGACCTCATGCAAACCGCTTGTAACATTACAGAAGCAGGGGTGCGCCGTTTACTCGCCTTTATCAAACCGGGCGTTTGGGAATACGAAATCGAAGCTGAACTTGCTCATGAGTTTTTGCGCAAGCGCTCTAAAGGTTTTGCCTATACGCCAATTGTGGCATCAGGTAAAAATGCTTGTGTTCTTCATTACATTGAAAACAACCAACAGTGTCAAGACGGCGATGTCATTTTACTAGATGTCGGTGCAGAATATGCCAACTACAGCTCTGATCTCACCCGTTGTATCCCAGTCAATGGCCGTTTTACAGCGCGTCAAAAAGCAGTTTACAATGCAGTGCTCCATGTAAAGAATGAGGCCACCAAACTATTGGTTCCGGGTACCATTATGGCCGAATACCACAAGCAAGTTGGCGCACTCATGGAAGAACAACTTGTCAATTTGGGTCTTATTTCGATGCAAGACATCAAAAACCAAGATCCAGCGTGGCCAGCTTATAAAAAGTATTTCATGCACGGCACTTCTCATTTCTTGGGTCTAGACACACACGACGTCGGTTTATGGCATGAGCCTATTTCAGCTAATATGGTGTTTACAGTTGAACCAGGTATTTACATCCCAGAAGAGGGTCTCGGTATTCGCTTAGAAGATGACGTTGTTGTGCAAGCAAGCGGCGCACCATTCAATTTAATGGCTAACATTCCAATTGAAGCCGATGAAATTGAGGCTTTAATGAACGCCTAAAATCTTATGTTGCATTTTAAAGTCCAAGGCGAAGGACCGGCTTGGGTGTTCCTTCATGGTTTTTTAGAATCTTCTACCATGTGGGACTACCTTCCCCTAAATAATCTTCCTATTCAGCATATCCGCATCGATTTACATGGTCATGGCAATTCAGCCCTGCCCGATCAAGCCCCGTCAATAGCAGGCATGGCTCAAGCGGTTTTTAAGGTGCTTGACTCATTAGCTATTCAATCTTTTTCAGTTGTAGGACATTCTATGGGAGCCTATGTTGGGCTTGAACTATCAATGCATCCTGGTTTTCAGCAACTCATTCTACTCAATTCTAATTGCTGGTCAGATTCTGAACAAAAAAAACAAGACCGCCTTCGCGTTGCCCAAATTGTATACAAGGCCAAAGACATCTTCATCCGTGAGGCCATTCCAAATTTGTTCCAAAGCCCTGAAAGCTCCAAAAAGGAAAGTGCAGTACTCATTGAAGAAGCCAAATTCATGTCTCCCGAAGCCATTGCTTTTAGCGCTCTTGCCATGCGCGAAAGACAAGACTTTACATCGCACGTCAATACATTTCCCGAAAAATTCATCTTTATCCAAGGCATCCATGATCGGTTGGTCAGCGTAGAGGAGCTAAATGCAAAGGTGCCGCTCCCAGAAAAGCACTATTTAAACTGCGGCCATATGGCGCATATGGAAGCGAAGGAAGAGGTGATGGAAGTGTTGAAGATGAAAATAAATGCCTTCAATATCTCAGAGTTGAAAAGAAAAAGTTAATTGAAAGTTGCTAAAAACTCAGCAGGGCTAAAAACAGGTAATGCTGATTTCTTGAAGTCTTTGACATTTCGTGTTATAATTGCATCAATCTTGTTGCTATGAAGTGCAGAATAGTACTGAAGCGCATCTTCAAAATCGGTGAATTTCGAATCAAGTGCTGCTAATACTTGTTTTTGATCCATGTTTAAAATGCCTATGATTTTTAGAAGTAATTGAAGTTGTTCAATTACCTTCATATGACTTGCGTTCTGACGGAAAATATAATAAACGTTAGCTATGCTCACAGGGGTCATGTAGCCGTGAAAAAGTTTTTGCTCACATGCTAGCACCAACATATTTGCATCGTCGCAAAATGCTTGGCGCTCAAGAAGTAAATCTAGGATTACGTCTGAATCTAGTAGGATACGCTTCATTCGTTTAGGTATTTTTTTGAAAGTGCCTTTGCAAGTTCTACTTTGTAATCACCTAAATCATGATCTTTAAATGCACCTTTAAGTTGATATGTAATAGATTTTTCTTCAACAACTTGAGTCTGCTCTTTAACTAGCAAGCCGAGGTAATTTTCAACGATTTGCGACAAGCTCTTGCCATTTGCTTTGGCATATGCTTTGGCTTTGACGATGATTTCCTCCTCAACAGAAAGGGTAAGTTTAATATTCATACGTATAAAAATATAATCAAAAATACGTATAAATTTCCTTGTGTTATAGAGATAAATACGTAGTCAACTTAATTTTATTATTTTTAATATTCATTCCAAAAATATGAAGCTCCTATTATCCTTCCTA
>JACCDW011894780.1_pt1 | contig 12282 bp, 10 predicted proteins | sample 7449781 | NCBI WGS metagenome assembly JACCDW01 (sample SAMN15323449, study PRJNA562643) | freshwater metagenome | isolation source: river surface water | place: USA:Blue River Watershed | collected 2017-08-18
GCAAGGTTATTCCACTCTCTCAAAAAGAGGGTATTGGGCAAATTGTTTGGTCGCCAATTGGTCAAGGTGTTTTAACCGGCAAGTACCTGCCTGGCAAGAAAGCGCCGGCTGGATCAAGAGCCACTGATAAAAAAGGTGGCGCAAATATGATCTCTAGATTTATGAATGATGATGTGCTCAGTGGTGTTCAAAAATTAATTCCGATTGCCAAGAAAGTGGATTTAACACCGGCTCAATTAGCTATTGCCTGGGTACTGCAAAATCCAAATGTTTCTAGTGCGATTATCGGTGCAACTAAACCTGCGCAAATTAAGGAAAATGTAAAAGCGAGCGGTGTTAAATTGGATGCTTCAATAATGAAGGAGATAGATACAGCAATTGGTTCTATCGCAGAGCGTGATCCAGCAAAAACTATTTCGCCAAAACCACGCGCTTAATTAATCTGCTCGTTTAAATTTAAAGTACTGGGTCGCCAACCTTTACCTGGGGTGCAGGTGCGCGCAGCCGCCGCATTTGAGTTGATCGAAGCCAGGCGTACATGCCTAGACCGCGTGCTGCCTCACCAGGATATTTAATAGCAATAATCTTCTTGATTCGGCGCGATAGCAAGAAGCCATCGATTGCTGCATAAAGCATCGCTGAATACATCAGTGTGATCGCAAATAATTGGATAGTTGGGTTTGGAATTATGGTTAAAAATAAAACAAAGATTATTAATACAAGAAAATACTCAGCGATAGAGCGACGACTATCTACATAATTACGAACAAAGCGACGTGCTGGGCCACGATCTCTGGCTGGAAGTGCACTCTCTTCACCACGCATAAATGCGGCGCGTGCTTCAACACGGCGCAATCGAGTTTGCTCCTTTAATCTTTTTTTATCTTCTTTGGATGCATTAGGGGAGAGAATTGAATGTTTGGTTTTTGCCTCTGCCACCTTGCGCTTTGGAGTCGGTTTACCCTTTTTAGCTGCAGCCTTTTTCTGTGACTCTGATTCTGATTTGCTCATGAGATTAAGGTAGAGCCAACATTCGATCTAGTGCAACTTTTGCAAATTTAGCGGTTTCTTTTTCTACCTTTATTTGATTAACAATATTGCCCTCAACCAAAGACTCTAATGTCCAGACCAGGTGAGGCAGATCAATTCGATTCATAGTGCTGCAATAACAAACCGTTTTATCTAAAAACACTACCTCTTTATCGGGATTCTCATTGGCAAGGCGTTGCACCAAATTTAATTCAGTTCCGATCGCCCATTTAGAGCCGGGAGCTGATTCTTCAACAGTTTTAATAATCATCTCAGTACTGCCAACCACATCGGCGGCGGCAACAACCTCATTTTTGCACTCAGGGTGAACCAACACCTTAACGCCGGGAAGAAGATTTCTTACCTGCTTAACATTATCAATAGAGAACCGGCCATGAACTGAGCAGTGCCCACGCCATAAAATTACCTTTGCTTGTTGAATTTCCTTATCAGTCAAACCACCATTTGGTTTCCAAGGATTCCAAACAACACAATCATTTAGTGACAGACCAAGTTTTAATACCGCAGTATTTCTACCTAAGTGTTGATCAGGCAAAAACAATATTTTTTCACCCTTTTCAAAGGCCCACTTCATCGCTCTTTCAGCATTTGAGGATGTGCAAACGGCGCCACCATTTTTTCCGGTGAATGATTTAATAGCAGCGGATGAGTTCATGTAGGTAATTGGAACTGTATGCGCTGCGATATTTAATTTAGTTAATTGATCCCAGCATTGATTAACTTGCGCAGCAGATGCCATATCAGCCATAGAGCAACCGGCTGCTAAATCAGGCAAGATCACCTTTTGAAAATCGGCGGTTAAAATATCGGCACTCTCAGCCATAAAGTGAACACCGCAGAAAATAATGTATTCGGCACTTGAATTATTAGCGGCCGCTTGAGCTAATTTAAAAGAATCACCTCTGATATCAGCGAAATCAATTACTTCATCCCTTTGATAATGGTGACCAAGCACCATGGCTTTGCTACCTAGTGCAGCCCTTGCCTTTATTGCACGTTCTACTAATTTGGGATCTGATGTGTCGGGCAGTGCGCCGGTACATGAGACGCCACGTTCACTCTGAAGATCCTGCCCTTGGCCAAGCAGTAATAGATCGGTAAGAGCCATGCCACAATCCTAAAGCAATCCGCAAAGATCACTTCAGCAATCCAGTATTCAAGGAGACTTTCCCATAGCCAACTAGTAATCTATCTACCTGAGAGCCCACTTACAGAAATGGATCAAAATGAGCACTGAAGCAACCCAAGCAACAGATGTACAGATCACTTCAACTGGCATTGCATTAACACCAGTTGCAGCTGACAAGGTTGCTGCTCTTCTTCAGCAAGAAGGACGCGATGATCTTGCGCTACGAGTTGCGGTTCAACCAGGTGGATGTTCTGGTCTTAGATACCAGTTGTACTTTGATGATCGTGCATTAGAGGGCGATACCATCACAACCTTTGGCTCAGTTAAGGTAGTAACTGACAAGATGAGCACACCTTATTTAATGGGTGCATCAATTGATTTTGTAGACACCATTCAAAAGCAAGGCTTTACGATTGATAATCCAAATGCGCAGGGATCTTGTGCATGTGGCGATTCATTTAATTAATAATCAATCCATTTAATACTTAAATTTAGCGTTAAGGTTATTTCATGAGAGTTGCCGTGGCTGGATCTGTTGGTGGCGATCACATCATGAGTTTTAACGGCAAGTTCACCGATTCATTGGTCGCTGGCTCACTAGCAAAGGTATCGCTCTCATTCTTAGTAGATACCTTGGAAATCAGACGTGGTGGCTGCGGAGCCAATATTTCATTTGGTATGGGCGCACTTGGCCTCAATCCAATTTTATTAGCAGCGGTTGGTAAGGATTGGACCGATTACGAAGCATGGCTTTCTCGGCACGGTGTTGATACCTCGCATGTTTTGGTCTCAGATAAATTGCATACCGCAACATTTATGGTTACGACCGATACTGAGTTAAATCAGATTGCATCCTTTTTTCCAGGAGCGATGAGTGAGGCTAGAAATATTGAGTTGGCTCCAATTATCGCCAAGACCGGCGCCTTTGATTTATTAGTAATTTCACCAGATGATCCAGAGGCGATGATGCGCTATAGCGATATGGCTCGACAATTAAATATTCCAGTCGCGGCAGATCCATCACAACAAATGGCAAGAATGAGCGGTGAGGAGATAGCGCAATTAATCGATGGCGCTAAGTACCTATTTTTAAATGAGTATGAATTAGCGCTCGCGATTCAAAAGACAGGTTGGACAGATCGTCAATTGTTTGACCGAGTGCAGGTTCGTGTTGTCACTCTCGGTTCGAAAGGCGCACAGATCGAAGAGCATGGCAAGGAAACAATTTACGTAAATGTGCCAAAGGAAAAATCCAAGACCGATCCAACTGGCGTGGGGGATAACTTTAGATCTGGATTTATCGCTGGTTTATCTTGGGGATTAGGTCATGAAAGATGCGCTCAATTGGGTTCAATGCTTGCAACATATTGCCTGGAAACAACAGGTACACAGGAGTATCGATTTACTAAAGATGAGTTTTTAAAGAGGTTTCAAGAGGCTTATGGTGATGCTGCGACTGCAGAGATCCAGCCGCATCTGACTGTAAATTTAGTTGGTTAATTTCTTAACAGAAGAAATTATTGCATTCCCTAACTCTGTAACTTCATCACTGTTTGTCTGTGGGTGAAAGGTAATACGAATGCCACCTGCTGTGGGAAGCCCCATTGCTGCAAGTACATGGCTTGGCTGCATATCCGCTGCTCGACAAGCAGAGCCAGAATCAACCGCAAAGCCAGCATCCTGTAGCTCTAAAACCAAGCGATCAGCCTCAACATTTGCAAATATCAATGTTAAGAATTTAGCGAGATTATTTTCGCCAATAGGAGCAATAAACTCCAATTGCGAAATCTTTAATTGATCAATCAATTGATCTTTGAAACCATTAACCTTTTCCCGCTCTAAAACATAAGCCTCAAGTGCAACAGCGCTAGCTAGAGCAAGGGGCACAGAGTAAGTATTTGGAGTACGCACGTAATCATTGTGTGGCAGCGGGTTAATCCACTGCGCGTCATTTTTGATCACCAAGATTCCGATGCCACTTGGACCCTGCCAAGATCTACTATCAAATAACGCAGTTTGGTAAGTAAAATCAGGTAGGTAATCAACACCACTTGCGGTGCAATCGGCAAATATCTTCGAGTTAGATTTTGGCGAATCTTGAATTATTCCAGTTTCACCATTTGCAACCTGCCAAACCAGTAGATCATTTTCAGCGTAATTGGCTTCCTGTGATTTGCCCCGTGCATCTACCTTCATTATCTGACTTTTTTGGCCAGCATTTTCCCAAGAGTTTCTAACTGCAAAGATGTTCTGTTTATCAATTTCAGAAATGATTAATTTTGAATCTGGCTTAAGCATTCCGGTTATGGCAAGATGAAAACCAAGAGCGACCTCACCTATAAACTCGATCTCATCTGCTCGCAGATTTAAATATTTAGCGAAGGTATTTTTAGCCTCATTTAAAAGTATCGCAGCTTCTCTTGAACTTTGATTTATTTTTTCTGCATCAGGCCAACCTCTATCAAAAAGTTGATCCAGCACTTTTTTGGCAGAGGGGTGGAGGGGGCTTTCTTGCTGAAACCCGCTTGTGATACGAACCACCTTATGTACGCCAGCCTTCCATAGTGAACCTTCCGAGGCTGAAGGTTATCCTTTACCCCATGCGTTCACGCCACTTAAAAAGAGTTCTACTAGGCGTACTTCCTACCATTCTGCTAACTGGTTGCGCTCGTGAAGATATCCCTGGTTTGGGTTTTGAAGCTGGATTATCAAGCGTCAATGACGAATCTCTTTCATTATGGCAAGGTGCTTGGATCGCTGCTGGCGTAGTCGGAGTTATCACCTTAATTTTAATTCTTTGGCCCGTAGTTTTTCATCGTAAAAAAGATGACTCATTTCCAAAGCAAACCTCAAGTAATAATTTTATTGAAGCAACCTTCACCATAATTCCATTTATTATCGTTGCAGTTCTCTTTTACTTCACCGCCGTTAAAGAGGCGAAGATAACCAAGGTTTCGCCAGACTCAGAGGTTTCACATCAGATAGAGGTAGTTGGAATCCAATGGTCTTGGCAATTTAAATATAAGGATGCTGGAGATTTTCCAGAAGCAACGGTGACTGGAACAACTGCGCAACCGCCAACACTTTATTTACCTGTTGGTGAAAAAGTAAAATTTACAATTAATGCAAATGATGTAGTTCATGGTTTTTGGATACCGGCCTTCATGATTCAGATCCAAAATCTGCCAGGTGTTGAGAATGAACTGGAATTCACAGCCAATAAAGAAGGAACATATCCAGGTCGTTGCAATATTTTATGTGGAAGAAGCCATGCACAGATGCTCTTTACAGTGAAGGTTGTAAGTAAAGCGGAGTATGAGAATTACATAAACTCTTTAAAACCAATTGATCAAGTTGAAGAAGATAAGGCGGCAACCGCATGACCACTTATGCGCAAAGACCAACTGTAACTGCGCCAAGCCCTGTGCCGACCAGCAAGGGAAAACTCTTTGTTAAATTCATAACCTCAACTGATCACAAGACGATCGGTTATATGTACTTAATTACCTCATTTGTTTGGTTCTTAATTGGTGGATTATTGGCATTGGCTCTGCGAGCTGAGTTAACCCGCCCTGGAATGCAATTTTTAAGCAATGAGCAGTACAACCAGATCTTTACTATGCACGGAACCATCATGTTGCTTATGTTTGCTACGCCATTATTTGTTGGCTTTGCCAACGTAATTATGCCGCTGCAAATCGGAGCCGCAGATGTTGCATTCCCAAGATTAAATATGTTGTCATATTGGTTGTACCTATTTGGTGGAACTATGACATTTATCGGATTTTTAACTCCAGGAGGTGCCGCCTCATTTGGTTGGACCGCATACGCACCGCTTTCAAACGCGCAATACTCACCAGGAATTGGTGGAGATTTGTGGTTAGTCGGACTTGCAATTGGTGGTGTTGGAACAATTCTTGGTGGCGTAAATTTCATTACAACTATTTTTACAATGCGTGCACCTGGTATGACGATGTTTAGAATGTCAATCTTTTCTTGGAACGTACTCCTAACTTCGATCTTAGTTTTACTTGCATTCCCACCTCTTGCGGCAGCCTTTCTAGCCTTAGAGTCTGATCGACTATTTGGTTCTCATATCTTTGATCCAGCTAATGGTGGCGCAATGCTTTGGCAACATCTATTTTGGTTCTTTGGTCATCCAGAGGTTTACATTTTGGCATTGCCATTCTTTGGAATCGCTACTGAAATTCTGCCGGTTTTTAGTCGTAAACCAATCTTTGGTTATAAAGGATTAATTGCTGCAACCATTGCAATTTCAGCTTTATCGGTATCGGTATGGGCTCACCATATGTTTGCCAGCGGTCAGGTTTTACTGCCCTTCTTCTCATTTATGACATTTTTAATTGGTGTGCCAACTGGCGTTAAGTTTGTTAACTGGATTGGAACCATGTGGCGTGGTTCGATCACCTTTGATACTCCAATGCTCTTTGTTTTAGGTTTCTTAATTACATTTTTATTTGGTGGCTTAACTGGAATTATTTTGGCTAGCCCGCCACTTGATTTCGCAGTTTCGGCCTCATACTTTGTAGTTGCTCACTTCCACTACGTGCTATTTGGCACCGTGGTATTTGCAATGTTTGCTGGTTTCTATTTCTGGTGGCCAAAGATGACAGGTCGCATGCTCAATGAGAGATTGGGAAAGATTCACTTCTGGACCTTGTTCTTTGGTTTCCACACAACATTTTTAATTCAACACTGGCTTGGAATCAAAGGTTTTCCACGTAGATATGCAGATTACTTAGCCTCTGATGGATTTACTGGAATGAATATGATCTCAACTGTTGGCTCTGGTTTGCTTGCACTTTCAATGATTCCATTTTTCATTGCAGTATGGCAATCAAAGAACTCACCAAAGGTAACCGTTGATGATCCTTGGGGTTATGGCGCATCTCTTGAGTGGGCAACATCCTGCCCACCACCACGTCACAACTTCACATCTATGCCACGTATTAGAAGTGAGCGACCAGCATTTGATCTGCACTATCCACACATGGCAGAGAAGAGTGGTCACTAATGAAGGCTGGTTGGAAATTATTTGTTGGCCTAGCTATTTTCTATTTTTTAATGACAATTATTTATTGGCAAATTGGCGGCGAAGCGGTTGGTATTACCGCTATCGGACTTAGCGCTGGCCTAGCTGTAATTATTGGATTTTATCTTTGGTTCACCGACCGCAGATCTGGCGGTGTATTGCCAGAGGATAATTTGGAGGGCGAGATCGCAGATCGTGCAGGCGAGATTGGATTCTTCTCACCGCACTCATGGTGGCCACTGCCAGTTGCTTTATCTATGTGCGCAGTCGGAACCGGTTTAATTATTGGTTGGTGGTTAACGCTAATTGCTACCGGAGTTCTTTTAGTTTCAGTAATCGGATTTGTTTTGGAGTATGAGCGCCCGGGTACCTCAGTTCACTAAACATGTCATTACGCGCAGAAATTATCGACACCGGTGTCGAGTATTTATACAAAGCAAAATTAGTAATAAACAAATCAGCAATCGAAATTTTTGAGTATGTGGCACACCCTGAAAATCATGCAAAATTTGATGGATCAGGAATGGTTAAAGGCACGATTACCGGTCCTAAAAAATTATTCCTGGGTGCCAAGTTTGGGATGAAGATGAAGCAGGGGATTCCTTATGCGATCAAGAATCAAGTAATTGATTTCCAAGAGGGAAAAACAATTGCTTGGCAACACATCCTGCACAATGTTTGGCGATATGAGTTTAAAGAAATAGATAAAAACACAACTGAGGTAATTGAGTCCTGGGATGCCACACATGCAAGGGGATTGTGGTGGATCAAAAAACGCAAGCCCTGGAACTGGGTTCCAAAGGCAATGGGTAAGAGCTTAGTTAATTTAAAAAACTTGGTTGAGAATGCTTAATCCGATTTCAACTGATAGCAGCATAGATAAATTAGCAAAGGACGCAGTAATCAATGCGGAAAAATTAATTGCCGAAGCAAAGCCAAATCAAAAGTTATACGACAAAGCTAATCGAAAGAGATTTACCAGATTATTTAAAGATCCAGATGCTATTGCAGTAACAGTTACTTTGACCGATGAGGTAATGCGGATTAAATCTCCAAAGCATGCCGCTAAATTACTTTCTGGAGCGGCTGGCAAAGCTTCGATATCTGGTTTTGGTTTAGTAAATGCTCTGGGATTGAAGATGATCGGTTTGTTTGGAGCGATCATGCCTAAGCCGGTCTTATTTGCAGTTGATACCCAAGTTAAGAGATTGTCTAAAGGAATAATTATTCCAGCGGAGAAACAGAAGCTAGCCAGGCAAATTAAACGTAGATCTAAGTCAGCGATCAGATTAAATATAAATGTTTTAGGTGAGGCGGTTTTAGGCAAACGCGAAGCTGATGAAAGATATGAACGTGTGCTTGAAATGATGCATCGCCCAGAGGTTGATTATGTTTCGGTGAAATTGTCATCAGTTGTTGCACAAATTATTGCCTTAGATCGTGCTGGAACTGCCGCTAGAGTAAAAGAAAAATTAATTGAAATTTACAGAACCTCTCAAAGCACTGGCACATTCGTAAATCTGGATATGGAAGAGTTTCGGGATTTAAGGCTGACAGTTGATGCATTTAAAGAGGTTTTGGATTTACCTGAGTTCGGAAATTTGTATGCTGGAATCGTTTTACAAGCATATCTACCTGAGTCGCATGGAGTTTTCGCTGAATTGGTTGAATGGGCTAAGCAAAGATATACAAAATCAAATGGTGTTATCAAGATTCGTTTGGTTAAGGGTGCAAATTTAGCAATGGAAAAGGCGGAGGCGGAGCTTCATGGCTGGACACCTGCTCCATATCAAACAAAATCTGATGTAGATGCTAGTTACAGTCGATTGATCGATGCAGCTTTGCGAAAAGATCACGCACATGCACTGCGCATTGGCGTAGCTAGTCACAACCTATTTCATATCAGCTTTGCGTTAGAGGTTGCTAAATCTCGTGGAGTATTAGATCAATTAGATATAGAGATGCTAGAAGGAATGGCAAATCCAGAGGCGCTAGCGGTGGCAAAGAGATCCCTTCGAATTCTTTTGTATGCACCTGTTACACGATCAGATGATTTTGCCTCCGCTGTTGCCTATCTAGTCCGCAGATTAGATGAGAACACAGCGCCAGAGAATTATCTGCGCTCCTCCTTTGAGATGGGCTCTAACCCCAAGAAGTTTGCTGAGCAGGCAGAGCGTTTTGAAAACTCAATTAAGCAGCGCCATGAATTATCGACACATAGTCTGCGCCACCATCCAGCAAAATTTACTATTTCAGAAAGTTTTACAAATGCACCAAATGCCGATTCAACTATGGATGAAACTTACAACTCCTTAAGTAAAGAAATAACAAGTGTTAAAAAGAAGAAATCGCTGCAGATTCCACTAGTAATAAATGGTGTTGAGATAACTGATCGAGATGATGTTGAAGGTCTTGATCCAAATAACAATGGCGAGGTTTGGTACACATATAAAGTCGCGCAGAAATCAGATATAAATTCCGCAATAAAGGCAGCGGTATCGGCTGGGGCAAAGTGGGAGTCCCTCGGCGCACAAAATCGCGCAGAAATTTTAAGAAAGTTTGCCAAAATTGCATTTGCCGGCCAAGAAGAGACCATCGCAATCATGAGCAAGGATGCTGGTAAAACAGTTGCCGAAGCAGATCCTGAGGTTTCCGAGGCGATAGATTTTGCAATGTTTTACGCACAATCTGCAATTGATGCAGGTATTGAAAAGGATTCAACACCAAGTGGCGTGACGGTAGTTGTACCGCCTTGGAACTTTCCATATGCAATTCCATGCGGTGGAATCTGTGCCGCTCTGGCTGCTGGAAACACCGTTATCTTTAAATCTGCTCCGGAAACAGTTGCTACCTCTTGGCACTTAGTAAACCAATTGTGGGAGGCTGGGGTACCTAAAGATGTTCTCCAATTTGTATCAACCCGTGATGATGAGGTTGGAAAGTCGTTAATTGTTCATGATGATGTAAGGGCAGTAATTCTAACCGGTGCCTACTCAACCGCCGAACTGTTCTCTAGCTGGAAAGATGAATTAAATCTACTTGCAGAGACCAGTGGAAAAAATGCCATGGTATTAACTGCTTGTTGCGATATCGATGTTGCGGTAAAGGATTTAGTTCAATCAGCTTTCGGTCATGCAGGACAAAAATGTTCTGCCGCCTCATTGGGAATTGTAGAAAAAAGTGTTTTCAATAATCCAGCCTTTAAAAAGCAGTTGATAGATGCAGTTGAATCTCTAAATGTTGGTGCTGGTTATGATTACGCAACAACGGTTGGACCAGTGATCAGACCACCTGAAGCATCACTACTTCGAGCATTAACCCAGCTAGATGATGGTGAAGAGTGGTGGATTAGGCCAAAGCAATTAGATCAATCTGGTTATATGTGGTCACCTGGTGTGAAAATTGGAGTAAAGCCTGGTTCTTGGTCCCATTTAAATGAATGGTTTGGTCCAGTTTTAGCAATTATGTGTGCACCAGATTTGAACACCGCTATTACTTGGCAAAATCAAACACCATATGGATTAACCGCTGGCATTCAATCATTAGATGCACAGGAGTGCGAACAGTGGATTAATCAGGTGCAGGCTGGAAATCTTTACGTAAATCGGGGAGTCACTGGTGCCATTGTTAATCGTCAGCCATTTGGCGGATGGAAGAAAAGTAGTGTTGGTGCAACCGCTAAAGCTGGTGGATTAAATTATGTTGCAACATTACGTAATTGGAATCGCCTGCAACATTTCCTACCTATGAAAGAGCAAGCGGTTAGATGGTTTAAAAATACTGGAAGTCAGGCAATTGATCGCAGTGGCTTAATGGTTGAACAAAATTCACAGCGCTACCGCCATTACCAAAAGGGAATTTTGGTCAGGATCGATAGTGGCACAACTAAAGATGAGTTGGATTTCTTGCATTGGATTAAGAAGGAGCTTGGAGTAAAGCTGCGTCTTAGCGCTGAAACATTAATTCCTGGATTAAGTAATCTCGTAGTTGAAAAATGGGAAGAGTTTGTTCAACACGCAACTGAGTTTGATCGGGTCCGTTGGCTATCTGCTGAACTTGCACCAACAAATGCGTTGATTGAGGTTGGAATTGGTTGCGATCGCAGATCAATTGCCCAACGCGGTGATATTGAATTATCCCGTTGGTTCCTAGAGCAGAGTGTTTCAATCACCCAGCACCGGTATGGAAATACCAATGCTGGACCTAAGCCAAAGTGTGCTGGCCTATCTAATTAGTGGTGGCCACTCTCTAACTGCTTAACCTCATCTGGAGTTGGTTTCGCAATCGCCTCAGCATTTGCAGCGCTGAATCTGGCTTGTAATTTGGCACGAATACCCTTTGGATTAATCACACCGCGCTGATCGGATTCAACCAATTCAATTGCAGCCATTTGCTCATGTTGAGTAAGGGTCCACTTCTTCTCAGCTGAAAGAGGCTCGTGCACTTCAACATACTCACCATGTGGCAACATAACTAGGCGGCCGGTTTCTCTACCGTGCAGAACAAGCTCTCGATCAGCACGTTGTAGCGATAGACAGATTCGTTTAGTTATAACAAAGGCAAGAGGTGGCAAAACAATTATGCCGATGCGAGTGCCCCACATAATTTGATTAATTGTTAAATCAAAATGGGTTGCGATGATGTCATTTCCACCATTAATTAACGCAACAATCATGAAGGTAAGTGACATTGCACCAAGTGCTGTGCGGTTCGGAACATTTCTTGGTCGATCTAATAAGTGATGTTCTCTCTTGTCGCCGGTAATCCAGCTTTCAATAAATGGATAGAGCGCCATTCCAGTAAATAAAATTCCAGGAATAATTAAGCCAGGAATTAAAATGTTCCATGAAATAGTGTGACCAAAGGCGTGTGTTTCCCAAGGTGGTGCCATTCGCACCAATCCATCTAGCCAGCCCATATACCAGTCCGGTTGTGAGCCAGCGGAAACCTGTCCTGGGTTGTATGGACCATAAAGCCAGATTGGGTTGATAGATGCAACTGCACCTAAAAATGCTGTGACGCCAAATACGATAAAGAAAAATCCGCCAGC
>JACCDW011248500.1_pt1 | contig 12280 bp, 11 predicted proteins | sample 7449781 | NCBI WGS metagenome assembly JACCDW01 (sample SAMN15323449, study PRJNA562643) | freshwater metagenome | isolation source: river surface water | place: USA:Blue River Watershed | collected 2017-08-18
GCACGCTCAGGGCCGTCCAGTCGACTTCGGGCAGGGACAGGTTCAGGGTCTGCACCGCGTCGTGGCGCATGTCGGCCATCACGCAGCCCAGGGCGGAAGTCACGCCCGGGTAGCGCGGCACGATGCCGGTGCGCACACCCACCTCGCGCATCATGGCGCACACGTGCAGGCCACCACCACCACCGAATGGCATGTAGGCGAATTCGCGCGGGTCATGCCCACGCTCGATGGAGACCACGCGAATGGCACCGGCCATGCGGGCATTGGCCACCGTGAGGATGGCCTCGGCCGCCGCCATCACGTCCAGGCCCAGCGGCTCGGCCACATGGGTGCGGATGGCGTCTTCGGCTTTTTTCGCATCCATCGCCTGCAGCAGACCACCGCCCAGCGGCCGGTCGGCCGCGATGCGGCCCAGCAGCACATTGGCGTCGGTCACCGTGGGGCGGGTGTTGCCGCGCCCGTAGCAGGCCGGGCCGGGCACGCTGCCCGCCGACTCGGGGCCGACCTGCAGCATGCCGCCGGCATCGACCGAGGCGATCGAGCCGCCACCGGCACCGATCGTCTCGATCTGGATCATGGGCGAGCGCACCACCAGACCGAACTCGATCGCGGTCTGCGCGGCCAGTGCAGCCTGACCCTCGGCGATCAGCGATACATCGAAAGAGGTGCCCCCCATGTCGCCGGTGATCACGTTCGGGAACCCCGCCGCGCGTGCGATTTCGGCGCAGGCCATCACGCCCGCAGCCGGGCCCGACAGGGCGGTGCGCACCGGCACATCGCAGGCGGTCTGGCGCGACATCACGCCGCCGTTGCTCTGCACGATCAGCAGCTCGCCGCCAAAACCCTGGCCACGAAGATCGCCTTCGAGGCGCTCGAGGTAGCTGCCCACCACGGGCTGCAAGGCGGCGTTCAGGGTGGCCGTGGAGCAACGCTCGAACTCGCGGATTTCGGGCAGCACCTCGCTGGCCACCGTCACATGAGGGTTGGGCCAGAGCGCGCGCACCACTTCGGCGGCGGCCCGCTCGTTGGCCGGGTTGGCATAGCCGTGGATGAAGAAGATGCAGACCGCCTCGCAACCGGCGTCCAGCAGGGCCTGCGCCTGCGCCTTGACCTGCGCCAGATCGACCGGGGTGTGCAGCGTGCCGTCGGCCAGCACGCGCTCGTCGACTTCGAGCCGCAACGCACGCGGCACCACCGGCGTGTAGCTGCCACGCAGGCCCCAGGTCTGGGGCCGGTCGCGGCGGCGCATTTCCAGCACGTCGCGGAAACCGCGCGTGGTGATGATGCCGGTCCTGGCGACCTTGCGCTCCAGGAGCGCATTGGTGCCCACCGTGGTCCCGTGCACGATGGTGGCAATCGCCCGCGCGGCATGGGGCCCTTCGGCGCCGGTCACCCGGGCGATGCCGTTCATGAAGCCGCGTGCCTCTTCGCCACGGGTGGACGGCACTTTGACGATGCGGGCCTCGCCGCTGGCTTCGTCCAGCACAAACAAATCGGTGAAGGTGCCGCCGACATCGACCCCCACCATCAGAGACGGTGTCCCGGAAACTGCAGACATCACGGTTTCTCCTGTGTGTAACCCAATTCGGCATCGCGGGCGCGGTCGGTCGCACTGCGCGCAGCCGGATCGCCCCAGCCCCCGCCACCCGGCGTGGACAGGCGCACCCGCTCCCCCTTCTTCAGGCGGATGCCCAGCATCTTGGAGACCATGGGCGGGCGCTGCCACTGGCCCTGGTTTTCGTATTCAAAGACGTTGGGCATGGCAGGTTGGCCCCCATGGATGCCCTGCGGCGGCGCCTTGCCACGCTCGCCAAAGATGAAGGCTTCGGCAGATTCTTCGAGCAACTCGATCTCGTAGACCGCGCCCAGCCCGCCACGGTGCTGCCCGTCACCGCCCGAGCCCTCGCGCAGGGCCCATTGGGTAAAGCGCACCGGGTAGGCGGCCTCCAGAATCTCCAGAGGCGGAATCGTCGCAGTCGAAATCGGCGCATTGCCGTGCGACAGGCCATCGCCCCCGCTGTGGCCACCATGTCCACCCCCAAAGAAACTGAACATCACCCAGCGCTGGCCTTTGCGCTTGGCGTCGGTGCGGTGCCCTGCGATCGACAGCGCGTTGATGGTGCCGTAGGCATGGGCCACCGCACGCTGCGGATCGGCTTGTGCCGTGGCGCTGAAGATCACATCGATCATGCGCAAGATGGTCTCGGTGTAGCCCCCCACCGGGCGTGGGCGCGCAGCGCTGATGACGAGACCTTCGGGGATGATGAAATCCACCGCATCGAGCACGCCGGCATTGGCGGGCACGTCCGGAAACACGTGCTTGAGCGCCACATAGCAGGCGGCCACAGCGGTCGCACGCGAGATGTTCACCGGACCAGCGCACTGCGGCGAGGTGCGCGAGAAATCGAGCGTGAGCCGGTCGCCCTGCACCGTCATGTCCAGCGCAATGGTCAGTGTCTCGTCGCGCACGCCGTCGTTGTCGAGCACGTCCTCGAAGCTGTAGCGGCCGTCGGGCAGGCTGGCGATGTGGGCGCGCATGAGCTTGACCGCGCGCTCGCGCAGGGCCTGCAGGGCGGCGGCCACGGTGGCGTCACCGTATTCGTCGAGCAGCCCGTCCAGGCGCCCTGCCCCGAGTTCGAGCGCAGCCAGCTGGCCGTTCAGGTCGCCCCAGAGGCTGTCGGGCAGGCGGGTGTTGGCGCGCAGGATGGCCAGCACGTCTTCGTCGATCTGCCCACCTCGCACGATGCGCACCGGCGGGATCTGCACCGCTTCCTGCCAGCATTCGGTGGCGGCCGGGTTGTAGTTGCCCGGCACCGCGCCGCCCACATCGTGCCAGTGCGCGGCTGAGGCCAGAAAGCAGTACAGCTGCCCGTTGCGAAAGCAAGGCCGCACCAGCTTGAAGTCGTTGGCGTGGGTGCCGCCTTCATAGGGATCGTTGAACAGCCAGACATCACCGGCTTGCATGCCGCCGCGTCCCTCGGCCGCTTTCATGGCCGCGCGCACCGCAAAGGCCATGGCCCCCACGAACACCGGCAGACCCGACTTGCCCTGGATCAGGGTGTCACCCGTCTTGGCGTCGTACAGGCCGTGACAGGCGTCGTGCGCCTCGGCAATGATGGGATTGAAGGCGCTGCGGTAGAGCGTCGCATCCATCTCGTCGGCGATCTGTTCGAGCCGGCCACGCAGCACGGCCAGCGTGACGGGGTCCAGTGGTGTGTCAGTGACCATGGGCCACACTCCTGCGTTGTTGTTTGAGCAAGGGCAACAGGCCACCGGCCTGCACCATGTCCATCAGAAATCCGGGAATCGGCGCGCAGGGCAGGCGCTCGCCATTGGCGCGCACGACCACGGGCGTGTCCGAACCCGGCTCGAAGCGCACGTCGATGCGCTCGCCCTCGCCCACTTCGGTGGCGCGCGGACAGGTCAGCAGCAGCAGCCCCAGGTTGAAGGCGTTGCGGAAATACAGACCACTGAAGGATGGCGCAATCACGGCCGCCACGCCCAGGTGGCGCAGCACGCCGGCGGCCTGCTCGCGCGAGGAGCCGATGCCGAAGTTGGGGCCGGCCACGATCACGTCGCCGGACTTGACGCCCGAGGCAAAGTCAGTGCGGATCGCTTCGAGGCAATGCCAGCCAATGACTTCGAGCCCGTGCTTCATCCAGGTGCCGGGGGCCAGCACATCGGTGTCGATGTCGGCGCCCAGGCGCCAGACGCGCGCCCCCTGAATGTTGTGCGTCATGCCAGCACCTCCCTGGGATCGGCCAGCCGCCCGCGCAAGGCCGAGGCCGCCACCGTCCAGGGCGAGGCCAGGTAGACCTGCACACTGGCCGGCCCCATGCGGCCACGGAAGTTGCGTGCGGTGCTCGAAATCACGGTGGCGCCTTCTTCGAAGGTGGCGCCGTAGCCGGCACAGGCGCCGCAGCTGTTGCCCAGCACACTGGCGCCCGCATCGCGCAGCACCTGCATCGTGCCTTCGCGTTCGGCCTGCGCCTGTTCGCGCGCACTGGCCGGCGCCACCAGCAGCTGCACGCCAGCAGCCACCTGGTGACCGCGCAGCACGGTCGCCGCAGCGCGCAGGTCTTCGAGCTTGGCGCCGGTGCAGGCGCCGATGTAGGCGATCGTGGGTTTCACATCCGCCAGCTCGCCCACCGCATGGACATTGGCCGGGCTGTGCGGCGCCGCCACCTGCGGCGAAAGTTCGCTGGCGTCAAAGTCAAAGCGCTCCTGTTCGGCCCCGGCATCTCCGCGCCACTGCAAGGCATCGTTCAGCCGGTCTTCGCTCACGCCGCACTGGCGCAGGTGGGCCACCGTGGTCTCGTCGGCGGCAATCAGGCCGGCCTGCGCCCCCATCTCGGCGCTCATGTTGGACAGGGTCATGCGCTCGGGCATGGACAGGGCGGCGACCGCCTCCCCGGCGAACTCCACGGCCTGGTACTGGCCCCCGTTCATGCCAAAGCGGCCGATCATGTGCAGCATCATGTCCTTGGCACTCACGCCCGGCGCCAGGCGGCCCGACCAGTGCATGCACAGCGTGCGTGGCACCTGCACCCAGATCTGGCCGGTCACACACACACCCAGCATTTCGGTGGCGCCAATGCCGAACATGTAGGTGCCAAACGCGCCGCCGGTGGGCGAATGCGAATCGCCCCCCACGCAGAACATGCCCGGCGCCAGATGCCCACGCTCGGGCAGCACCACATGGCAGATGCCTTCGCTGTCGATCACATGCGGCAGCTTCCACTGGCGTGCGGTGTCGCGGGTGATCTGCACGATCTGCTGGGCATCGGCATCCTGCGCCGGCACATAGTGGTCGAGCACCAGCACCACCTTGTTGCGATCCCAGATCTCGGCGCCCAGCTCTTGGAGCATGGGCTGGAGGCGGCGAGGGCCGGAGGAGTCATGGAACATGGCCAGGTCGACCGTGCAGGTCACCACTTCGCCGACCTGCACGCTGGCGCGGCCGGCGGCGCGTGCGATCAGTTTCTGGGCCAGGGTCTGAGGTGCATTCATTCGGGTTTGGCTCCCGCATAGCGGACCACCGCGCCCCAGCGCTGGATCTCGCTCTCGACAAACTGGGCAAAAGCCTCGGGGCTGTTGCCTACGGGGGTGGCGCCTTCGTGCTCGATGCGACGACGGACCTCGGGCGTCTGCACCGCCGTGCGCGCAGCGTCGGACAGGCGCCGCGTGAGCTCGGCAGGCAGGCGCGCCGGGCCGAACAGGCCGAACCAGGCAGAAGACTCGTAGCCCGGCAGGGTCTCGGCAATCGTCGGCACCTCGGGCAAGGCCGGCAGACGGCTGGTGCTGGTGACCCCCAGGGCCTTGAGCTTGCCGGCCCGGATGTGCTGCTGGACATTGCCCACGGCAGCGAACATCAGATCAATCTGTCCGGCCAGCACATCCTGCACGGCAGGCGCGGTGCCACGGTAAGGGATGTTGACGATGTAGACGCCCGCCTTCATCTTGAAGGCGTCGCCGGCCAGATGCAGCGAGGAGCCCATGGCGCCGATGGCGAAATTGAGCTGCCCGGGGCGGGCTTTGGCCAGCGCAATCAATTCCTTGACCGACGCGGCCGGCACCCGCGGATGCGCCACCAGCACCGAGGGCGAGGTCGAGACCATGGTCAGGGGCGTGAAGTCCTTGAGCGGATCGAATGGCAATTTGGGATAGAGCGAGGCATTGATCGCATGGCTGGTGAAGCTCATCAGCAAGGTGTTGCCATCGGGCGCTGCCTTGGCCACCGTCTCGGCGGCGATGTTGCCGCCGGCGCCGGGGCGGTTGTCGACCACCACCACACGACCGAGCTGACTGCCCAGCGCCTGCGCCAGCGTGCGCGCCATGGTGTCGGTGGTGCCACCGGCGGGTGCACCGACCAGAATGCGGATGGGGGGCTGGGCAGCGGGCTGGGCCAGCGCCCAACCACCCAGGCCCAGCAGGACCAGCCCGAGCAAGCCATGGCGCCTGGATGAAAAGCAGCGATGGAACATCATGCGCTGGACCTCACATGCCCAGGTATGCCTGGCGCAGGGTTTCGCTGGCCAGCAGTTCGGCAGGCAGGCCTGCAAAACGGATGAGGCCGTTTTCCAGCACATAGGCCTGGTCGGCAATATCGAGCGACTGGCCCACGTTCTGCTCCACCAGCAGGATGGCCAATCCGTCCTGCCGCAGGCGACCGATCAGGGCAAACATCTCTTCGACCAGCAAGGGCGACAGGCCCAGCGAGGGCTCATCGAGGATCAGCAGGCGGGGCTCGGCCATCAGGCCCCGGCCAATCGCCAGCATCTGCTGCTCACCGCCACTGAGCGTGCCGGCCAGCTGGGTGGTGCGTTCCTTCAGGCGCGGGAAGGTGGCATAAACCTTCTCGAGGTTGAGCGCACGGCGCTCGCGTCCACGGGTGAAGGCGCCAAGCTCGAGGTTCTCGTGCACGCTCAGGTTGGGGAACACCTTGCGGCCCTCGGGCACATGGATCAGGCCGCTGCCGACCACGCGCCGGTAATGCCAGCCGGTGATGTCCTGGCCTTCAAAGAGCACCTGCCCGCCGCGCGTGGGCACCAGCCCGCTGAGGGTGAGGTTGAGGGTGGTCTTGCCCGCGCCATTGCTGCCCAGCAGCGCCACGGTCTGCCCGGGCAGGACCTGCAGGTCCACGCCACGCAGCACCTCGACCGCCCCGTAGCCGGACCTCAGGGCACTGACCTGCAAAAGTGGCGCGCTCATGCGGCAGCTCCTTGTCCATCGGCGCGTTGCTGGCGCAAGCGTTCGGCGGTGCCATGTCCGAGGTAGGCCTCGACCACTGCGGGGTTGCGGGTCACCTCGGCCGGCGCACCCTGTGCGATCAGCTGACCCTGTGCCAGCACCCAGACCTGCTCGGCCAGGCTCATCACGGCCTGCATCACGTGTTCGATCATCAGCACCGTCACGCCGCTGCGGGCGATGGCTCGCACCACCGGAATCATTTCGGCAATCTCCTGCGGATTGAGGCCCGCCAGCACCTCGTCGAGCAGCAGCAGTCGCGGACGTGTGGCCAGCGCACGCGCCAACTCCAGGCGCTTGCGGCCAGCCACCGTGAGGTCGCTGGCCAGCTTGTCCAGCTGCGGCGCCAGGCCCACCTGTTGTGCCACCTCCTCGGCACGTGCCAGGGCCTCGCGGCGAGCGGCCAGGTGCAGGTGTGCCCCCACCGCGATGTTCTCGCGCACCGTCTGCGCCGCAAAAGGCTGCACGATCTGGAACGTGCGGGTCAGGCCCAGGCGGGCGTTGCGCTCCGGAGGCTGGCCCGTGATGTCCTGGCCGGCATACAGCACCTGACCGCTGTCGGGCCGAAGAAAGCCGGACATCAACGCGAACAGGGTGGTCTTGCCTGCGCCGTTGGGGCCGATCAGGGCGGTCAGGCTGCCTTCGCTCACCTGCAGACTGACGTCCTGCACCGCCTTGAGGCCGCCGAAGGATTTGTGCAGATGACGGATGTCCAACAAAACAGGGGCGTGGCTCATGTGCGCTCCTTGCCAGACTGGCCGCGCAGCCATTGCGCCGGGGTGAAGACCCCCAGACCGGCGATGCCGCGCGGCAGGAACATCACGATCAGCACCAGCACCGAGCCGTAAATGACCATGTTGATGCCCGGCAGCTGACCGAAGAGGTTGCGGGTCAGATCGGCCAGGATGTGCAGGCCCAGCGCCCCCAGCACCGGTCCCCAGAGGGTGCCCATGCCGCCCACGATCGCGCCCACCAGGGCCTCGACCGAGGTGTGCGGGCCGTAGGCGATGCCCGGATCGATGTACTGGAAAACCTGCACGTAAAAGGCACCGGCGGCACCCATCAGGGCGCCCGAGATGATGGTCGCGGCCAGTTTGACCTGGAAAGGGTTGACCCCCACGGCACGGGCGGCATCCTCGTTGTCGCGCACCGCCTGCAGGCAGGCGCCAAAGCGCGAGTGGCGCAGCCAGGCAGTGATCAGCAAGGCCAGCGTGACCAGGCCCAGCATCAGCCAGACAAAGCCGGCACGGCTGCCAAACTGCATGTTGGCGGCCGACTCGCGCAGGGGCAGCATGAGGCCCACCCCCGCCCCGGTAAAGGGCACCGAGGTGGCCACGATGCGGAACACCTCGGCAAAGGCCAGCGTGACCAGGGCGAAGTAGGAGCCCTTGAGCCCATAACGGAAAGAGACGGCGCCGACAAAGGCCCCCACTGCAGCCGCGAAGGCCATGGCCAGCGGCAAGGCCAGCCAGGCGTTCAGGCCCCACTGCATCTGCGCTATGGCCTGCACATAGGCGCCGGTACCAAAAAACAGGGCATGGCCAAAGGAGAACTGGCCACCAAAACCGCCCAGCACGTTCCAGGCCTGGGCCAGCAGGCAGGCGTAGAGGGCCGTCATGGTGAAGTTGAGCACGACGCCGGAGCTGCTCAGCCAGGGCACGCAGGCCACCAGCAGCACGAAAAGAGCGATGTTGCGCAGGTCTTTCATGCCTTGGCTCCAAAGAGACCTTGCGGCCGCAGCAACAGCACCAGAATGAAGATCAGGAAAATGCCCACCTGACCGAGCGATTCACCGAGGTACAGCCCGCCCAGCGATTCCACCACCCCGATCAGCAAACCGCCCAGCAGCGCACCGGCAAAGCTGCCCATGCCTCCGAGCACGACGATGGTGAAGGCCACCAGCACAAAGCCGCTGCCCACCGTCGGGTTGACGTAGTAGGCGGGCATGAGAAAGCACGCTGCAGCACCCAGGCAGGCCAGCCCCAGGCCAAAGCACATGGCATACACATGGTCCACGTCGATGCCCATCAGGCGTGCGCCTTGCTTTTCCTTGGCGACAGCGCGGATGGCGCGCCCCAGATCGGTTTTCTGCACGATCAGCAGCAGCACCGCCGCAGTGACCAGTGCACCGGCAAAGGCCACCAGCTTGGGCAGCGCGATGAAGGCCGGGCCGATCTCCACGGTAGTCAGGGTGTAGGCCGTGTCGATGGTGCGGGTGTCGGACTTGAACAGCAGCAGGGCCAGGTTCTCCAGGACGATGGACAGGCCCAGGGTGACCAGCAGGATGTTCTCGTCCTTGCCATGGCTGGCGCGGTTGATGATGCCGCGCTGCAGCACATAGCCCAGCGCAAACATGGCCGGCACCACCACCACCAGCGCCATGTAGGGGTCGATGCCCCAGCGCTCCTTGAGCATGTAGACACCATACAGCGCGACCATCAGCGCCGCGCCATGGGCGAAGTTGATGATGTGCAGCACGCCGTAGATCAGCGTCAGCCCCAGCGCGATCAGCGCATAGACCGCCCCCGTGGTGATGCCGTTGAGCACCGAGGGAAACAGAATGGAAAAGTCGAGCATCCTTGCAACTTCAGGAAGGTCAGACGGAGGCCACCGCCCGCAGGCGGTGGCACGGCACGGGCCTCAGCCCTTGAGCGGGAAGATCGGCTCGGCCTCGCGGTAGTCGCGCGGCACGATGACCTTGATGTCGCCCTTTTGCACTTGGGTCATGAGGGGCTGGGCGCCCATGTTCTGGCCATTGACGAACTGCGTGGGGCCGTAGGGCATGATGTGGTTCTCGAATTTGCTCGACGCCAGCGCATCGATGATGGCGGCGCGGTCGGTGGACTTGGCGCGTTCGATGGCATCGGCCAGCAGCATCATGGCGGTGTAGGTCATGAAGACCTCGTAGCTGAAGAACTGGCCCTGGGCCTCCACGCGCTTGCGCAGCGCAGCCGAGCGCTTGTCCTTGGGGTTGAACCAGTGGTTGCAGTCGATGATGCCCTCGGCTGCATCCGGGAACTCCTTGACGAACTTGTAGCTGGAAGCCGCACCACCGAGCACCGAGTAGATGGCCTTGGGGGTGATTTTTTGCTGCTGCAGCGTGCGCACCAGCAGCGCGTATTCGTTGTAGTAGTTGGCCGGGATCAGGATGTCCGGGTTGACCTGCTTGATGCGCAGGGCGATGTTGTTGAAGTCACGCGTCGGGTTGGCATGCTTGATGATTTCCTTGACCTCGTAGCCATAGCCTGGCAGCTCCTTGGCCAGCAGGTTGGCGGTGCCCGTGCCAAAGAGGGATTCTTCGTGCACGATCATCACGGTGCGCGCCGGTTTGCCTGCGGCGGTATTGAGGGCATGCAGGCTGGCCACCGAGACCTCGGCGCTCTTGCGGTAACCGGGGCCGAAGCGGAAGGTGTTTTTCAGGCCGCGCTCGACGATCTGGTCGGCCACGCCCACGTCCACCACATGCGGCAGGTTGTACTTGGCTGCGGTCTGGGTGGTGGCCAGGCAGATGGCCGAAGCAAAGGCACCGACCACGGCGCTGACACCGGCCTCGTTCATCTTCTCGATTTCGGCAGAGCCTGCCTGAGGATTCGACTGCGCATCGCCCAGCAGGGCTTCGATCTTGGCGCCACCCAGGGACTTGATGCCACCGGCCTTGTTGATGTCTTCGATGGCCATCATGGCCCCCAGACGGCATTGCTGGCCTGAATAGGCCAAGGCGCCGGTGACAGGGTGCAACACCCCCACCTTGACGGTTTTGGGCTGGGCACCCGCCACCAGCGGGAAGGCCAGTGCCGAAGCGGCGGCGGCCGACTGGCCGATGAAAAGACGACGCGTACTCATGGGAACTTCCTTTCTTTGGGGTCAATGAAAATGGGCTGACAATTCCTGGCTCACCCACACCTTGGCATCGATGCTGCCAACGCGCGAGAGCTGCATCTGGTATTCGTAACGGTCGGGACGGTACAGCCCGTGAAGCCACTGGACCGGTTTGTCGTTCTCGTCATAGATCAGGCGACGCACGGCCAGCAAGGCGGAGCCCACCGCCACATCGAGGTGGCGTGCCATTTCGACATCCGCCAGACGGGCAGAAATCGTCTGCTCTGCACGGCCGACCCGCACGCCCGACTCCTCGAGCAGCACCAGAATGGGCTTGCGGGCCAGCTCGCGCTTGCCAAAGCCCCGGGCGATCACCTCTGGCACCCAGGTGGTGATGTGGGACAAAGGGCCTTCCGAGGTGCTGCGCACGCGCTCGGCTTTTTGCACCCGCTCACCCGGGGGAAGGCGCAAGGCCTTGGCCACCTCATCGGGTGCCTGCAGGGCGTTGACCGAAAGCACCTTGACCGTGGTGCGCAGGCCCATCGTGACCAGGTTCTCCAGCAAGCCGGTCAGACGGGCCGTCTGCCCTGTGGCGTGCGTCGGACCCGAAGCGGAGGGATGCAGCCCCTGGGCCTTGCGCACTGGCGTGGTGCCTCTGCCGGGCATGCGCTGGATCAGGCCTTCCTCGCTGAGCAAGGACAAGGCCCGGCGGATGGTGACCCTCGCCACACCGAACTGGGCCATCAGGGCCAGCTCACCCGGCATGCCTGAATCAAATCGCCCCTCCTGCAACTGCTCGCGCAACACCAGATAGATCTGGTGGTACTTGGGCAGGGGCATGACGGCGTTCATGCGGTCATGCTCAGGCAGATCAATTGTTCTGTCAATAAGACAATCAGTTCCCATTCATAGGACATTTGACTGGGATTTACCCTGATCACCGCCCCTGCAAGCGGGTCGTGCCGGCTGGCGGGGCCGGGTACAGGGTCACCCCTGCGGGCCCGGTCGCTGGGTGCGACACCCCACCGTCTGCCAACCCCTATACCGTCCGGCAGATTGGCGCCATGGTCCGACTTGAACACCATGTCTCCCTCGTGCAGACCCTCAGGTCAGCACAGCAAAGGCAGCTTGGACAGCCCTCTGTCGAAGCTGATTTCCATCTGCATCAGGCCCCACGCCAAAGCTCACGGGCCGCCAAGGGAGAACGTCATGAAAGTCAAAAAAACCAGTCTCAGGCAAGCGGGTATCGATCAGGCAGACAGCCTGAACAGCGATCAGTTGCCCTACACCCGGGATCTGGAGCTGCGGCAAGACGACCAGCGCATGCAGCCGCATGCGCAAGTGCACAGCGAATCGCAAGAGAAATCGGTCACATTGGCGCCCACCCAGAGCAGTCTGTCGCTGCTGGCTGGCGGTGCAAGCGTCACACTCGATGAATCCGGCGGTCTGCAAAATGCGCAGACCTCCGCCGGCACCGCACAGGACGCCGACGACAACGACATCGGCTGGGCCGCGCTGCCCAGCGCTTTCGCCACACGCCTGAGCAGCTTGTGGGGCGGACACACACCGATCAACGCCGCCCTGAGCGGCTACAACGGCAGCAACAGCGGCGAAAACATCGTCAGCATCCAGAACAGCTGGGGGGGCGCAGTCACCACCAGCTTCAGCGATGCGGCAGGCCACGCGCTCGATGGCGATGCCAGCGGCCTGAAAA
>JACCDW010577127.1_pt1 | contig 12279 bp, 10 predicted proteins | sample 7449781 | NCBI WGS metagenome assembly JACCDW01 (sample SAMN15323449, study PRJNA562643) | freshwater metagenome | isolation source: river surface water | place: USA:Blue River Watershed | collected 2017-08-18
CGCGGTGCTGATCGGCGTCCTCGCCGGTGTGGTGCCCTTCCTGGCCGTGGTCTACATGAAGTCCAAGCTCGGCTATGACGACGCGCTCGACACCTTCGGCGTCCACGCGGTCGGCGGCACCCTCGGCGCCATCCTGACCGGCGTCCTCGCCACGGCCGACGTCAACGGCAACCTGAACACGAACCTCAAGGACATCGTCGGCAAGACCCTCCTTACCGAGCAGTTCAAGGCGATCGGTATCACCCTGGTGCTCTCCCTCGTCGCCACCGCGATCCTCGCCTACGTGATCAAGGCCGTCATCGGCCTCCGCCCGACCGAAGAAGAAGAGGCCCGCGGCCTCGATATCTCGGACCCCGGCGTAGAAGATTACAGCCACAACTCCTAAGCCTCCCTCCAGGGAAGCCGGCCCGCAGGCCGTCCGATACCGGACGGCCTGCTTCTTTTTGGGGATTTCCTGACAGTGGCTTAATCTACTATGGAATTGCCAACTTTCAGATACTGACACCAGAATGTCTTCATCCGTCCGCCATGCTTAAAATCTCCGCCCAACTGAATGACCGGGACTTCCAAGGCACCGCCGAGGAATTAGCGACCTTCGTGTCCGAGAAGCTGGCTGAACTCGGCTTCGGCGAGCGCCACCGCTCCTCCGAGCGCCTGGTCCGCTTCTACGCCTACCAGAAACTCCTGAGCCGACCGGAAAAAGCCCCTGACGACGGACGCCAGCGGCTGTTCGGCCAACTGCAGGTCCGGCAGCTCCTGCTCGCCCGCCTGCTTGCCGAGCGCGGCTGGGATCTCGACCGCATCCGCACCCTGCTCCTGCAGAACCAGGAGATCAGCGCCCTCAATAAGTTGATCGATGAATTAGCCATGCCCACCGAAGCAGAAAAGCTCTTCTTCCGGACCCGCTCCAGCGAAGATGCTTCGGTGACCGCACAGCTGCGATCCGAAAGGAGCAGGATGCACGCCCGCATGCCCACGGCCTACTCCCAGCGCGATGAAATGGCGGAACCATCGGCACCCGCCTACAAGCCCGCCCGCAAGTCCAGCTTCGCCATGGTGCAGCAGATGAAGCAGGTAGCCGAAAGCGATGAATCCCCTGCCGATGCCCTTCGCCTGATGATAAAAAAGGAGCTGGCCCGCGACGACCTCAGCCCAGCCGCCCGCAGCCTGCTCGATCAGCTGTTGTCCTTCAATCCGACCTCTCGAGGCGATGAACCAAAGACCGAAAGATGGACCAAAGTCAGGTTGACCCATTGGTGCGAAGCTCACTTCAACATCGATAGTCGCATGACCCCGACCAAAGAAGAGCTGCTAGAAATCGCAGACAATTTCAGCAAAGCATTGATGAAAAAGTACTTATAATTATGACAGTGCTTGCTTGATGATAGTTGTCAGTTAGTATCTTTTTGGATGTTGACAGTATTAGGGTTTTGGGCATGGTGGTGGTGATGATTCCTCCCATGAGCCAACCCAAGATCGAAATCCTGCCCTTGAAGAAGGGCTTCCTCCGCGCTGCCTCCGAAGCGACGCACGTCCTCGTCCGCATCGTCGCGCCGAGCCAGCCGACGGACACCGTCGCCACTCCCCGCGCCCCGCTCGACCTCGCCCTGGTCATCGACCGCTCCGGCTCGATGTCCGGCCACCCCCTCGAAGCCGCCCGCGAAAGCGCCATCCGCATCGTGAACGGACTGCGCGCCGATGACCGCGTCTCCGTCGTGGCCTTCGACAGCCACATCGAAGTCGTCCAGCCGCTCACCACGGTGACCGACCGCGAGGATCTTATCCGCCGCATCAAGGGCATCGACGCCCGCGGCTCGACCGACCTCTTCGGCGGCTGGGAAGAAGCCGTGAAGCAGCTCGCGCCCTTCACCCGCAAGGACCGCATCGCCCGCGTCACCAAGGCGGCCGGCGCCGGCATCACGACCTCCACGGTCGGTCTCGGCCACGGCTTCAACGAATCGCTCATGACCGGCATGGCGACGGCCGGCGAAGGCGTCGCCAACTTCGGTCAGACCGCCGACGACCTCGACGAGGCTTTCGAGGAACAGTTCGCCATCCTGTCCAACTCGTTCCTGCGTCAGGTCAAGGTCAGCGTGCAGGGCGGCAGCGACGTGCAGGCCCGCCTGGTCGGCGAAATCCTCGAGAACGGGGTCGCCCGCAGCCGTAAGCTCGGCACCCTGCCCTGGGACGCCTCACTCGTCGCGGTCGTGGAACTCAAGATCGGCGCCGGCGCCAAGCCCGATGCCCTCGCCGCGGTCAACTTCGAAGCGGTCACGAAGGAAGGCGAAGCCGTTAAGTTCGGCCCCGAGCTCATCGCGCTCCCGGAAGTCGACCTCGCCGGGTACTCGGTGCTGCCGGTCGACGCCGACGTGTCCGCGGCGGTCGCCGAAGCCCTTGTCGCGGAACAGATCGAAGCCATCGAGTCGCTCGCCCGTCGTGGTCGCGTCGACGAGGCCAAGCTGGCCTTCGACGACCTGCTCAAGCGCCCGGATCTCTCCGACTGGGCCAAACAGAAGATCGTCTACCTCCGTCAGGTCCTCGAAGAGGACGCCGACATGGCTCTCAAGGAGATCCGCTACGGCCGCACCCGCATGATGAGCCAGACCAAGGAAGCACGCCTCAGCTGCTTCAGCTCGGCCCGCGACGAGGATTCGGAAGAGATGAAGGAAATCTACCTCCGCAAGAAGATCGCCACCGGCCAGGCCTCCAAGCCGAAGCCCAAGAAGCCCGGCCAGGCTCCGCAGGCCTGACCTGAGCGAAGAAGCGGTTTTTCAGCCCGGTGGAAGCGATTCCACCGGGCTTTTTGTTGCCCGCCCCGGATGGCCGGGCAAGATGGGCCTCCGCCACCCATGTCCCGCGCTCTCCGCATCACCCTCTGGAGCGTCGGCCTCGTCGCCGTCGCTGTCGGAGCAACCCTTTTCTGGATCGAATCCCAGCTCCGTCCCGAACCCTTCGGCGCCCGTGTCAAAGGCCTGCTCGCCGACGCCGGCATCAAGGGCGGCATCGCCCGCATCGAAGCGTCCCTCGACGGAAAATTCTCCGCCGAGGGCATCGACCTCGTCCTCGCCGACGGCACCAAGGTCTCCGCGGCCTCGCTCAAAGGCGAAGCCGACCTCCTCGCCATCATCGGCGGCACCTACGCGCTGCGTAGCCTCGAACTCAAGACGATCGACGTCGACCTGAGCACCCGCCGGCCCGCCACCCAGGCAGAGGCTGCTCCCGCCGCGCCGGCGACAAGGACCACCTTGCCGCCTTTCGTCCTCGGACCGTACGCCGTGACGGGACGCGTCCGGCTGGCCGACGGTACGCTGCTGCGCTTCAGCGTCCGCGGGGACGCCTTCGATTCCCGCGGTCAGGCCGATCTCCGCGCCGGCATCGCCTGGCCCGGCTTCGTCGTCGGCAACCAGACCACCGATCCGCGCGGCGAGGTCTCCCTGAAGGCCTCCTTCCGCCGCCCCCTCGGTGCCGAAGGCGTCACGCCCGACGCGCTCTTCGACGACCTCGCGTCGCTCCGCATGGAGCTCGCGGCGAAGGACGCCAGTCCGGCCGCCGTCGGTTCCGTCGGCTTAATCCTGGACGCGGCCTCCGTCGCTGGGAAACCGGGCGTCACTTTCACGGGCACGATGAACGACTCCGCCGGACGTCCCGCGGTGAAGCTCCGCGGCGAGCATCTCGCCGGACGTACCTCGGTCGTCGCCGACCTCGACGTAGACCCGTCGCGCTTCGGCATCCTCAGCCAGCAGCTCCCTGACGTCCGCATCACCGGCGGGGCGAAAGGTGAACTGGAAGGCACGCGCTGGCAGGCCGACCTCGACCTCAAGGCGCTCTGGGCGGACCTGAGCCGACTCTCGCCCCGCCTGCCCAAGCACGGCCGCTCCGAATGGCGGCTGGCGGCGAACGCGCAGAGCACCGACGCAGGCTTCGCGGTGAAAAGCCTGACCATCGCGGGCCACGGCGTGAAGATCGCCATCCCGCAGACCCTCACCTGGAAGGGCGGCCTCCTGCCGGTGAACGCCGATGCGGCGACCGTGACCATCGCCGCCGACGACGCCGACCTCGTCGCGCTGAATCCTTTCCTCGCGTCCGCGGACGTCATCGCGACCGCCGGTCGCTGGACCGGCGAAGCCTCGGTGTCCTTCAAGGACGGACAGCCCGCCGTGCGCAGCATTCGCACGCACAGCCTACGCGGCGTCACCCTCGAGCAAGCCGGCAAGCCGCTGGTGCGCGGCATCGACGCGGAACTGCCCGTGAGCTCCGCCGACGGGACGATCGCCCTCGGTCCCTTCAGCGTGCGCTGCGCCGCCGGCGAGATCGCGGGCGGACGCCTGACCCTCCGGCCCGGCGCCGACGGTGCCTGGACCGCGCTCGCCGACGTCGACGTCGGCATCGTCGAGCTCGCCTCGCAGCCCAACTGGGAAGACCTCCCGGTGGACAAACTCAAAGGCATCCGCATCAGCGCGAAGGCCGCCATGGAACGCGCCGCCGGACAAGCCCCGGTCGTCGCTTCCGCCGAAGCGCGGATCTTCCGCGAGGGACGTAACCTGCTCGCCCTGAAACTGCGCCAACCCCTTCCGACCGTCGGAGCCAGACCGACCGGCGTGCTGGTCGAAGCCACCGCGCGCGACCTTCCGCTCGAATCCCTCGCCGCCGTGGTCCCGGGACTCAAACTGTCCGGCGACCTCACCCGCGCCGACCTCGTCGCCGGCTTCAGCCGGGAAGGCCTCTTCGTCCGCACGGAAGGCGCGCCGCTCGCCTTCGCGCGGACGAGCGTCTCCTGGGCCGGCAAAGCGTGGGTCAAGGAATGCGATCTCGCCGCCAGCCTCGACCTCCTCATCGGCGAAAAGTCCACGCTGATCGGCTTCAACCAAGCCTCGCTGAAGAATCAGAACCGCGTCCTCGCCGAAGGTGACATCAAGGTCGGGCTCGGCGAAGCCGGCACGACGCTCCGCCTGCAGGGCGACCTCGGAGCCTTGGCCGAACAACCTTTCGCCGGCCCGCTGGGCATCGTCACCGGCGGCCGTTACCGCGCCAGCGCGGACCGAGCCCAGGACGGCGAGATCAAGGTCTCCCTGGAAGTCAGCGACGTCGGCCTGCGTCAGAGCGAAGGCCGCATCGCGCAGGCGACCGTCACGGGACGCTATGCGCCCAAGCCGGACGGGCTCGACGCCGAGGGCGGCTTCCGCCTGCAGGCCGCGCATACCAGCGGCGGCAAGTTCACCCTCACGCAACGCGTCGCCGGGACGAAGACCGACTGGCAGGCCAAGGTGACGGTCGACAACATCGACGTCGACGACGTGCTCTCGCTGCTCCCGAAGTCGGAGGAGATCGGCGCCGAGACGCCCACGGCTCCGCCGGCGCCGGACCGGACGCCCTTCTGGGCTGGCCATACCGGCGCCTTGGAAATCACGGTCGGCAGCGCGAAGGCTTACGGCATCAAGGCCGAGGGACTCGTCGTCCGCGCCGAGGCGCAGCCGAACGGCCTGCGACTGAGCCAGTTTTCCGGTCGGCTCGCGGAAGGCACGCTCAGCGGCCGCGGCCAGCTGGCCTTCCAACCGACCGTCAACAACGGCCCTTACACCCTCGCGGGCACGGTGAGCCTGACGCAGTTCAATTTCGGCGAAGTCGCTCAGGCGGTCCCCGCCGTGAAGGACTTCCTCCAAGGCAAGGGCGACGCCACCGCTTCCGTGACCAGCATCAGTGGCACGCCGGGCGAACTCCTCGGCCGCCTCCAGGCGGACGCGCAGCTCACCTCGCGCGGCGGCGTCATCCGCGCCTTCGGCGACAAAAACAGCAGCATGTCCCTTTCGGCCAACAAGGCGGGAGACATCGGCGAGACGCTCGGCGGACTCGCCCTGATCGCCGGCGCGCTCACGAAGAACCAGCAGCAAGGCGAGAAGATCGCCAAGATCGGCGCCGCGATGACGGCGGCCGCCAAGCTCCAGAAAGCCGTCGCGGAATTCGCCTACACCACCGCGACCATCAAGGCCTCCCGACTGGCCTCAGGCACGATCAAGCTCGAGACGGCCGACATCCGTAACGAGACGCTGCAGCTTTCGGCCAAGGGCGGCATCAGCGTCGACCCTAAGTCCGGCTTCGCCGACTGGCCGATGGCTTTCACCACCCAGCTGCGTGGCTCGGGCGAGTTCGCGGAGTACTTCCAAGTGCTCGGGTTCGGCGCCGGCCCGTCCGTCGCCGACGGCTTCACCGACGGCCCGGGCATCAACGTGACCGGCTCGCTGAACCAAGTCCGTACCGACCTGGCGGAAAAACTCCAGGCCGCCGTCGACCGCACGCGTAACGCCCCCGCCGCCGCTCCGGCCGGTCAGGCCCCGCAGGCCGCTCCCGGCGGTCAGCCCGCGCCGGCACCGCGCAGACGCAATCCGCTGGGCGACCTGCTTAACGAACTCGGTCGTTGATGACGGCGACGCGCGCAACCTTGGCCGGCCTCGCCGGACTGGCGGCGCTCGTCGCGCTGGCCCTTTCCGTGGGCGCCCAAGGCTTCGGCTTGGGCGAGGGCGGAGCATGGGCCTTGTTACGCGCCCCGCGCGTGCTGGCGGCGCTGGCCGCCGGCCTGGCGCTCGGCATCGGCGGCGCCGCGCAACAAGGCGTCTTCCGTAATCCGCTGGCCGACCCCGGGCTCACCGGCGTCTTCGGCGGCGCCCTCTTCGGCATCGCCGTGCTGCTGGGCGTCGCGCCGGAAACGGCTTGGCGCCACGCCTGGCTCCTGCCTACGGCCGCCTTCGCCGGAGCGCTCGCGACCTCGGCCCTGCTCGTCGTCTGCGGTCGCGGCGGCTCCTCCGCGCGCCTGCTCCTGACCGGACTCGGCCTCAACGCCTTCACCGCCGCCGGCACGCTCGTGATCGCCTCGCGCAGCGGCGAATCACGCGAGCTGCTGACCAACGGAGCCTACGGCGACTGGCTCGGCATGGCGACGTTAGAACTCACCTGGGTGCCGGTCCTGCTCTGCCTCGCCGCGACGCTGCTGCTCCTGCCGAAGGCGCGGGCGCTCGATCTACTCGCCTTCGGCGAAGACGCCGCGCGCGGCTTCGGGGTCGACGTCAGCGGCGCCCGGCGCGATGCGGTGCTATTGACCGCGCTCGCCGCGGCCGCCGCGACCTGCCTGGTCGGCCAAGTGGCCTTCATCGGCCTGCTGGCGCCGCACCTCGCCCGGAAGATCGTCGGCCCGCGTCATGCGTGGGCCTTGCCCTGCTCGGCCTTCCTTGGCGCGGCGCTGTTACTCGGAGCCGACACGCTCGGACGAGGTCTCTGGCCGCAGGCGCCTCTTTCCGCCGCGGCCGTCACCGCGGTGCTGGGCGCACCGCTCTTCATCTGGATCGCAAGGGGGCGCCATGAGTGAAAGCCTCATGGAAGCCATCGGCTTGGCCGTGGAACTCGGCGGCCGCAGGGTCATCGACGGCGTCTCGTTGCGTGCCGAATCAGGACAGGTCGTGGCCGTAGTCGGCCCCAATGGCGCGGGCAAGACGACGCTCCTCCGCGCCCTTGCGGGCTTGGTCACCTCGAGCGGCGAACTGCGGATCGCCGGCGAAGACCCGCGGTCGGCTTCCGCGCAAGCGAACGCCCGTCATCGCGCTTACTGCGCGCAGAAGCCAGCCTGTGCCTGGGATTACCGCGTAAACGACCTTGGCGAGATCGTCGGTACGCCGGACGCCTACGCCGAATGCCTTGCCCGGCTTTCGTTGGCCGACCTGTCAGACCGACGGCTGACCCAGCTGTCAGGCGGTGAACAGAAAGCCTCGCTGCTCGCGATGACCTTCGTGTCGCTCGCCGAGCCGTTCGGGGCCGCGCTGTTGCTCGATGAGCCCGCCGCTTCGCTCGACATCGCCCGCCAGGCGCTGGTCGCGGCGGAGATCCGTCGCTTCGCCCAGGCGGGCGGCGCGGCCATCGTGGCGACACATGACCTAACTTTCGCGCGGGAGTGCGACGCCGTCCTCGTCCTGGCGGAAGGGCGGGCGATCGGCCTTGGCGCGCCGTCGGCCGCGCTCACGCCGGCGGTCATCGCCGCGACTTGGGGCGCTTCGGCTCAGGCGGAAGCGTGAGCAGCTTCCCGTGTCGGGCCGCTGAGAAGAGATACTGCTGCGCCAGACCGGCGGCGGGGCCGAAATGGGCGCGGCCGAACTGTTCGAGCGGCGCCGGCTTCCAGCCGCGCAGGCCATAAGCATCGCCCAACGCCTGGACGACCCAGGTATCGACCGGGAAACTTTCCAGGCGTCCGAAACCAAAGAGCGCCACGCAGGCGGCGACCTTCGGGCCGACGCCCGGGAGGGACTGGAGTTCGGCGAGCAAGGCGGGCGTATCGAGGTCCGTGAATTCTTCGGCCCAACGCGGGCGGGCGAGCAGTCGCCGGGCGGTACCGCGGAGAAAGGCCGCGCGATACCCCAAGGCGCAGGACTTCAGCACGGCGTCATCCGCGGCGGCCAAGGAGGACCAAGTCGGCAAGGCATGGAAACCGGCGCCGAGCGGCTCACCGAGTTTTTCCGCCAGGGAGGCGACCATGACGCGGATCTGCAGGATGCGCTTGTTCGAACTGCACAGGAAGCCGATGAGCGTCTCGTGCGGATCCTGTCGCAGGATGCGTAGGCCCGGAAACGCCTCGCGCGCCGCGCGGAGGACCGGATCGGAGCGCCACGGCAGGTCGGCGGCAAGCCGGGCCTGCGCCCCTTCGGCGTCCAGGTACGTCCGCAGGGCGGACTCCGTGCCGGCGGCGCCTTTCAGTCCGCGCCACTCCAGCCCATCCTTGCCGGCCCGCAACATCGCCACCGTACGGCCGAAGACGCCGACCCACGCGCCGTCGTCCGACGGACGCCAACGGAAGGACTGACCCCCGTCGAGCTGTTCGGCGAGCAAGGCTGCCGGGATGTCCTCGGCCAACCGTAGCAGGCGCCAAGCTGTCCACTCCGTCGCGGCCATGGACTCAGCGTCCGAGGTCGCGGGGCGTGCCCCAGAGGAAGCTATGCTTGGCGGCGAGGACCTTACCCTTCGCGTCGACGACCGAGATGCGCCAGGCGAGCGGACGCCAGTTCGCCTCGCCGGCCTGCTTGCCGGTCAGGCCGATGACGACCTCGCCGAAAGGAAAGCCCGGGCGGAAGCGGGCGGGAAATTCGTAGCGTTCGGCGACGGTGTTTTCCGTGCGGACGACCTGCAGGACGAGGCGGGCATCGGCGGGCGGAGCGTCCGCGAGCTTGGTGTAGAAGTAATACCCCCCGCGGGCGGCGGGGTCGGTGCGGAAGACGACGTCGGCGCCATGGTCTTCCTTGGCGCCCAGCACGTCGGACGCGCGAGCGGTGTCGGCGGCCGTGCGGCGGCGTTCATTCACGTACGAGATACCGGGGACCTCGTCGGACGAGATCACGGGGGTGTCGCAACCCACGAAGAGCAGCGCAGCGAGCGCGGCCCACAGAGAGGCCTGGCTCACCGCTCGGCTCACTTCTTGGCCTTCTTCTTGCTCGCGGCGGCGCGGGCGATCTTGACGCGATCCTTCTTGCGCTCGAGGTAGGCGCGACGACGGCGACGCTTGATGACTTTGTTGCTCTGTTGACCCATGGTGCGAGCATCCTTCCGCAACCCCCCCGGATGGTCAAGGAGAAGGTTTACGGACCTTCCCCGGAGGGCCGGGGAGAGGAAAAGAGTCCTTTCTGGCTGCCTGGGTAGGGATCGAACCTACGACCAAGTGATTAACAGTCACCTGCTCTACCGCTGAGCTACCAGGCAGTGCGAAAGGAGTCCAATCAAGGCAAGGTCGGGGCGTCTCTGTCAAACAAATCCTCGTCCCTTCGACCTGGTGTCCCTTGGGCTCAAAACACTGCAATCATCCTAAAAGGCTCAGGTTAACAGGGGTCGCGGCGACATTCACCCCATGGCCCCCTAATCTCTGGACACCCCTGTGCGGACTGTCTTCCTTGTGTCCAATCCCATGCGCTGGTCCCGACTTCCTGAAACTCCCAACGCCCCCGGCTTCGGCGGCGCCTTCGTGGGCACCTCCGGCGACCTCCTCCTTTGCGGCGGTGGTTCGAACTATCCGGACAAGCCCGCATGGGAAGGCGGCGTCAAAGCCTGGCACGACACGGTCTACTCGCTGACCAGCACGCGCTCGAAGAAGTGGGCGACGATCGGCAAGCTCCCCCGCCCTTGCGGCTACGGCGTCGGCGTCTCAATCCGTCAGGGACTACTCATGATCGGCGGCGCCGATTCCCATCGCCACTACGCGGACTGCTATACGCTGGCCGTCGAGGACGGCGAACTCAAGGTCCGCCCCTTCCCCTTCCTGCCGCGTCCGCTGGCCTACGCGACCGGCGCGCTCGTCGGCAGCAAGGTCATCGTCGCCGGCGGCACCGAGCGCCCCGACGCCACCGCGGCGTCGTCCAGCGCCTTCGCCATCGACCTCGCGAACCTCAACGCCGGCTGGAGGGAACTTCCGCTCTGCGCCGGCTCAGGTCGCATGCTCGCCCAGTCGGCCGGCACGAAGGATACGTTCTACCTTTTCGGCGGCGTCGCGCTGAGCCCCGGCGCCAAGGGCGTCGAACGCGAATACCTCGCCGACTGCCATGCGTTCACGCTCGGCAAGGAATGGCGCCGTCTTTCCGCGATGCCCCGGCCGGTCGCCGGCGCACCTTCGCCTTGCCCGGTGTTCGAGAACGAGATCCTCGTGCTCGGCGGCGATGACGGCAAGCTGGCCGGCAAGGTCGAAGCGGCCAAGCATCCGGGCTATGCGCAGAAGGTCCTCGCTTACGACAAATCGGCGGACACCTGGACCGAGGCCGAAGAAGGTTCCGCCAACGTGCTTTCCACCGGTTGCGCGAAATGGTCCGGCGGCTATGCCCTGACCAACGGCGAGCTACGTCCGTTCGTCCGCTCCGCCGAAGGCTGGCTGCTACGCGCCGAATAATCATTGGTCTGGCGGGTCGGCGACGCAGAGGCTACAAAAGCCTCACCCTGGCGCCATGCTCCGCCTCACCCCATTGCTCGGCCTGTTCATGGCGGCGCTCGCCGGCGCGCAGGGCGAACCTTTGCCGGATCTGCCCGATCCTCTCGGCCGGGCCGGGATGATCGCCGCCGTCCTCCGCGAAGCCGACGGCAGCGAGGTCATCGTGGCGGCCGGAGGCAGCAACTTCCCGGACAAGATGCCCTGGCAAGGCGGCCAGCGGAAATACCACAAGGACATCCTCAAACTCACGCGCAAGGACGGCGTCTGGCGCTGGAGCAAGCTAGGCGAATTACCCGAAGGATTGGTAGGCGCGGCTTTCTGCGCGACGCCCCGACGAGACGCCATGGTGCTCGCCGGCGGCGCCGCGGCCGACGGCCACCGCACCGGCGTCTGGCGGATCGGACTCGACGGCCAAGTGACCCGCTTCGGGCCTGACCTGCCCCGCCCGCGGGCTTACGGAGGCTTCACCTCGACCAAAGGACATCTCGTCATCCTCGGAGGGACGGACGGACCAGATGCGACGGAGACGATCCCGACGCTGACCTCACTCGACCTCGACGCGCCCGAGAAGGGGTGGCGGACGACCGACGCCGACCCGAGCTTCGGTCGGATCATCCCGCTCGTCGGCGCCGGTCCGAACCTGCTGCTCTGGGCCGGCGGCTGTTCGCTCACGGCCAAGGACGGCAAGCCGCTCCGCGACTACCATGACAACCTCGCCTTCCAGTCGTCTCTCGACGCCGGCAACCGCTTCCACGGCCTGCCCCACGCGCTCGCCGGCGCCGCCGGACCGGGCGTGGCGACGACGACGCACCTTTTCTTCGTGGGCGGTGACGACGGCACGCAATACGGACACCCCTACGAGACGCACACCGGCCTCGCCCGTCGTATCTTCGCGATCGAGCTCGAGTCCCTCGAGGTGACCGACCTCGGCGAATGGCCGCACCCCGTGGCCGTCGCGCCGCTGCTCCGCCTGGGCGACGACCTCGTCACCGTCAGCGGCGAGCTCCGCCCGGGCGTCCGCACGCCGAAGCTGACCCGCTGGCCGATCCCCGCCAAGTACCGATGAACGAAGCTCCTTCCGCCTCCCGCACCGCTTGGCTCGTCGTCGCGCTCCTCCTTCCGGTCGCGCTTCTCAACTACCTCGACCGTCAGCTGGTGGCCACGATGCAGAAGTCGATCATGGGCGACGTCAGCGGCATCCGGAGCCAGGAACAGTGGGGACACATGCTGGCCTGGTTCAAATGGACCTACGCGCTGGCCAGCCCCTTCGCCGGCTACGTCGCGGACCGCTTCGGCCGCCGCCACGTCATCGCGCTGAGCCTGCTCGTCTGGTCGGC
>JACCDW010975834.1_pt1 | contig 12278 bp, 8 predicted proteins | sample 7449781 | NCBI WGS metagenome assembly JACCDW01 (sample SAMN15323449, study PRJNA562643) | freshwater metagenome | isolation source: river surface water | place: USA:Blue River Watershed | collected 2017-08-18
CCAGCTGTCCAAGACAATGCACACGAAGACATTCTCATGCTCGTGATGCCCGTCATGCTGAACCGCTAAACTCAATGAGCACATCCCTGACCAATATTCGCAACCTCTCACTAGAGGAACTCAAAACGAGTTTTACCGAATTTGGAGAGAAGCCTTTTAGAGCCAAACAAGTTTGGGAGTGGCTCTGGCAAAAAAATGCGCATTCCTTTGAGCAAATGAGCAACCTAAGTCTCGGATTTCGGACTTGGCTCAGCACCCACTTTTACATAGATGCGATCACGCTCCAAGACCAACAAATCAGTAAAGACCGCACCATCAAAAGTGCTTTTACCATTGACGACGGCAAAGTCATTGAAGGTGTCTTGATCCCGACCAGCTCTCGCATGACCGCCTGTATCTCTTCTCAGGTGGGCTGTAGTTTATCTTGTCAGTTCTGTGCCACCGGACGGCTCAAACTCTTGCGCAACCTCAGTGCTGGCGAGATTGTCGACCAAGTAGTTTATTTGCAACAACAAGCCCAACAACATTACCGTCAAAACCTCAGCAATATCGTCTATATGGGTATGGGTGAGCCCTTGCTCAACTACAAAAACGTCTTGCTTTCTATAGACCGCCTCTGCAGCCCTGACGGCTTGGGAATTTCACCTCGTCGCATCACGGTATCCACAGCCGGAATAGCCAAAATGATTACCAAACTTGGCGACGACAACGTCAAGTTCAACCTTGCGCTTTCATTACACGCTGCCAACGATGAAAAGCGCAATCAAATCATGGAAATCAACGAAAGCAATAACCTCGAGACGCTCTCTGTCGCTTTGCAGCATTTTCATGAAAAAACGGGATCAAGAGTCACCTTCGAGTACATTATTTTCAAAGATTTCAATGACGAACTCAGCGACGCTCGCGAACTCGCACAATTTGCCAAATGCGTGCCTTGCAAAATCAATATCATCGAATACAACCCTATCGACGACGGCATCTATCAACAAGCCGATCCGAAAAAAGTCGAAGCTTTTGCCCAATACCTTGAGTCCCTCAACCTCATCGTTAATGTACGCCGGAGCCGAGGTAAAGACATCGATGCCGCCTGCGGGCAACTTGCCAATAAAAACAAAGCCATAGCCGCCAACGAACGCTCCCTGAAGTAAATGCCATGATCAAAGCCACTCAACTCCGAAAGGAATTTCCATTGAGTCGTCAGCAAAGAAAAGAACTCAATACCACTGACACCATTGCCACCGCAGTTGCAGATATCAGTTTTGACTGCCAGCCGGGTCAAATTTTTTCCTTGCTCGGGCCTAACGGAGCGGGCAAAACCACTACCCTGCGCATGTTGGCTACGCTCATCAAACCCACCTCGGGTCAAATAGAAATCAATGGTATAGACGCCATCCAACACCCACAAGAAGCGCGTAAGCACATCGGTTTTTTAACGGGTTCTACTGGCTTATATGCTCGTCTGACACCAATTGAAATCATAGACTACTATGCAGATCTATATCAGGTCCAATCAAAACAAAGAGAGGAACGCAAAAAATACTTATTTGACTTACTCAACATGCATGACTTCTTGCACAAACGCATTGGCAAATTGAGTACCGGCATGAAACAAAAAGTGTCTATCTGCCGCACCATGATCCACGACCCATCGGTAGTCATATTTGATGAGCCCACCAGCGGCCTAGATGTCATTACAGCCGAAAACATCATCAAACTCATCCGCGACTGCAAAGACCAAGGCAAGACCGTCATTTTTTCGAGCCATATCATGAGTGAGGTCGATTTGCTTTGTGATGAGCTCGCCATTGTGCATAGAGGTCAGCTAAAGTTTCTCGATTCAATGATCACTTTTCGAGAGCGCATGAAGGCCAATAACTTAACAGAAGAATTCATCCGCATTGTTCAAATGCCAACTCAACTCGCATGATATTCCGTATTTTCCGCAAAGAACTGCTAGACACCCTTCGAGACCGCCGCACCCTCATGACGATGCTCGTCATTCCCATTTTAGTTTTTCCTATCACACTTAATGTTTTTGTAGAAATCTCTAAATCCTACGAAGAAAGTGCGAGCAAAGAAACCATGAAAATTGGTATTGTCGGAGATAAAAACCAATATTACACTGAACAACTTCAACAAATTCCCGAGGCGGTGGGCCCAAAGAAAATCATGGCTTTCCAAGATAGCGCCGCCTTGCGCAAGGCCCTTGATCAAGATCAAATTCAACTAGGGCTTTTAGTGCCCACTCAAGCAGCTATCCAACGCAAAAACCAAACTCCGGTAAACTTATCGTGGCTCTTAGATGCCTCCGAAGTTGGCCGTTCGGAAAGATCAGAAATATACAGCTCCTACTTTAAAGCAAAAGCTGAATCTCAAAGACTTCAAGAGCTCGGTTTAAGCCCTGATCAAATCAAGCCATTAAGCATTCAAACGATTAACTGTGCAAGCGAGAAGAAAATGGTAGGCCAAATTGCCGGTGGTTTCTTGCCTTATATTTTTATTGCCTTTGGCTTTATAGGTTGTATGTATCCGGCTATTGATCTTTTCACCGGAGAAAAGGAGCGCGGCACGATCGAAACACTCCTCACCGTCCCTGTTTCACGCTGGAAAATCCTGATGGGCAAAATGCTTGTCGTCGTATGCTCTGGCATGGTGGCCGCTACTTGTGCGCTACTTGGGCTTTTTGTTTCGATTGAATTTCTTGACCTCGCAGACAACAAAGAACTTCTGGAAGTCATACACAGTATCCTCACACCCTACTTCATTCTTTCGATGTTTGCACTCCTTTTGCCGCTCGTGATTTTCTTCGCCGGACTCATGATCCCGATTGCGATCTATGCCAAGAGTTTTAAAGAAGCGCAGAGCATCATTACGCCCCTAAATATTTTAGTTGTTTTGCCCGCAATGGTAGGTTTTTTCCCAGGGATTGCCCTTGATTTTCAGACTGTTTTTATACCAGTGGTCAATGTAGTGCTCGCCACTAAAGCATTAATTGCGGGTACCTTATCTTGGGCTTACTTCCTTGCGGTATTTGCACTGATGTGCACACTCGCTTTGTTGGCCATCAGTTTGTCTTACCGACAATTTGGCAAAGAAAGCAATATCCTAAACTAGCTCTGAAAGTTCGAGCCATCGCAGCGTGAATTCCTCAATTTGATTCACCAACTCACCTAAGCGCTCACCTTTTTGGATCAGTTCTTCATTCGTTAAGTTGCCACTAGAGAGTGCTTCACTCAAAATTTCCTTTTCCTTCTCTAGCAGCGGCAAGTCCTTTTCAATTTGTTCAAATTCTTGCTTTTCCTTGAAAGACATTTTTCTCCTCTTTTCAGGAGATGGTGCGACCTCAGATTTCGCTTCGGATTTAGGGTGTTGTTTTTGCTCGCGCTGGGTCTGCTGAAGACTGCTTCTATAACTGTGGTAATTGCCAGTGATGTCTTTGATGCGACCTTCCCCTTGAAAAACAAAAAGGTGATCAACCATTTTATCCATGAAATAGCGGTCGTGAGAAACCACAATTAAACTTCCCTGAAACAAACGCAGGTATTCTTCGAGAACTGACATCGCAAAAATATCGAGGTCGTTGGTGGGTTCATCGAGAATCAAAAAATTGGGGTTGAGCATCAGAACGCGCAACAATTTGAGACGGCGCCTTTCACCGCCGCTTAACTTGTGCACAAAATGATAATGCATGTCGCGAGGAAATAGGAACCGCTCTAAAAGCTGCGCAGCTGAAAGCTGCCGTCCTTTTTCTAATGGAATAAACTCAGCCACTTCTCGCACTACATCGATGACTTTCATGTCTGGGTCAACCTCCATGAGGTCTTGTGAGTAATAGCCAAAAACGATGGTTTCCCCAATGACTATTTTTCCTTTATCGGGCAAGGCTTCTCCAGTGAGCATTTTGAGGAATGTGGTCTTGCCCGTTCCATTATTGCCGACAATACCCAAGCGTTCTTGGCGCTGGAAATGATAGCTGAAGTCGTCTAGCATCACCCTAGCCCCAAATGATTTAGAAACTTTGTGGAATTCGACAATTTTGGTGCCGAGGCGCTCCATTTTGATAGGCAATTCTAACTCGTCTTCGTCTAGGCGCTGTGTAGCAACTTTCTTCAAGTCAGAAAAGGCATCGACACGCGCTTTTTGTTTGGTGCCACGAGCTTTTGGTTGCCTGCGGATCCAGTCGAGTTCTTTGCGAAAGGTGTTCTTCGCTTTTTCTATAGTAGACTGCAGTTGCTCTTCTCGTTCCGCTTTTTTCTCCAAGTAATAGGAGAAGTTTCCTTTATATCGGTAAATAGTTTGATCGGCAAGTTCCAAAATAGTATCGCAAACGACTTCTAAAAAATAGCGGTCGTGAGTAACCATCAAAAGCGTTAATTGAGAAGCTGAAAGGTATTGTTCGAGCCATTCAATCATGTCGAGATCGAGGTGGTTGGTTGGCTCATCAAGGATCAGAAATTCAGCTTCTGAAAGCAGCACCTTTGCCAAGGCCACTCTTTTCTTCTGACCACCCGAGAGCTCACCAACTTTTTGAGTGAGGCCGCTGAGCTTTAGAACGGAGAGAATTTGCTGCACTTTGACTTCGAGATCCCAAGCTTGGTGCTCAGTAAGTGCTTGATAAAGATCGCCGAGACGGGCTTCATCGTTGGCAAGTAGCGCGTCGGTATAAGCCTTAATGAGCTTGATCTCGGGGAGATCGTGATCTAAAACTGCATCTAGTACGCTGAGTTCAGGATTGAGGTCCTCGGTTTGCTCCATAAATGCAATGCGCAGTTCTTTGCGAAAGGTAACTGTACCGCTATCGGGCGGTTCAAGACCGAGAAGACAACGCAATAACGTAGATTTACCTGCTCCATTTTTAGCCACGATGGCTACTTTTTGGCCATGCTCAATACCAAAAGTAAGATCAGAAAAAAGAAGGCGCTCACCATAAGATTTGGTGAGTTGTTCGACAGAAAGAAAGTTCATGTGTTAACGCAGGCGGTCTAGAGATTCGAGGATTTCTTTGTCTTTTTTAACGCCTTTAAAAGCAAAGTAGGAGAATGGGAGGCCAACCACACAAATATAATAGCCCCAACCAAGTTGGATGCCGACTGCATTTGACACTAAGAAGCCTCCACTTCCAAAAATAAGAAGTAAGACCAAGCCAATGAGATAAATCAACATAACCAACCGAGCCAACCTGAATTGCTTCTTCAGATTTTTGTAATTCATCATGGCATAGTAGGTAAAAAGCACAAAGACAATCACAAAGTAAAAAAGTAGCGAGCCTTGTATGTTCTCAGCTTTACCATGCGGTGCAGAAGCAACCGATTTGAATTGCTGAATTCCATAAACGGAATAAGATAGGTAATTTTTCGCCGTTGGAAATCCAAAAATTTCTACACCTGATAGCAAGGAAGATAAAAGGAGTATCACAATGATAAAGTAAACAGTTTGAATACGTTGGATCATATAAAAAGGGTATTGCGTTGTTGTCTTAAATAAAAATCTAGCAGTACGACATGTGCCATTGCACTTACAATTGGTACCGCCCTTGGCACCACACAAGCGTCGTGGCGACCTTCAATTTGAATGGCTGCCATGCTGCCATCTTTTTGAAGGGTTTCTTGTGGCAGCTGAATGCTGGCAACGGGCTTAAACGCTACGCGAAAACTAATAGGCATACCGTTTGAGATACCGCCTTGAATGCCGCCAGAAAAATTGGTCTGGGTGCTGCCGTCAGGATTGAAACGGTCGTTGTGAGCAGAGCCCTTCATGGTAATCGCAGAAAACCCACTGCCAATCTCAAAGCCTTTGACCGCATTGATCGAAAGCATGGCCTTGCCTAATTCGGCATGAAGCTTGTCGAAAACAGGTTCTCCCCAACCAGCAGGCACACCTTTCAAAATACAGCGAATGGCCCCGCCTGTGGTATCTCCACTTTTTTGAAGTTCCGACACATAATTTTGCATCTGTTCACTCAGTGCTGAATCAGGACAGCGCAGCGGTGAATTTTCAACTTGCTCCGTTTCGTACCATTGTTGTTCTGAAAGCTGATACGGACCTATTTGATCGACGTAGCAACTGCTCTCGACACCTAATTGTTGTAAAACTTGGGCAGCTAATGCACCCGCGACAACCCTACAAGCGGTTTCTCGGGCACTGCTGCGTCCGCCGCCCCTGTGGTCTCGGATGCCGTATTTTTGCTGATAAGTAAAATCGGCATGGGAGGGGCGAAACACTTCTTTGAGCGCTTGGTAATCTTTGGAGTTTTGGTTGGTATTCTCGATAAGAAAAGCAATGGGGCTTCCGGTGCTTCTGCCTTCAAAAATTCCCGAAAGAAAGGAGACTTTATCTGCTTCTTTTCTTGGAGATACCAATTGATTCTGACCTGGCCTGCGTTGATCAAGAGCCATTTGAATGCGTTCGGTGTCTATTGGAAAATTAGACGGAAAGCCTTCTATGACGCCACCAATTGCCACGCCGTGAGACTCCCCAAAAGTGGTGAGTTTGAAAATTTGACCATAGCTCGAACCAGACATAAGGCAAAGGTAAGGAATTTGGATGGTTAATCTTTTTATATTTGGACATGCGAACATTACTATTTCTTCTGATTAGCCTTGCCTTTTTGTGGTCTTGTGCTCCAGCCCGCTTTGTCGAACCTTTGAAAAAAGGTGAGCAAGTACTCAGTGGTCACTTTGGTGGTCCAGTTGCGAAAATTCCCGGCATTGGCGCCATTCCCATTCCGTTTAGCTCTATTGGCTACGGTCGCGGTCTCAGTGATCAAACTACGGTTTTTGGAAACCTACACCTCACCTCGCTCGCTTTTGGTGTGGGTCAGTTTGAATTAGGCGCTTCTCAAAAAATTTGGTCTTCAGACCGCATGGGTGTTTCGAGCCAACTCAACACCAATCTACTTTTTGATTTTTACACGGGCGCCAACCGCATATGGCCTCAACTTGATGCCAATTATTACTACAAATATGGCCGTCAATGGAAACCTGAAAAGTTGGACAAAATGTGCGCTGTTTATCACCGCAATTACAATTTTTTCTATGCCGGTATTTCCAATTGGTTTGACTTTTACAGAACAGAGTCTCAAGGTAGGCCAAACGAGCAGCTCTGGATTCCGAGTTTGCAATTCGGCCACCAATGGATCCGGCCAAAATGGAGCTATCAAACAGAATTCAAAATTTTGGCTCCTCTAGAATCCAATGAAAACATTGTTGTTCCCTATCCGAGTTTATTACAAAACCAAGGTGCACTTGGATTGTATTTTGGCATCACTTATCACTTGTAATCATGAAAAAGATTGTATTTATTTTATTAATCGGCCTAACAGCCGTTGCTTGTCGAAAGCGTTTGGATAGCTTTTTATTCAATCCTAGTCAAATAGAGGGTTATCAGCTCGATGCCTACCAGGGAGAATTATCTTTGGATTTAGCCGGTGAATTTAATGTTCCAGACACTATGATCCATCAGCTGGAATGGAACGTTGAACTCGAAGAAGGCATCTCTAAGATGAGCGCGATTTATGTAGGCGATTTACAAAGTATTGCCACTGATACAGTCATCTTATATTGTCATGGCAACAAAGACCACATGGATTTCTACTGGCCTCGTCAGAAACTGTATGCCAATGCCGGTGGGCTTGGCCGCTATGGGGTGCTGATGTTCGACTACCCGAGCTACGGGCTATCAGAAGGTGTTGCGAGCGAAGAAAATATGTACCGTTCAACTGCACGTGCCATACAGTGGCTCAAAGACCAAGGCTTACAAAATGAACGCTTTGTTATTTTTGGATTTTCACTTGGTTCGGCTGCAGCTTGTGAAGTGGCGGCTCACCCTACTGACTACGCGTTGTCACCAAGTAAACTGATCTTAGAAGCACCTTTTGCATCGGCAGAAGTCATGATCCAAGATGCCGCATTGCTTTCCATGCCTGGCTCTTTTTTGGTTGACCTACAAATTGATAACGCCACCGAAATTAAAAAAGTGAGCATTCCTTTACTTTGGATCCACGGTCAAGACGACAGCTTTCTGACTGTAAAAAGCCACGGTCAACCCGTTTTCGACAACAAAACAACGGGTTATAAAGAGGCTTATTTAGTGCCAGGGGGAGAACACGAAACGACGCCGTATGTAGCTGGATATCCCAATTACATTCAAAAGATTGCGGCTTTTCTGCAATACTAGTTCCCTAGAACAACTACTTTTTTACGAATGAGTTGACTTTCAATTTGAGCTTCTAAATAATAAACACCTTCACTTACATCCAATGTAAGGGTCTCCTTTTGAGCCAAACAGAGCCAAGAGCCAACGAGCTTACCTTGTGCATCAAAAAGTTGCAGTTGTGTATTGGACATTAGATCTGAAATTTGAAGGTCACCTGTTGTTGGATTTGGATACACATTGAAATTCAATACAGTTGGGTTGTCGAGCTGTGCACAATCTTCTATAATTACTGTGAGTTGCGTGCTACCTGTACAGCCAGTGTTGGCATCAGTAAGGGAAGCAGTAAGCGTAACAGGGCCAAGGGCCAAGCCCGACGGGTCAAATGAAAGACCGCTAACGCCCAAGCCGCTGATCGTTGCATCTTGTGGTGTGACATTCAAGGCCACCGGACCATCTTGTGCACAAAGCACCAAATCGGTGTCGGCGATGGTCAGGCCAACAATTGGAGTAATCTGAACCGTGATTTGTTGAGTGCTGGTGTTGGTGCCAGCCGCATTGGTAACTGTCAAACTCACCGTATAGGTGCCAGGTGCAAATACATGCGAAGGATTTTGATCTGCTGAAGTAGTACCATCACCAAAATCCCAAAGCCAAGTCGTGGGTAAATTTTGAGAGAGATCTGTGAATTGAACGGTAGTACCACTACACAAATTACTTGGTGCTTGGAACTGAGCTAATGGAGCAACGGTTGGGCCCGCTTCATTATAATAGATCGAAAAATCGTCAAAATAAAAGCCATCTTTGCGCGTTCCGCCATCTGATTTCAATTGAAACCTCACTTTGATCACTTGACCTAAATAATCGCTCAATTGAATCTCTTCCTGGATCCAGGCACTTTGAACACCTTCCCAAACGGGTTGGTTGTTGGGCTGAACACTGCCGTTGGCAGAAGTACCTGAGACGGTATACAAACCACACTGCCCAATCCAAGTTGCCCCGTTATCTGTAGACACTTGTAATTGAACAAAATCATAATCTGCCTCGATATCCCATTTGGCCCAAAAACTCAACTTAGCAGCAATCGCATTGGTGAGATCTATTGTCGGGACATACGTGTAGGTCGTATTTGCGTTGTTGACATAATTGCCAGTTGGCGTATCTGTGAATGAGCGTGGAGCAGAGACAAAAGTTGTTGTAGTCGTATTCCAATTTCCTGTCCAGTTCGTTGACGCGGTTGCATTTTCTGTCACCTGAAGTGTAAAAGCGCCGTATGTTTTGACAATTGTATCTTTTTTGATCCAGTAGCCGTTATCTGTTTGCAAAATATACTTGATTTGATCTCCAAACTGAATATTTGGATTGAGGGTGTAGGCAATACCTGCTGTGCCATTTTGTTGAAGCGCTAAGTTATGAACTACTGGCGCGCCGACAGATACGATGTTTTGCAGCGGAACAATACTCACAGTTACCTGCCCATTTTCTCGGCCCAAACGCCTTGCCTGGTGATTGAAATTACCGCTCAGTGTAGCAATGTTGCTCGGGTCTTGATCGGTGGTCACGTAATAGATCCCGGCAACATGCGCAAGAATGAGATTCGGATAGACCATTTCTTGGCAAGTTGCCACTATTTGAGAAGATGGTTGCCAAAAAGCGGTACCAACCTCTGGGGTGTGCACAAACATCGTGTCTTTGACGCCAACGCCAATATCAACTTTGTACATGTAGTCGTCGGAATCTCCTGACGCTGGATACAAAGCAGAGCTTTTAATAGCACCATATCCATTGAACTCGACCATGATATTTGTATACTCTTGGAAGTAATCGTGGTGATCTGCAAATTCAGCAGTAGTGGTACCAATCGGGAAGAGGATGTCTTCTGCGTAAGTATGGGCATTAAAAGCCGTTACAAATTTGTTGTTTTGTACCAACCAGCGCATGGCCTGTGTTTCTGGCTCAGAAAATGCTGCTGTTCCGCAATAGGTTTCATTGGTTTGCGTAAAGGAAGTACCTGTAGTACCCCAACCATAGCTGTAGTTGCGGTTCAGGTCAACGCCATATGAACCGCCAGAGTTAAGGCGTCGATTTTTGCGCCACATACCACCTCCATTGGGGTTAGTAGTTTGATTGTAGACATAGCCATCGGGGTTGATACAAGGAACAAAGTACAATTGCATGTGGTTGACGATATAGGTAATTTCCGGATTGGTACCGTAATTTTCCAAGACATACCACATGAAAAAGATGGTTTCCATTAAACTCATTGGTTCGCGGGCATGGTGGATGGCCGTGTAAAGAACCTTTGGCTCGCCGCTTTCATCAATGTTAGGGTTATCTGAAATGCGAACGTGGTAAAGCGGTCTATTTTGAGCGGTCAAAAAAGTTGAAATTGGCGCTTTGGCGGTAATTAAATTAGGATAGGTAGCCAGCATCTCATCGAGTTCAGCTAACATTTCTTCGTATTTCAGGTAGCCTCCCATGGTTCCTAAATTGAAATGCGTTGGGGTCGATGGGGTTGTGCCCGCCCCAATACTTCCCGATCCTGGGCAACTCACGTTTTTAACTGAATTGTTCTCTTTTGCAGCGGGTTTGCTGAGCTCTTCTACGTAATAAGCTTGTACGTCTTCAATCAAGACTTCATAGGTGTAATCATAGGAATCCATGATTTGGCGTTCAGCTTTGGAAAAATCAGAGATGAAAAATACCCCCTCTTTATGGATACCGTGATCGACAGCAACGCCCAAATTGGCGAGCTTACTCAGCTCAAATTCATTGGCATAAATCTTTAAACGCGAGTAGTCTTGGGCCCAACTAAAATGCGCATTCAGGGCAATTAAGAAAAAAAGGAGAAGAGAAGCTTGTTTCATGTGTTGAGCAATTTGAAAGACAAATAAACTGCATTTTTTTCCCAAACGCAATTTTTTTCATTAGACATTGGCAACCTTCTCGCTTTTAGATAGTTTATTATTTTGAAAATGCCCCTGTTTGTGTTAAATTTACTCAACTCATGAGCCTATTACGTTTTCTTGTTCTATTCGGGTTTTTCCAAACGGCTTTTGCCCAAGGCCTCTGGATGTACCCCAATCAGGGGCAATGGGATGAGCGCATACTATACAACATGCCGTTATCCTCTGGTCGGCTATACGTCGAACAAGAAGGGCTCACATTTTTCTTATCCAACGCCACTTTTCACGCTCACGACCACGACAAAACCGTTGAACATCATGAAGAGGCTCCTGTCTATCACGCCCTTCAACAACGGTTTGTGCATGCCCAAAAAGCAACTTTTACTTCAAGCGACTCAAGTCAGCATTACCACAATTATTTTCTAGGAAACGATCAGAGCAAATGGAAATCTAAAATACATGGCGTCAAAAAACTGAATGCCGCTCACTATTTTCCAAATGGTTCTTTGCACTATCTCACCAATGAGCAACAGTTTGCTTTTCACCTACAACTCCAAGCATTTGCCGATATTCACGAGCTCGACTTTGAAATCAATGGTGCTGACTCTCTTTTTATAGATGAGCGCGGTATTTTGCACCTCACCCATCGCTTTGGCGAAATCACCTATAGCGCCCCCAAAGCTTGGAACCTCATATCCGAAACGGAAAAAAAAGAAGTACAGGTTGTATTTGCTTTGAATAACAATGTGGTCTCTTTTCAAGTTGGTTCGGACTACCAACCCGACCTCCCTCTCTTCATTGATCCTAGCCTCACTTTCTCCACTTTTACGGGCTCACCTGTCGATAACTGGGGCTTTACCGCTACGCCAGATGTCAACGGAAATTTATTTGGAGGCGGTATTGTTTTTGGTTCGGGCTACCCGAGTAGTTCAGGTGCTTTTGATGCAACATATAATTCAGGAACAGGTTCTTTTCCAATGGATGTCGGAATCACCAAATTTAACGCCAACGGAACAGCGCTACTTTATTCTACCTACTTGGGTGGTTCAGGAAACGAAACTCCACACAGTATTGTGAGTGCGGCAAATGGCGAACTTTATGTTTACGGCGTGACCTCCTCCACTAATTTCCCTATGGCAGGACAACCTTTTGACAATTCTTTCAATGGGGGTCCTTATCAACTTCAAAATTCGTTGGAGTTCAATGGTTCTGACATCTACA
>JACCDW011461500.1_pt1 | contig 12276 bp, 23 predicted proteins | sample 7449781 | NCBI WGS metagenome assembly JACCDW01 (sample SAMN15323449, study PRJNA562643) | freshwater metagenome | isolation source: river surface water | place: USA:Blue River Watershed | collected 2017-08-18
CATGACCTTGGAAACGAAATTGGAAAAATTATTACTCACAAAATGTTAAAAGAAAATCATGAGTGAATTAATTGCAAAACCAGTAATTAAAAATAAATTTTGGGTAGTTGAAGATTCTGGTAATAAAATTGCTACTATACAAGCCCGTGAAGATGGCGGATATGCTTATGTTCATGACAATCAAAGAGAATACTTTACTTCAGTAAAAAATTTAAAACAAAAATATAATATAAAATTTGGTGCTGCTGAAAAATCTAAAAAAGACAGCATCAAAACAGTTTATGGCTATCCGGTTGTTGGTAGGACATACAATCAGGTTTGGGACGTTCAGAGAAAGTTGCCAATTTTTAGTAAAACCGTAAAAAGCAAAAGTTTGTTTTGTGCAGGATATTATTTGATAAAATTAAATCACGAATGGAAAGAGCATTTTTGTCCAAAAAATATTACAATAACCCGATATGAATACCTGGGTCCATTTAAAACCAAAGACAAAATGCACGATACTCTAAAGGAATTACAATGCAAAAATTAAGTCTTGCAATTAAAAATTTTAACGAGCGAGTTAAAGTAATGAATCAAACTGGTAGTAAACAACTGTCGCTTTCTGCTGAAGAAGCTAGAAATTTACATGCCGATATCTTTAATTTGCTAACAAATATAGCTGAATCACAAACAACACAAGCCAGTGAACCGATAGTAGATTCAACAGGTATTGATGGTGGTGGATTTAAGTAAAAACTGCGTACTTAAAGTGATAAATACATAATCAAGGAAATTTGCCATGTCAAGACCTAAACCGACTGTTTTAATAGAACATGTAAATAAATCAAACTACAAGAGTGATCAAGTTCTGAGCAGCGAAGGAATTTGGGCAGTTTTTTACGATGATAAACCGATAAATTTAAAAAGCTCAAATATGTTGGTTGCCTACCCTGGGCCAAAATACAAAAAAGTAAGTTTTAGTAATAGCGGACATGCAATCAATCTTTGTAAAAAACTTAACACCCTTTTCAAAACCGACAAGTTTACTGTGGTTTTAATGAAACAAGGTGACCAAATCTACCCGTAATCAGCAATCGTATACTGAAGATATTCTGCAAGCAGCAGGCCAAGGCGCTGCTGCATATACGTCGGTGATTCGAATCTGGTGGTGGAATTGTACTAATCCTAATAACCTTCGATTGTCAAAAACAGGAATTGCATATATTAAAAAATACACGCAAATTCCAGTTTACGAATGCAATTTACCCGCACCACTAAAAAATCGAACACTTGTGCAATTAGGAAGATTGATGACCTGCCCGTACTACATTAACAAAGTTGACCAAATTTTACTACTCGGCGAAGAAGAAACAGTGTTGCTAAAATTACATGCCGATAATTTGCAGCAATACCTAGATAACTTGGAAAATACATTATGAAAACTCGACCCTTAAAAAATTATTCTGCTAGCGTTGGATGCGAAGTATATGATATAGATTTGAACGACCCCGAAGAGATAAAAAATCTGGGATATCTTGTAGCCAAAGAAAACATTGTTTTTCTAGATAAAAAAATATCAACCCAGCAATTGTATACAACAATGACCAGCTGGGGACAACCTAGCAGAGCCTTGATTCATAATTATGTTTTAGAGAAAAAAATTGAAGGCAGACATTGGAGAGAAATTTTATTAAATCTTGGTTATATTAATAAAGAAGTCGGTAACGAAATGAATAAAGCTGTAAGCATGGTAAGTTTCGATAAAGACGAAAAGAAAAGACCAAAAGGAATTTTTACCAATGGCGAACTTGATTGGCATAGTGATCAATGTGCGCTTGACGATAGTCCTAGAATTATTGGATTACAAAGTGTGGCTTATTCTAAAAATAGTCAAACACAGTTCTTATGCACACACGATGCATATGAATCGTTAAGTTCGGATATGCGTAGTACTGTCAAAGAACTTGTTTGTAAACACAAATGGATCGATAACTTAATGGCCCCAGGTCTAAATCGAGAACACACCTTGGTTCTAAAATACAATATGGTTCCATTGGACGGTATGGAAACTAACCTATACGCTGAATCAGCAGGTGGTGTTTCGGGTATAAAGTTGCCTAGTCACAGTTTTGATGGTTTTGTGGGTATGTCTAAAGATGAAAGTTTGAGGCTGTTAGACGAACTCAAAAATCACATCTTTCAAGAAAAATATGTCTATACGCAGGATTGGGAAGATGGTCAGATTGTTTTTATGGATCAAGTTATCACTTTGCACAAACGACCCACTGATGTCAAGGAAGGCGATAAACGCACAATGGCCCGAGTAATTACCTATCTGGACCAACTGTATCCAAATTTAGCGCCTGTGCAAACTGTCAAAGTAAACGGTCAAGAAATTGCTCATGACCAATTTGCAGTATTGGTTGATCAAGATCGCAAACAAACATTCGATTTAGAATTTTATAATGAACAGTCACATTAATAATACATCAAAACCTTTAATTTTTTTAGGTAGCAATTGGAACATGTATCAGCTGACGGAATTGGCCGAGGATGTTGGTATTACTGTGCATGGAATTTTAGATTCTGACTATTTTGGTAATACTGAAACGATTGGGGGATATCCTGTAATAGGAAACGAAGATATTCTTAATGATCCAGCTGTGTTGTTAGAATTTAAATCAAAATACAATTTTTTTTGTGCAACCAATTGGAGACCCATGCAAGATCAAGGATCAATTCGAACTCGCGAAAGACGAAATAAATTTATAAAGATGATAGAAGAGTATGACTTAAATTGTATAAGTTTGATAGATCCTTCGGCAAAAGTATCAAGACATTCAATTATAGGCAAAAACGTTTTTATTGATGCACAAGTTAATGTTGAACCGGAAGTGGTAGTTAAAGATTTTGTAAGAATATATTTTTTAAATGTTGTTGGGCATGGTAGTGTTATTGGTAAAAATAGTACCTTGCAAAGACGTTGTATTTTGGCCACTGGTGTACAAATTGAAGATAACGTTTATTTTGGACCAAGCGTCATTGCATTAAAAGACGGTGCTAAGTTTGGATCCGGCACATTTATCCACGAATGCATTTATATAAAACGAAGTACTTTATCTGGAGAAATAGTATCTATGGAAAGTGAAAATCAGAAAAGGGTATACTGTTTATGATCAACAAAGAAATTAAGGCAATTTTGTCTAAACAATTTGGTGTGAGCGAAGAATCCATCGACGATGACAGTAATTTGGTTTCTGACCTTGGAGCCGACAGCCTTGACATAATGGAAATAACAATGACGCTAGAAAAACAATTTCAAATCTCTATAGATGATTCAGATTTTGATAGTCATACAGTGCTCGACTTGATCAATCTAGTTGACAGAAAATTAACAGCCGCATAATCCTCTTGAGTTAAAATACTTTTTTTGTTATAATACAGTGTCTACTTAATAAAGGATACTGTATGTCTGCTTACGCCTATATTAACAAGTATGCAACTCGCAATAACAAAAAAGCAATAGTTCAATATTACAAAATACCCGCTACAACAAAATGGGTAGAGTACATGTTGGATAAGCATGATGTTAACAAAATACTAATGGATAGCGATTTTGCAACAAAAATGGACTTGTTAGAAGTTTTGCAAGTTTTAGAGCGCAAAATTGACTATATGTATAAGCATCCAAATTTTGAGTTTAAAAAAGCAACAGATTTGTTTCACCGGCTCAAAAATGCAACAAAAGTTGCACCTTTAGCAACGCCCAAAAATGTTGCTAAAAAGCAACACAAAAAACGGTAGACTAAAAAGACCCATTTTGTTATAGTTTGGGTATGAAATTTATTTTACTCTTTGTTGCGCTCAATCAACAGCCAACTAATCTAGGTACTTACGATTCTGTTAACAGTTGCAAAGATGCTATTCGTGCAATTTATGCAACTCGCATGCTTGCTCCGAACTTGCAATATTCGCAACAACAGTTAACGGTTATTAATCGTGCAATTGACACTCAGTTGCAATATCAACAAGAGTACGTTTGTGTTGCTAAAAAGTAACCAAAATTTTGGTAGACTATAATTCACCCATTTGTTATAATAGCTGTACATTAACTAGTAAGGAGAGTACAACATGTCTAAGACTTTTACTTTTGCGGGTACTTGCGTTGAGAACGACGCTGTAGTTTACAAATTTGCTAACGACGCTAATCGTGCTAAGGCACTTGAGCGTTTCGGTTGCACAGAAGTGAAGATGGTTGAGTTGCCTGCTGCAATGGATAAAGAGGCTGCTGTTGCTCATCTTGCTAGTTTGGGGATGACTGCAATGAAGTCTGCTCGTGGCCCTCGTCCTAAGTCGGCTGCTAGCAAGCCTACAAAGGCTGTAGCTGCAAAACTGCCCAAAGTTAAAACTACTGGCGACGACGAGGTGACTCGCGAGTCTTATGCTGAGGCAATGAGCGAGCGTAGTGCTAACGGCATGCCGGTTGTATCGTTTGCACAATACAAGCGTGATGCCGCCAAGGCTGTTGCGTTCTTTGCCAAGTGTGACGCTAAACTTGCGGCTAAACGTGCTGCGGGTAAAGCACTGTAATATAATGAGCGTCTGTTGTGTAAAAGCGACAGACGCTTATTCTGTTTTACGCTATAATAATGTTTCACACGTTATGAAGGAGAATATAAATGGCTGTAACTGAAACCCGCACGGTGACTCCCGAAGAGGTCCGTAGCCGTGTACTACGTTGTTTTAAACACAAGCGTCCTGTGTTCCTGTGGGGTCCGCCCGGCGTCGGTAAATCCGAAGTAGTAGCCGACATTACAAATGAACTCGGCGGTTACATGATCGACTTGCGTCTAAGTCAAATGGAGCCCACTGACTTGCGCGGTATCCCGTTTTTTAATAAAGACAAGGGTCTGATGGATTGGGCGCCACCAATTGATTTGCCCGATGCAGAACTTGCTGCACAATACCCAATCGTCGTACTACTGCTCGATGAAATGAACTCAGCAGCGCCGGCTGTTCAGGCAGCGGCTTATCAGTTGATTCTTAATCGTCGTATCGGCAAATATTATTTGCCAGACAATGTTGTTATGGTTGCTGCGGGTAACCGCGACTCGGACAAGGGTGTTACATATCGTATGCCTAGTCCGTTGGCCAATCGTTTCTTGCACTTAGAAGTACGACCCGATTTTGAATCGTGGCAGACTTGGGCCGTCAAGAACAAGATTCACCCAGACGTTGTCGGCTACCTTAGTTTTGCTAAGGCGGATATGTTTGATTTTGATCCGCGTAGTAATAGTCGTTCGTTCCCGACACCACGTACTTGGACCTTTGCGAGTGAGTTCTGTCATGACGAGGGCACCAGTGCTGCTGAACTTACGGATCTGATTGCAGGTTGCGTCGGAGAAGGTACCGCTGTCAAGTTCATGGCTCATCGTAAACATGCGGCTAACTTGCCCAAGCCCGAAGACATTCTGGCAGGTAAAGTAAAAGAACTCAAGACCAAAGAAGTGTCGGCAATGTACTCGCTGACTACTAGTATGTGCTACGAGTTGCAAGACTACTATCAGAAGAACGGCAAGGACAAGATTGCCGAGTTCCACAAGATGGCGGATAACTTCCTGCGCTTTATGATGGATAACTTTACTACCGAGGTTACGGTTATGGGTGCTCGTGTTGCATTGACCACGTATAACCTGCCAATGGTTCCAGGCAAGATGCCTAGCTTTGATGAGTTCCATCAGCGTTTTGGTAAGTATGTTCTTGCAGCAGCAGGTTCGAGCAAGTAAGTTTAATCGCGTGTGAGGCGGGGGCAGGATCTTGGTCCGTAAGACCCCCTTATTTTTATGAACTTTACAATTATCAGGCTTGATGGTAGGTACACTTGTAGTAGCTACTTTAAATATCGTTTAGAGTTTAACTCTCCTATACTAGGATACGATAGGAACCAAGATCTTGCACGGCAGCAACAAGAAATGTTAGAATGGTGTTGGGAAGCGTTTGGTCCAGGATGCGAACGAGATTTTTACAAGTTTGTAGCATTTAAAGTGGATCCAAAAACCGGAAGGACCGGAATCAGATTAGCCGAGCGTAAAGAAAATGCGCCGCGGTGGGCTTGGTACTACGATCCAAAACAGTTTTCCCCATACATCTATGTTACCAATGACGAAACATTGGCCCATATACAATTAAAATGGCATTGACAATAAATCCATTTTGCGCTATAATATACATATAGTTAAGGAGCATGTAAATGGCAGATTCAACCGTAATTGACAAAGCAAAAGTTGTAACAGTAACGGATCCGCGCACAGATGCTGCGGCTCGTGAAAAACTTACTACAGCCCGTATTGGCTTGCTACTAAAAGCTCCGTTCTTTGGACAGTTAGCTACCCGTATGACGCTAACTAATGCAGACGAGTGGTGTTCGACTGCGGCCACAGACGGACGCAAGTTTTACTATAATAGCGAGTTTGTAAACAAGATGCCGCTTAAACAACTCGAGTTTCTAGTAGGACACGAGATTCTACATGCGGTATATGATCACATGGGACGGCGCGGCGATCGTATGCCGCGCCTGAGTAACATTGCCGCTGACTACTGCGTCAATCAAGATCTTGTGGATCAACGCATTGGCGAAAAAATCAGCGTAGTACCAATCTTGTATGATGCCAAGTTCAAAGGACAGAGTTACGAAGAAGTGTACGACTATCTGTACCAAAATGCAGACAAGATTAACATGGACCAACTTGAACAAATGGTTCTTGACGATCACCTAGAAGATGGTGATGGTGATGGTGAAGGCGGCGATGGTGGCCGAGACGGCAAGGGTCGTCCTAAATTAAGCAAGGAAGAAGCACAGGCTATTCGTGACGAGATCAAGGGTGCTGTGATTGCAGCGGCTCAAGCTGCAGGTGCAGGCAACTTGCCCGCAGGTGTCAAACGTTTACTCAAAGACATCACCGCACCAGTAATTGGGTGGAAGGAATTACTGCAACAACAGATTACAAGTGTAATCAAGAATGACTATACTTGGGCAAGACCAAGTCGTCGAGGTTGGCACATGGATGCCATTATGCCAGGACTCAAACCCGGCGAAATGATTGATATCTGTATCGCAATGGACCAGTCTGGATCCATTAGCGAAGAAGACAGTCGTGCATTCCTAGGCGAGATTAAGGGTATCATGGAAGCGTTTGATGAATACAAGATCACGCTATGGTGCTTTGATACTGAAATATACAATGTTCAAACTTTCACAAGTGACAACATCGACGACATCATGACATATGAACCCATGGGCGGCGGTGGCACAGACTTTATGGCAAATTGGGAGTTCATGAAAGAGAATTCCATCGAACCCAAGAAGTTTGTCATGTTTACCGACGGTATGCCATTTGGTGAGTGGGGCGAAGAAGAATACTGCGAAGTTGTTTGGATCATTAAAGGCAACCCTGGTTGTGAACCCCCGTGGGGCATCTGGGCACACTACGAAGAAGCGAAAGGACGATAATGAAGAGATCATGGCGTTTTATCAAATGGTTTGTGAGTAAATGTGGTTGGTTTGAGGCATTGCTGTTTTCGTCTGCTTTTTGCTTGTCGGCAGGGCTAACTGCCGGCGAAGGAAGTACTCGTAATATCTTTTGGGGTATAGCTGTATGCCTAAACGTTCTAGCAGCATTGATTTTTGTTGCATGGGGTGTTCGCAATATGTGGCGTGATTTTGTCAAACACGATGACCAAGTGTTTGATATACTTAAACAGAAAGATATTAAATGATAAACAAAGAATTTATTTTGGTTATAGTGGCCGTAATAATAGGTGTATTTCTGGCCTTGGCTTATTTCCCCGACAATCGACGCACAATTGATTGCAGCATCGCAGAAATTAGTCCGGATTATACCAATGAGATGAAAGAAGCCTGTAGGAAAGAGAGGATGGCTCGGTGAAAGTGGAACTAACTAAAGAAGCTGTGGATGGATTGATGCAGAGCATACTATTGCAAGACTATCGAGGTCTATGCCAGGATATTGAACGTCTTGAATCTGCAAAAGAGCTTGCAAAATATCAACGAGAGGATTTGGATCATAACTTTCGCTATCGTAATGCAATGGAAATACTTCTCGAATACTATGTTGGATTTGACTGGAAAGAAAAACTAGAGGATGACAATGGAACCAATTGATTACACCAAAATTAAAGCCAGCAAAAAAGTTTTAAAGTTAATTGCCGAGTTGGAGAACCGACTAATTCTTACCGAGGATGCACTTGAGGATATCACTCGTGCGGCCGAAATTGTTGAGGTAACCGGACAACGAGAAATACTCAGTACCTGGATAGCACAGTCAAACGAATTTCTTGAAAATCGTATTGTGCGCCCAGATAGCAGTATTGCTGCCGACGAACAAAAAATTCTAGTTGTAACCGACGAAACCAAAGGCAACAAAGATGTTACGTAACGGAGAGGCTAATCCGTTGACTGTACACGGACTGCGAGAATTAACGCATTGCCCGCCGCATTTTATACAGGTTAAATTCGATGCTCGCTGCGGTCGTAAACAAATAACCGATTGGATCTGGGAAAATTTTGAAGGACGTTTTTGGTTCGGTGATCTTTATTACACTATCGAAGGTGGTCCTATCGCAATGACCGCATGTGCTGCATTTGAAATCCCCGGCGAAGCCAGTATGTTTTCTCTCTGCTTGGATCAAATCCAAGCTTATTCCGGTCTATTAACTTAAAATAAAAATATCGTTCCTTTATTTCTCTGTTAAATAATATACAAGTTTAATGGAGAAAAAATGGACCAAAATCAACCGTCCCCCGAACAGCCAAGCCTTGCTTTATCAGATTTAGTTTTGCTTCTAAATCTTATTAGAGTAACTAGCGAGCGTGGTGCAATCAAAGCCGACGAATTAAGTGCAGTTGGCGCTGTCTATGACAAGCTTTTTAAATTTTTAGAAGCAAGTGGTGCAATAAATAAGCAAGCACCAACCGAACCCGAAGCGGATCAATCAGCTTAAAATCCAAGGAGAAATCAAATGTTAAAGCACGTTGGCAAACACAACGACAAGCGTTGTGTAATTGTTTTTCGAAAAATTCCAGATCTTGAACACATGGCATTGGTAATTTACAGTGATCTATTACCACGTATGGTTCATGACGAAGTTATGCGAGCTGTTGAAAGCCCACAAGGTCAAGAAGCCAAAGAAATAAGTGATGTTTTGTTCAGAACAATCATGGCCGATGGCACCAATTGCTTGGAAAGTCTACATCGCAACGGACTGATGAAAAAAGTTCCTACCAATCAAGTTCTAGTCACTCCAACTTCTAATAGTAGTGTTCGACTTGATGAATTAAATGACATCCTTGACGAAATGCAAAAGGGCGAAGAAGCTCTTAAAAGACTTCAAGATTTAGATGCCAGTCGCGGTATGTCTGGAAAGCAAGCGCCAAGAAAAGCAACAATCCAAGAAATTGGTGAACGCCGTACTAGAGAAGCACAAGGTAATACTAGTGCCGCAGAAATGTTATCAGGACTACTTTCTGACGCAGATTTAGCTACTCAACGATTAGAACAAGCACAAAAGATGGAAGAAAGTGCTAAACAATTATTAGCAGAAGCAGAAAGATTAAAAGCAGAAGCAGAAAGTCTAAGTCCAAAGGTAGATAATGTCGGATCAAAAACCAAAAAAACCTCGACAAAAAAGCAAGAAGCTTAATTTAAATACCAAAACCCAATGGGAGTCTATTTTAAAATCAGTAGAAAAAAAAGAGATTCCCATTGCAATGTTGGAAAGTGTTTCAGTCAATTTGACAGATGGTACCATTGTTAATATTAACATCAAAGAACTTCTAGATGAAGGCAACGATCCTGACATTCTAGAAAAAATGTTAAAAACCAAACTCAGTGCATTGGATTATATCATCGAAGATATTGATTTTTATATCAGTGTAGCAGCGGTGCAAAAAGCAGTACAGCCAGCTACAGATCAATTACTAAAAAATTTATGATTTGTACAATATTTGCCACAGACCAAATGGGAACATTTGGTAATCGTGGGTCATTGCCTTGGCCATTGAACCCAGAAGACATGTCTTGGTTTCGCGAACATACAGTTAATCAAATTGTTATAATGGGTAGAAAAACTTGGGATGATCCCAAGATGCGAAAACCACTGCCTGATAGAATCAACTGTGTGGTTAGTAACAGACCCATCGAAGGATATCCAACAGTAAGAAGATTATCTGGAGATTACAAAAAACAAATACGAGAACTGCAAACGTTGTTTCCTACTAAAAACGTCTTTATTTTAGGTGGCCCAGAATTGATAATGGACTGTAAAGATCTAATAGATTATGCATATGTAACCCATCGTAAAGGTGCAGCATTTAGTGATGTTCGAATTGATCTTCGTGCATTTATGGTCGGAATGAGAATCACAAGCAGTAGACCTAGCACAGATAAAATGTTAAACTTTAGTATCTACAAAAATGTAGATATTTTCAGACCTTTATAAATGGAACAACAATACTTAACAGCATTGCGTGATGTTTTAGAAACAGGAACACGCAGAGATGATCGTACGGGCGTAGGCACCATAAGCAAATTTGGTATGCAACAGCGTTACGATCTGAGTCAAGGTTTTCCTGCGGTTACTACAAAAAAATTGGCATGGAAGAGTGTAGTAGGAGAATTGTTATGGATGATCGAAGGCTCGGGTGATGAACGCAGATTGGCGGAGATAACTCATGGCACTAGAGACGGCGTAGTTACAATTTGGACTCCAAACGCACTTGCGCCTTATTGGAAACCACGAGCCAAATATGAAGGCGATTTAGGTCGTGTATACGGTGTGCAGTGGCGTCACTGGCGTGCAATCAAGCCCAGAGAGTCAGAAGGCACATTTAAAGATGTATTTGGTAGTACATATCGTAGAACAGGTAATAATGTAGAAGTTCGAGAAGTCGATCAACTAAGAAATCTAATCGACGGAATTCGAGCAGACCCATACGGACGAAGACATATATTAACTGCGTGGAATCCAGGTGAATTAGAAGCCATGGCCCTGCCACCGTGTCACTGCTTTGCACAGTTTTATGTAGACAATGGAAGATTGAGTTGCCAGATGTACCAGCGTTCTTGTGATATGTTTCTGGGCGTACCTTTTAATATTGCAAGCTACTCGCTATTGACGCACATGATTGCTCATGTTTGCGGCCTCGAGGTAGGGGAGTTCGTTCACGTACTCGGTGACGCACATATATATCTGGACCACGTAGAGCAGGTAAAAGAACAATTGGCACGTGAACCATTACCTGCTCCAACTCTCTGGCTTAATCCCGACATTGTTGATATTACTCAGTTTACCATGGCAGATATTCGCTTAGATGGATATCAAAGTCACTCGACAATTAAAGGTAAAATGGCAATATGACTTTTAATAAAAAAGTTTTAATTATTGGTAACGAAACTTCAGATACTGATACTCAAACATTAGAATTAGCAGTAAAGAATAAAGTATCGAATCACGGATTAATACAAGATAAAAATTTTATTCCAGATAAAATAGGTTATTATCATACAACTGTATCCGATCTACCCCCGGGTCAAATAGTAAAACTATCAAAACATTTTGATTTAATACAATTTTTAGATCAACCAGTGGAAAGTTTTACGCATTACAAATCTTTTGTTACCACCTTGAGATTGGCCTATGATATGGAAACCAAAGGATTTAATGTTGACTACAGGAATAATAAATCTTCTCAAAGTTTTCTTAAATGGAAAGCTTATTTACAGGAAAACAAAACTTTTTGTTTTTACCCTTTTTTAACCTTATTAGATAATTCAGAACACACTTACATATGTAACAAAAGTAGAGATAATATAAAAAAATCATCTGATATAATAGATTGGAAGACTGATCCTGAATATCTTAAAATTAGAATGGACATGATAAATGGTATTAAAAATAAATCATGTCAGGATTGTTATAATCGTGAAAAAATTGGGGAAGAAAGTACCAGACAATATGAAACACTAGAATGGACGCAAAAATTACAATTACACGAACCAGAAGAATTTTTAAACATTTCATCGCCTTTGTATTATGAAATAAGGCCCAGTAATAAATGTAATATCATGTGCAGAACATGCGACGACGGACATAGTCACCTAATAGAAAAAGAATATAAAAAATTAAAAATACCGTTAGTAGATTGGAAGTTTAAAAATATAGACTTTGATATTATTAATTTTGATTCTGTACAAAGACTTTATGTTGCCGGCGGAG
>JACCDW012086140.1_pt1 | contig 12275 bp, 10 predicted proteins | sample 7449781 | NCBI WGS metagenome assembly JACCDW01 (sample SAMN15323449, study PRJNA562643) | freshwater metagenome | isolation source: river surface water | place: USA:Blue River Watershed | collected 2017-08-18
CCGAGAAGACCACGAGGAGCTGCCAGTCCTGGTAAGCGTCGAGGATATTGAGGCGCGGGGCGATGAAGGAGGCTTCCTTGCCCTGGAGCGCGGCGACGGCATGGGTGAGCACGGTCGGGGTAGCGATCACGAGCGTGTGCTCATCGACGGCGGTGAGGCCGAAGCCGAAGGGGTCCGGGCTGCTCTCCTTCTCCTTGGCGATCTTGCCGATGAGTTCGACGAGTCCCCAGGTGGGGGCGCCGCCGACCTCGGTCTGCTTGAGGCCGTTGTTCTTGGCGAATTCGGCGAGGCGCGTCGGGTTGAAGTTGCCGCGGAGGATGAGGACGAGTTGGAGGTCGGCCGGCGAGGGCCCGATGAGCGCGGCGTTCTTCGGCAGCGTGGCGCCGAGGGTGACGGACTTCAGGTCGCCTTTCGCGAGGTCGCCGAGGCCGGCGTCCTTGATCGCGCCCAGGGCCTCGGTGAGCTTGGCCAGGTTGCGCTTGGCTTCCGGGTTGGCCTGGATCAGCGCCTCGAGTCCCTGGAGGAAGTCGGCGCTGGCCTTGTTGGCCTGCTTGCTTTCCGAGACGAGGGAGAGCTGGGCCCAGACGTTGGTCGACGTGGGCAGGCCCTGGGTGACGGGGGCCTTGGTCTTGGGTTGGCCGCAACCGACGAGCAGGAGGAGCGGGAGGAGGGGTAGGATGCGACGCATGGGCTAGCACTAGGCCAAGCCACCCTAGGGTAAATAAGAAAGCCTCCCGCCCCGGCCTTTCGAGGGGGGTGCCAAGCCGAAAGTCCGAAAATCTACCGTAGGTAAGGTCCCGAGACCCCCTTCCTTGGGGTGCGAAAAGCGAAACCTCGGGTAGAATAGGTCCCTCCCACCACCGCCACCCATGATCGCCGACCTCACCCCGGATAGCCCCGTTCCCGCCGACCCCAAGCCCGGCCACACCCCCGATGCCGAACTGCGCGGGTCCATCCTCTACGTCGTCCGGCTCGATTATTTCGGCAAGCTGCCCAAGTCGCGCCAGGAGAAGTTGATCGAGTTGAACCCGTTGGCCCGGAAGCGGGCCCCGGTCTTCTACGTCGGTCAGACGCGCCTCGAGGCCTGGAAGCGCTACGAGAACCACCTGAAGGGCTACCGCGCGAGCCGTTGGGTCAAGAATCACGGGCAGCAGCTCATCAAGGCCGACCAGTGGAAGCCGGCTTTCGGGGTCGCGCTGCCGGAGGCGGCGATCCGCGCCGCGTGGGGTTTGGCGCGCCGCAGCAACGGCGAGCCCGGTAAGCGCGAAGCGGCGCTGACGGCGCTCCTGCGCTCCCACGGCTACTACGTCATCTCCAACTGAGGCTCGCCAAAGGCCCGTTGGCCCGCTTGGTTGCGCGGATGCGAATCGACGCGAAGGTGGGCGAACAGGCCGAAGGCTGGACGTGCGTGGGCGTCGGCGCGGTCGACGATTTCTACGACTTCACCGATTCGGCCGCGTGGGTCGGCGACATCTCCCTCGGTTTCATGGAGTTCGACATCGCCGCCGAGGAGTTGGGCGGGCATGTGCGCTACCTGGTCGACGGCGCCGAGGACGAGGATGAACTTTGGACCTTGGTGCTCGGCCTGCGCCTCGAGGTCGAGGAGGGCGCGGGTTCGCCGCCGCGCTTCTCCCTCTGGGCCGAGGACGCCGAAGGAACCGCCGTGAAGGAGGCCTTCCGGCAGATCCAGGAGGTGGCCCTGTGGCGCCTGCAGCAGCTGGCCCCGGAAGCGCTCCGTCCGCAGGTGGTGGCCGCGGGCGACGACATGGACCGCGTCGTGGAGCTGCTCCGCGGCGCCTGCGTGCGCGTGCCGGTGATCAGCTGGGAGTGAGGCTCAACCGCGCGGGATCACCACGCGGGCCTTCAGTTCGGCGGAAAGCTGCCGGAGCCAGGTCAGGTAGATCGGGTCGTCGCGCTCGGCCAGCAGGAAAAGCTCCTTGCCGCGGCTGAAGCGCCGGGGATCGAACGGCGCGCGCTCGGCGGGCAGGCCGAGTTGGGCGGCGGCTTCGGCGGTCATGAATTCCTCCTTCACGTCGTTCGGCAATTTCGGCGGGACGACGGTCCACTGGTAGGTCAGCGTCAGCGCCCCGCAGGCCGGGTCGTCCTTGGCCTCCTTGTGCGGCGGGCTGTTCGCGAGGTCGGTCGCGGAATGGGCGGTCCACGGAGTCTCGATGGTGACCACCTTGGCTTCGACCGGCGGAGGAAGCCACGGGCCGAGCTCGCCGGCCGCGACTTTCTGGTATGCTTGGCCCAGGGCCCCGAGCTTCGCCTGAGGCTGGAGTTCGGCCTGGGCCTGCGACCAGGCTTGCTCGAAGGTCTTCGCGAAGCGATGGGTGGCCTCGCCGACGAGGTGCGGGGCGAGTTCGAGGCCGGGTTTCTCGTCCTTGGCGCCCGTGCCGCCGGCGTGGATCAGGGCTTGGTCGTCGGCGAGCAGGGTCGTCGCGCGGGTCGCGGCCTCGAGGCGGACCTTGACGCCGCCAAGGGCGAGTTTGCGCAATGTCTCGGTCGCGGCGGGGCGGTGGGCGGTGAGCAGCCGCACCTCGACGCCGGCCGTGGCCTTGGCGAGGAGCGCCTCGATGAGGAAGGGTTGCGTTTCGGGGTGGGGGATGGTGCACCAGAGCCGCGCTTGGGCCGGCTCGAGCAGGCTCTTCATGCGAGCGGCGATTTCCTGCCTAGCCGGAGTCTCCGGCTTGGGCTTCGCGGTCAGCGTCAGGTTGACGGCGAGGCCGTCGATGGGCCGGTCGAGCGGATATTGAGGCTGCGGTTCGGCCTTCGTCGGGCCGTGCTTCGTGAGTCGCTCCACCGAAAGCCGCCACCAGGCCAGGGCAAAAGCTTCCTGGAGGGCGCGGGCATGCTGCGGCAACGCGAACGCCGGGGCCATCGAGCCGGGCGTAGGGAGGCCGGCGGGGCAGATGATGGCCTGCGCACTGGGTTCGCCGGCATCGACGACCAGGAACTGCGCATGGACCTGCGAGGTGCTCTGCAGGATCGCGCCGGCCGCGGCGAGTTTGGCCAAGGCCTCGGCGTGCGCCTGTTTCTGCGCGGCATCTAAGGCGGTGGACAGTCCGTCCGACGTGAGGATGTAGCACCGGAGGCGATGCTGGCTCAGCGCGCGGGTGAGGGCTTCGTTGAAGGCCGGGAAACCAAGCAACGGCGTGGCGAGGTGCAGCGAATGACGGGCCGACTCGAGGCCGCCGAGCAAGGTCGCCCAGCCGTCGGCGGCGGGCGTGGCGGGCGGGTCCAGCCGCAGCCACACGTCGCCGATGATGCGGTCGTGGTAGCGGAAGGGTTCCGAAACCTTGCGGAGCGGGGCGATCATCGTGCGGTCGGCTCCCAGAGGAGGAGGTCGTGCGCCTCGAGCAAAGCGGCGCGGTGGGGGATGTCCCGGCCCAGCGGGCTGCGGCCGAGCGCGAGGCGCGCCAGGTCGGCGCCCCCCAGGGGTTGGTAGGATGGGATGCGCTGGCGGACCGCCTCGCCGGCGCGGGCGGGGCCGCCCGGCGATTTGTCGGGCCCCAGAAGGTGGCACTGCAGCCACTGTCCCCAGAGGTCGGCCTCACCCGTCGCCGGGACGATGGGCACCTCGAACGCCTCGACCTCGAAGGAACCCAGGTCGAACTGGCCCGGTACCTTGAAATGCACCTTCGGGATCTTCGGGACGCGCAGTCGGAAGTGCACCCGCGCCTCGGTCGGGACGTCGGCGAAACGGGTCGGATAGCCCGTGGAGAGGTCGGCCTGGCCGCCGGGTGCGGAAAGGAAGTCCTGGCCGCTGGCCGCGGCCGCCATCTGCAGCAGTTCCGCGTACCCTTGGTCGGGCCGCCGGGGTTGGGCCGAGGTCAGGCGGATATCGATCGCGCCGCCGGTGCGGTCGCGGCCCGTCCCCTTGCCCACGGGCCATTGGCCGGTGAGGCGGAGGTTGAAGGGGCCATCCTGGCCCGGGCGGAGTTCCACCTCCATCATGAGCGTCAGGTCCTGCTTGCGCGGCACCGGGCGCATCCGGGCCGACGTGCGGACCACCGAGAACAGCAGGCCACGTTGCGCGACCGAACTGAAGAACGCGTCCGGTTCGGCGTGGAGGGCGTCTTCGGCTTCGATGAGCGACGTATCCTCGAGGTCGGCGAGCTCGCGGCGTTCCTCGACGTGCAGCAGCTGGCGGCCGGCGAGCAACGGCTCATCCGTGACCGCGAAGCGGAACAGGCCATGGTGCGAAGTCATGCCCGCGTCCTGCCGGAGGCACGCGCGGCCGAGCGGCGTCGTCCGGAAGGCCGCGCCTTCGCGGGTGAGCATCCCCGCCTCGACGCCTTGGCGGAGCAGGGCTTCGGCCGCGGGCGACGGCAGGGGTAGGAGGGCGCGGACGGCCTCGACGGTCAGTCCGCCGGCCTGCCGTTCGGATTCGGCGGCCAACCGGAGCAAGGCCGGCCATTCGGCCGACTCGCCCGAGGAGCGCACGATGGCCATGGCGTCCACGAAGCGGACGGCGATGGGGCGGCGGAGGATGAGGGGAGGGAGGGCCACGGCGTCAGGCGTCGGTGAGGCGTTCGAGGCGCGACTGCAATCCGTAGGGACGCGGCAGCCCCGCGTGGTGGACGCTTTCGGAGCGGTCGGGGGCGCTGGGCTCGCGGGCCCCGTTCAGGAGAACTTCGAAGACCGAGCAGAGCTCCTGCTCCTTCAGGCGCAGCAAGGCCTGCGGCTCCCAGAGCGCCTTCTCGAAAGGATGCAGGCTCTTGAGGTCGAGCAGCAGGGCCCGGATATGGCGGCCGCGTTCGTCCTCCTGGCCCGGTCGACGGCAGTCGTAGAGACCCTGGAGGTTGGCGGCGCAGCGGCGTTGCCAGTCGAGGAAGATCAGCGGGCGCGGCTTGCCGCGCGCGGCCGCCGGGGTTTTCCCGCGGGCCTTCGGCAGCTTGACGCGGCGGGCGAGCGGCTGGAGCAGCTCGGTCTCCAGGTGGCCGACGATCAGGCGGAACTCCGGCGGTAGGCGGAGCGCCAGCTCGGTCCCCGTCAGCGCGGCGCGGGCGCAGATCAGCACGTTGACGTCGGGGCTCAGCGCGGCCGGGTCGAACGCGGCCGCCTCGGCCGTCGCGACCGTCCCCGTCTGGAGTTGGCGTTGACGCAGGTACGCTTGGGCGACCGCGAGCGACCGGCCCTCGTCGACCGGGGCGTCGAGCACCAGCAGCACCTTGCGCCTTCCGTGCGCGTCCGGGATGTCGGCGTCCTCGTCGTCGGCCGAACCGTCCTTGCCGACGCAGGCCTTGAAGGCGAGTTCGGCCTGCAATTCGTCGAGCAACCTGACCCGGGTGGCCTCGACCGCGACCTGCTCGGCCAATTCGTCGAGGTCCGTATCGGCGGCCGACGCCTGCGGGTCGCCGATGAGGATCCAGCGGCGGGCGTGGACCGCCGGCACCAGGAAATCGGCGAAGCCCAAGCGCTCGGCGCCCAGCACGATCAATTGGTCGAAGTCCGCGGGGTCGCGCGTCAGCGCCGCGGGGCGGAACGACGGGTGCGCACCGAGGGCCGCGAGCGGGGCGCCCACCAGGTTGCACGTCTCGAGCAGGAGTCCGGCGGCCACTTCGCGCGGCCGGCGCCCGCGGCTCAGGGGAGCCACGGAGTCGGCCAGAAGGGCCGCTTGCCGCTCGAGGTCCAAGGCATGGGCCCCGGCCGCCGTCGGCTCGCAGGGGTCGGTCAGCCGCACGGCGGCGACCTGGTCCGACCAGCCCGGCAGGGTCGCCCCCGCGGCGAAGAGTTCGTCCAGTTCGGCGGCGTCCGCCGCGACCACGAGCAGGCGTTGGCCGCGGGCGACCGCCTGGAGGATCAGCTCCAGCGCCGCGGTGCGGCGGGCCGCTCCGGGTTTGGCTTCGAGCAAGGTGAAATCAGTCGTCCCGATGGCCTTGCGCACGAACGTCCGGGCGCTCGCCTTGCCCGCGCCGGTCAGCAGGCGCCAATCGGCGTCCTGGTCGCCTTGGTTGACTTGCTGCGCCTCGCCCCAGCCGCGCGGTTCCGGGTTGAACAACTGCAGGAGCGGCAGGTGGGGGGCTTGCCAATGGTCGCGCAGTCGGCGCAGCGCGGTGAGGCGGCGACCCAAGTGGCCGCGGCCGAGCCGACCGGTGAGGAACACCGTCTCGCCATCCTCGAGTTGCTGTTCCGTCGGATCCGCCGGCGGGGCGGCCTCCCCGGGCGCGTAGGCCTGCACGGACTTGCGCACCACGATAAGCCCTTTGCTGCGCAGCGCGCAGACGCGTTCGACCCGCAGGCCCGGCTGGCGGGATTTCGCCGCGCGCATGCCGGCGTGCAGTTCAAAGGTGTCCGCCTGCCCGAAGAAGGCGCGCCGGACCGACGGGGCGAGCGCGTCGCCGTCCGTTTCGGCGGCGAGGCGCAGCACCAGGAGGTCTTGCGGGGACACGCCCGGCAGGCCTTTCAGCGCCCCCGTGGATTCGGCGAGCTCGAGCATGGCTTCCGTTTGGCGGATGGTCGCCGCGGTGCACGCAACGGTCATGAACCCGGCGGCGGCGCGTTTCTCGGCCGCCTCCGTGGCGCGCTCCCAGTCGGCCAGGGCCCGCTCGGCCGCTTCCGACCAGGCATGGGTCGGGCGCCGGCGGGCGTCCTCCAGCTTACGGAGGTCGAGGGCGGCGTGCTTCAGGCGGTCCGATTCCGCCTGGGCCTGAGCCAGCTCCAGCCGTAGGGTGTCGGCTTGGTGCGTGGTCTTGGTCGGGCCCGGGGCGTCCATGGGGAAGGAGCACTCAATCGAGTTTAAGCCCTCGGGTGAAGGGAATTTATCGGACATTTAGCCGGCCCCTGGGCCCGACCTACAGCCTCAGGAACAACTGTCTGCGGTGCAGCCAAAAGCAGAAGAGCCAAAGCAGGCCGGTCACGAAGAGGCTCGACCAGAGCGGGCCGAAAGGGCCGGCGAAGGTCGCCTGGCCGAGGTAGGTTCGCCCGATGCCGGCGAGCGGCCCGGAAAAGAGCGAGTAGGCGACGTAGAGGGCGAGGGAATTCATGCCGACGACGGTCAAGGGGAAGGCCCAACCGCGTCGGCCCCGCTCGTCGATGACATGGTGGAAGGCCGCGAGCGCGAGCAGCACGATGCCGCCGCTGTAGAGCGCCCAGGACGGCGTCCAGAGCCGTTTGACGATCGGGCAGAAGGTCTCACCGGCGATCCAGCCGAGCGCGACGCAGGTCGCGCCGGCGGCGACCAGCCAGAGCGTCTTGCCGCGCGGGGTGCGGTCGCCCCGGAGGACCTCGCCCGCCATCAGGCCGAGCGTCATGGTGATCATCGCCGGGACGAAGTTGAGCGTCTGGTAGCCCCCGCCGTTGAAGACGAACGGCTTCGCGGTCGGGAAGAGGTTGAGGAACCAACGGTCGAAGTGCGCGGCGAAGTTGGTGCCCATGTTCCAGTGGCCGAAGAATCCGGGGAGGACGCACGTCCGGAGCTTTTCGCCGGTCACGCCGTAATCCCGGAAGTTCACGCCGGGGCCCGGCAGCGGATGCAGGGCGAAGGCCGCCCAGGTTCCCGCGGCGAGGACGGCGATCGCCGCGATCTGCCGGCGCCAGCCGCGGTCGGCCAGCAGGAAGACGAAACCGTAGCCGAGGCCGATCTGCGCGAGCACGTTGTGGAAGGCGAACTCCGGTCGCGGGCGGTCGCCGGTCGTCAGGAAGATGGCCAAGGCGACCAGGAGCGCGGAGCGCCCGAAGGCATGGCCCAAGGAGCGGGCGTAGGTTTCGCCGGCCCGGCGTCGGCCCGCGAGGGAGTAGGGGATCGCCACGCCGACCATCAGCATGAAGGCCGGCTGGATCAGGTCCCAGGCGCCGCCGCCGACCCAGGCGGCATGCGTCGTGTGGAATTTCAGGAACGACCAGAGCGCCGAGTCGGGATGGTCGGCCGCCATCGCCGCGCAGCCCAGCCCGCCCGTGGCCATGAAGAGCATCGCGAGGCCGCGGAAGGCGTCCAGCGAGGCGAGTCGGGCGGCGGGCTGGGCGGGGGCGGCCATCGTCGTTCAGCGCACGAGGCAGGGTTTCTTCGGGTCGAACTTCCAGCCGGGCAGCAGGAACTGCATCGCGACCGCGTCGTCGCGGGCCCCGCTGGGCAGCTTCAGGTAGAGGTCGTGGGCGGCGGCCAACGCAGGGTCGTCGATCGTCACGCCCAGTCCGGGCTGCGCCGGTACGGCGACCTTGCCGCCGCGGATCCGCAGCGGCTCCCGCGTCAACCGCTGGCCTTCCTGCCAGATCCAGTGCGTATCCATCGCCGTCACGTCGCCCGGGGCGGCCGCGCCCACGTGCGTGAACATCGCGAGGGAGATGTCGAAGTGGTTGTTCGAGTGCGAGCCCCAGGTCAGCCCGTGTTGCGCGCACGTCGCGGCCACCTGCACCGAACCCTCCATCGTCCAGAAATGCGGGTCGGCGAGCGGGATGTCGACGGCCTGGAGCTTGAGCGCGTGCCCGAGCTGGCGCCAGTCCGTCGCGACCATGTTCGTGGCGGTGCGCAGCCCGGTCGCCCGGCGGAATTCCGCCATGATCTCGCGGCCGGAATAGCCGCCTTCGGCGCCGCAGGGATCCTCCGCGTAGGCCAGCGTGTCCTTGAGGTCCCGGCCGACGCGGATGGCCTCGGCCAGCGACCAGGCGCCGTTGGGGTCCAGCGTGATGCGGGCCAGCGGGAAGCGCTTCGCCAGGGCCTTGACCGCGGCGGCCTCCTCGTCGGCGGCGAGCACGCCGCCCTTGAGCTTGAAGTCCTGGAAGCCGAACCGTTCCTGCGTCGCTTCGGCCTGCCGGACGATGGCTTCGGGCGTCAGCGCCTCCTCGTTGCGCAGGCGATGCCAGGCGACGGCCGAGCCGGCTTCATCGCGGTACGACAGGTTCGTCCGGCGCCGGTCGGCGATGTAGAAGAGGTAGCCGAGCATCTCGACCTCCGCGCGCAGCTGGCCCTTCCCGAGCAAGGCCGCGACGGGGACGCCGCGTTCCTGACCGAGCAGGTCGAGCAAGGCCGATTCGACCGCCGTCACCGCATGGATGGTCGTGCGCAGGTCGAAGGTCTGGAGCCCGCGACCGCCCGCGTCGCGGTCGGCGAACGCCCGGCCGATCTCGGCCATCAGCTCGGTCCGCCGGTCGATGGGCTGGCCGACCAGCAGCTCGGTCGCGTCGACGAGCGTCTCGCGGATCTTCTCGCCGCCGGGGACTTCGCCGAGGCCGGTGCGGCCGGCGCTGTCCTGGATGAGGACGATGTTCCGGGTGAAGAACGGACCGTGCGCGCCGCTGAGGTTCAGCAGCATGCTGTCGTGACCGGCGACCGGGACGACGCGGACGGATTGGATCGTGGGGGAGGGCATCGGGAAAGGGTCAGGCCCGGCGGAAGCGGACCAGGAGGACGAGGGCGGCGGTCAGCAAGGAGGAAGCGGCGAGGCCGTGGAGTCCCCACGTCACGCTGCCGGTGGTCTCCTTGATCCAGCCGAAGGCGGTCGGGGCCACGAAGCCGCCGAGATTGCCGAGGGAGTTGATGAGGGCGATCCCCGCGGCCGCGATGCGGGGATCGAGTTCCTTCTGGGGGAGAGGCCAGAAAAGGGAGGCGGCGGACTTGAAGCCCAAGGCGGAGACGCAGATGCAGACGAAGCCGGAGACCGGCCCGCCCAAGGTCGCCGCGAACATCCCGAGTCCCGCAACGACGAGTGCGGCCGCCACCCAGCCCTGTTGGCCGGGACGCCGGGCGGCCGCGATCGCGAAGAGGTACATCCCCGCGATCGAGATCAGCCAAGGGATGGAATTGAACAGGCCCACCTGCAGGTCCGTGAGGCCGCCCATGCCGCGGATGATCTCCGGGAGCCAGAACGTCACGGCGTAGATGGTCAGCTGGATCGCGAAGTAGACCCAGCAGAAGAACAGCAGGCGTGGGTCGAGCAGGAGCTCGCCCAGGCCGGCCTTGGGGCGGGTGATCGCGGCGGCCCGCTCGGACTCCACCGCGGCGGTGAGCGCCGCCCGTTCGGCCGGCGTCAGCCAGCGGGCGTCGGCGGGAAGGGCGTCGAGCCAAGACCAGAGCACCCCGGCCATGCCGACCGAGAAGACGCCTTCGAGCAGGACCATCCATTGCCAGCCTTGGAGGCCCAGTCCTTGGATGCTCAGCAACGCGGCCGACAGGGGGCCGGAGATGACCGAGGCGATCGCGGAACCGCTCAGGAAGACCGCCATGGCCCGGCCGCGTTCCGCGGCGGGGAACCAGCGCGTGAAGGTGTAGACGACGCCGGGGAAGAAGCCGGCCTCGGCGGCGCCCAGCAGGAACCGCAGGGTGTAGAATTCCTCCTTGGTGCGCACGAAGGCGAGCAAGGCGGCCAGGGCGCCCCAGACCGCCGCGATGAGGGTCAGCCACCGGCGCGCCCCCATCCGTTCGAGCGCGAGGTTCGCCGGCACCTCGAAGACCGCGTAGCCCCAGAAGAACAGCCCCGCGCCGAGGCCGTAGGCGGTGGCGCCGATCCCCAGGCTGGCCTCCAGCTGCGGCTTGATGAAGCTGACGTTCACCCGGTCGACGTAGTTCACGATGAACATGACGACGAAGATCGGCAGCAGCCGCCAACGCGCCTTGCGCACCGCCGACGCGAGGGCGTCGGGCGCGGAAAGGGCGGCGGAATCCTTCATGAGGGGCGCTTACTGCGGGCCGAGCTTCGCGATGAGCGCGGCGAGGCGTTCGCTCTCCGCGGCCTTGAGGTCGAGCAGCGGCGGCCGGACCGGACCGGCGTCGTGTCCGACGATCCGGGCGCCGGCCTTGATGATGCTCACGGCGTACCCGGCGCTCAGGTTGCGGACCTCGAGGTAGGGCAGGAAGAAGGTGTCCAGCAGGCGGTTGACCGTGGCATGGTCGTCCGCGGCGACCGCGCGGTAGAATTCCATCGCGGTCTTGGGGATGAAGTTGAAGACGGCGGACGAGTAGACCGGGACGCCCATCGCCTTGTAGGCGCTGGCGTAGACTTCCGCGGTGGGCAGGCCGCCGAGGTAGCTGAAGCGGTCGCCCAGCCGGCGGCGGATCGAGACCATGAGTTCGATCTCGCCGAGGCCGTCCTTGTAGCCGATGAGGTTGGGGCAGGCGGCGGCCAGCTTCTCGAGGTGGTGGGCTTGGAGGCGGCAGACGTTGCGGTTGTAGACGACGACGCCGATCTTCACCGACTTGCAGACTTGTTCGACGTGGGCGGCGACGCCGTCCTGGTTCGCCTCGGAGAGGTAGTGCGGGAGCAGGAGGATGCCCTTGGCGCCGAGGCGCTCGGCTTCCTGGGCGTACTGGATGGCCACGCGGGTCGGGCCACCGGCCCCGGCGAGGATCGGGACGACGCCGGCGCAGGTGTCGACCGCGGTGCGGATGACCTGCGAGTACTCCTTGGGTTCGAGGGAGAAGAATTCCCCGGTGCCGCCGGCGGCGAAGAGCGCGGTCGCGCCGTAGGGGGCCAGCCATTCGAGCCGCTTCGCGTAGGTGTCGGCCCGGAAATCGCCGTTGGCCGCGAAGTCGGTGATCGGAAAGGAGAGCAGGCCGTGGGAGATCGTCTGCTTGAGCTCTTGGGGGGACATGGGCGTTACGTCCCGAAGGCAAAGCGGGGCTCGCCGGGCTGGCAACGCCGGACTGGGCCGTTCGGCGGGCTTATTCGGCCAATTGGGCGATCAGCTTGAGCGTCTCGAGCGGGGTCTCGTGCGAGGCCACCGCGCCGCGGAGGCCCGGCGGCAGGAGGTCCGCGGCGATTTCCTTCAGTTCGGCCAGCCGAGCCTCAAGGGCCTGCAGCGGCGCCCGCGGGTCGGCGGCGTCGACCCAGACGTCGAACACCGTCACGGTCGGCTTGTCGGGCGTCTCGCCGTCGACCTCACCTTCGCCGACCTCGTAACCACAGTCGAGCAACTCGTCCCAGAAGACGGCATCCAGGTCGAAGGCGTCCTCGAGGTCATAGAGCCGGAGTCCGCTCATCCACTGGTCGAGGAGCTTGAAGGAGGCTTCATGGTCGGCATGGACCTCCGTGAAGGTGAAATCGATGCCCACCGCGATGAGTGTCTGGCCGTCGAGCGTGTCGCCGATCTTGGGCCCATCGAAGGAGTCTGCGGAAGTCATGTCGGCAGGAGAGGGCGGAAAGGGTAGGAGGGCGAGAGTGGAATGGAGGGCGATAGGGAGTGGGGAGTAGGAATAGGTGATAGGGAGTAGTGGGTAGGGAGTAGGTGATAGGGAGTAGGGATTGGGTAATAGAGAGTAGTGGGCGGGGCAGGTTTTTTGGGCAGTATCCTCGCGTTGCTTACCACTCACCGAAAACCATGTCCCTTAAATCCACTCC
>JACCDW012077911.1_pt1 | contig 12272 bp, 22 predicted proteins | sample 7449781 | NCBI WGS metagenome assembly JACCDW01 (sample SAMN15323449, study PRJNA562643) | freshwater metagenome | isolation source: river surface water | place: USA:Blue River Watershed | collected 2017-08-18
CAAATACCCCCCCCCGTACCCCTAGGATAACCCATGCCCCGCCGCGCAAAAAAATCCAACATTGAGACGGAGCTCTTTCGCGCCATTGCCAACCTCGACTTCGCGCGCGAACGCTTGGAGGCGGCGAAGCAGCTGAACCCGCCCTTTGAAGACGACCCGACAGATGAGGACAAGGAGCTCCTGCGTCTACGCCGCAAGGACTACATCAACGCTCACTTCCGCGCGCAGAGAGCCGCGCGCCGCGCCATCGACGCCATACCAGAGGATAACGAATGACCCGCCGCGCCGCCCTCTACCTCCGCGTTTCGACTGATGAGCAGACGACGGAGAACCAGGAGCGCGAGCTCCGCGAAGCCGCTGGCCGTGCTGGCTGGGAGATCGTCGCGACGTATCGTGACGAGGGCATCAGCGGTGCCAAGGGCCGCGACAAGCGCCCCGGCCTCGACGCGCTGCTGAAAGATGCAACCCGGCGCAAGTTCGATGTCGTCATGGCGTGGAGCGTTGACCGCCTGGGCCGCAGCCTGCAGGACTTGGTCGGGCTGCTCACCGAGATCCACGCTGCGGGCATCGACTTGTTCCTGCACCAGCAGGCGATCGACACGACAACGCCGGCTGGCCGCGCCATGTTCCAGATGATGGGCGTGTTCGCGGAGTTCGAGCGTGCGATGATCCGCGACCGCGTGAAGGCTGGCATGGCGCGTGCGAAGGCCAGCGGTGCCAAGTTCGGTCGCCCGACGATCGACCCCATGCTGCGCATGCAGATCCGCGATAGCCTGGCGGCTGGCATGGGCATCGGAAAGGCTGCGCGCACCTATGGCGTCGGCACGCTGACGGTTCAACGCATCAAGAAGGAGATGACGCAATGAAACTCGCCCCACTAGCCGTGCTTGCCCTGCTGGCGCTGCCGGCGCACGCCGACGACGCCCCGAAGACCGAGATCACGACGACGACGAAGCCGGACGTCAAGCTGCCGCTGCCGCCTGCACCGCCGCGTGGCTGCGCTGTTACAGCAACGGGCGACCTGGTGCCGATCCCGCGGAGCGAGGGCGACGACGTGGACATGGATGCTTGCAAGCCGGCGAAGAAGAAACTGAACATCTTTCAGGTGAACAAATGATTGCGCCGAAGCTGATCCCTGACGAGGTGGTGGAGGCGGCTGCTAGGGTGCTGCACGCCAACGCTGAAGTGTTCCACGACGTGCTGTGGGATGACCTTGGCGACTATGACCAAAGTGCATATCGGGACGAGGCCCGCGCCGCCATCGCAGCAGGGCTGTCAGCGTGGCCGGATGCCTTTGAAGAATACATGAACGTGGACGAAGGACGGGCGGTGCCTTGCATTATTTTGCCGAAGGACGCTACCGATGACGAGTGAGGAAATGTTTGAACTCCACACCCTCCGCGCCGAGGTGGAGAAGCTGAAGGCGGTGCTGATTTCCGCACGGGACTTCGCAGACAGCGAACGGCGGAATACTGCGCTGCTCATGTCAAACCCGCCGCAATCATCGGCTGCATGGAATATCAGAAACCATATCGACGCCGCACTCGGAGAGGAGAAGAAGGGATGAACAAACCTCCAACAGTGGCAGACGTGCGCGGAATATTGAAGCCATACAAGCGGATTGATGAAATGGCCGAACTTCGCGCCGCCAACGAGCGGCTGCGGGCGGCGCTGCTGTCAGCCGAGAAGGAGAGCAAGTACGAGCATTTCGAAAAGCACATTGACAGGCTGGGCGATGAAGTACGCGCGCTGCGGGCGGCGTTGGGGCCGTTTGCCTGCAACTGCCGTGTCCTTGACTGCGAGCAGAGGATCATTCCGTCCGAGCAATGCCCGCGCAGAGTGGCCCGCGCCGCACTCGGAGAGGAGAAGAAGGGATGCTAACCGAAGCTGTCGCACTGTTGATCCTTCTCTGCGTTATGTTCCCCAAGCGCGTTGGTGGCCCGGCAATCGCAGAGTTAGTTGCTGGGTATAGAGCCGCCATCGCAAAGGAGAAGAAGGGATGAGTGAATGGCAACCGATTGAGACTGCACCGAAGGATGGGCAACAGTTAATGCTGCACCTTCAGAACGGTGACATAATTATCGCGTCATCCGATATAGCAAACGCCGCCGTTGTCCAGAGAAAGGAAATGTACATCCAATTTCGCGTGTGGCCGGATGCGGGGTATCTTCCTACCCACTGGATGCCATTGCCACCGCCACCGCAGGAGCAGCCCAATGACCGCTGACCGCCGCGCCTATTTTCGCATGGGCTGGGGGCTGGGCATAATGGCAGGGGCGCTTGTGGCTGCTTTTGCCGCGCTGGTGCTGCTATGACCGCTGACCGCGCCGCGCTGGTGGAGAGAGTGGCCCGCCTGATGTGTTGGCAGAGGGGCCAGCACCCTGACAGCGTTTGTTATCGGCTGAAAATAGACGGCGGCCACGAAACGATCCGGCGCTGGATGAACTACACCGAGGATGCCACCGCCGCCATCGACCTCATCCGCGCCGAGGTGCTGGAGGAGGCGGCGAAGAAATGCGAGAGTGAACTCGTTGGGTCTTTCGATCAGTACAGCCAAGGCTACAATGATGGATGTAAAGAAAGTGCCGCCGCCATCCGCGCGCTGAAGGAGACGTAACATGGGCAACGCTGACCTGGACGATGACGGCATCGGCAACGCGATCGACGAGGTGTTCGCGCTGCATGAGATCATTGAGCGCCAGGCGATACACGCGCGCATGCTGGCGCGGGCGCTGAAGTTCTACGCTGACGGTGGCAACGACGGCGGCAACAAGGCGAAGACGGTGTTCGGACGTTTGAAGGGGATGAGCCGTGGCTTAAAGTGATGCAAATGTGTTAAACGTGCCTTTCTCAAACGCTGTGAAGCGTTCCAACCCCCAGCCGATGCACTGCCGTGAGGCGGTCCAGAAGGTGACAGATGGACGACCAATATATTAACCGCAGGTTTGCGGAGGAGCTGCGCCAGTTTATTGCGGCGTACAAGGACGATCCCGTCAGTTTTGTGAAGATCGCGCTCGGTGTCGAGCCTGACCCCTGGCAGGCGCAGGTGATGATGGCGGTGGCGCGTGGCGAACGGCGCATCAGCGTGCGAGCCGGCCACGGCGTCGGCAAATCGGCGTTCTGCGCGTGGTTGAGCATATGGCACATGGTGTGCAGGTATCCGCAGAAGACGGTGATGACGGCGCCCACGGCGGGCCAGCTGTTCGATGCGCTGTTCGTCGAAGTGAAATACTGGATCAACAAGCTGCCCGAGCCGATCCGCGCGTTGTTCGAGATGACGAGCGAGAAGGTGACGTTGAAGGCTGCGCCAGAGGCGTCATTCATCAGTGCACGAACGAGTTCGGCGGATCGACCGGAAGCACTCGCCGGCATCCACTCAGAGCATGTGCTGTTGATCGTGGACGAGGCATCAGCTGTGCCTGAGCCGGTGTTCGAGAGTGCTGCCGGCTCGATGTCTGGGCATGCCGCGGCAACAATCCTGATCGGTAACCCGACGCGCAACAGCGGCTTGTTCTTCCGCACGCACCATGCGCTGTCGTCCGAGTGGCGCACGTTCCATGTGTCGTGCCTCGACAGCCCGCGCGTGGCGCCTGATTTCGTGAAGCAGATCGCGGACACCTACGGGCCGGACAGCGGCGCCTACCGTGTGCGTGTGCTGGGCGAGTTTGCACTGCGCGATGACGACACGCTGATCCCGGCGGAACTGGTGGACAGCGCGATGTCGCGTGACGTGGCGCTGGATGCGAAGGAGCCGGCGATCTACGGCCTCGACGTGGCGCGGTTCGGCGACGACCGGAGCGTGCTGTGCAAGCGGCGCGGGAACGTGGTGACGGAGTTCAAGGTGTGGCAGGGCTTGGACCTGATGCAGCTGACGGGTGCCATTGTGAACGAGGCGAAGGTCGATGCGCCGGCGGAGATCTGCGTTGACTCGATCGGCCTGGGCAGCGGTGTCGCGGATCGCCTGCGTGAGCTGGGCTACACGGTGCGCGACGTGAACGTGAGCGAGAGCTCGGCGATGAACCCGACGGCGGCGAAACTGCGCGATGAACTGTGGTTGAGCGTGAAGGAGTGGCTGAACGCGCGGGCATGCAAGCTGCCGAAGATCGACGAGTTGCGGCAGGAGCTGGTGGCGCCGACCTACACGTTCACGTCGAACGGCAAGGTGAAGGTCGAGGGCAAGGCAGAGATGAAGCGGCGCGGCATGCGGTCGCCGGACTTGGCCGACGCGCTTTGCATCAGCTTTGCGAGCGTGGCATCGCGTGTCGGCGGGCGGTCGCCCCGCTGGGTGCCGGGCAAGCCGCTGAAGCGTGGGATCAAGGGCGTGGTCTAGTACGCCCGCAGCGGCGGCAGGACGCCGGGCATGGGCTCGGGCGTGTATGTGCCGTCGGTGTTGTAGCGGCGGAGCGGCGGCAGGACGCCCGGCTGCTGCATCCGGGGCAGCTCGTAGTAGGTGCCATCGGTGTTGTAGGAGCGCGTCGGCGTGAGCACGGGCGGCGCAGGGATGACGGCGAAGGTGTCCACCTGCGCAATCGGCTCGTTGACGGTGGCCGCGCTGCTGGCAACGGGCGGCGTCAGGGGCGCTGCGGCAGGGGTGGCGCCTGGGTAGTCGCCGGTGGACGCGCATGCCGCCAGCGGCAGCGCAAGCAGAGCCAGAAAGCGTTTCATGCCGTGTTCTCCGTGGTTTACCGGGTCAGACATAGGCCCCGCGCCATGCAATTGCATTAAAAACTAGCGCCGGGGCGCTCAAAACGCAAGAAATGTGCGTAATAATGCATTTGCGCGCAATATTATTGCGCAGACGATGCAAATGTGTTAGCGGGGTAGGACCACAAATCCGTACTTAGGAGCCCCAAATGTCGGCACGCGACAGCGAAAGCGGTTCAAGCACCTACAAGGGCGGTTCGCGCTCCGCGGGCGGGCTTGGCAATGGCGGTATCGGCGGCGGTCGCGGTGGCGGCGGCATGGGCGGCGGCGCTGGTCGTTGGGGCGGCATCGGCGCCCGCACCGGCCTGACGACGGGCACGAAGATGGTCGGCACGCCGGGCCGTGACGGGCTGTCGGCCACTGGCCGACCCGGCGGCATGGCGCAGAACCCCGGCGCCTGGGGCATGCGCCCGCAGTCGTCGATTGCACGGGGCACGCTGGGCGCGCCGCCCGCTGCACCTGCAGTCCCGGGGCTTCTGGGTGAGCCGGTTCCGGCGGCTGCTGTCCCTACGATTGAGGACGTGCCGTTGCCGCCGGCCTACACGGTCAACCCGTTTCTAAAGTACACGCCGCCTCCGGGCCAGTATTCCGAAATCTACAGAAACAAGCTGAATGACCTGATTGGAAAATATGGGTCGCCCGCCGCTATCAGCGGACCCGGCTACACCGGCCCGACCGGCTACTGGCAGAAGAACCCGACGAGCTTCCCGCAGCATGCCCGCGACTGGGAAAAGAGCCAGTGGGCGGAAAACAGCATCTACGGCGGCATGGCTCCGCCGTCCAACAGGTCTGAGCTTTCAAACCGCAATTGGAGCGGTTCTCGTCAGAACATCGGCGGCATCGGCGGCGGTCAGGGCGTGACTGGCTTCAGCAGCGTCGGCGCTCCTGGCTTCGGAGGTAGGCGATAATGGCTGACAAGGCGAAAAAGTCCGGCTGGGGCCAGCAGATGATGGACCGGGTCAGCTGGGCCGCTCAGAACCCGCGCGGCGGCAGCCTTGGCCGCAGTCTTGGCCCGATGATGGCCCTCATGGGCGTGCCGTGGCAGCAGCGGGCGCCGGGCGGCAGCTGGATGACGATTGATCCCATGCGGCAGTCGATCTACCCGACCGGCATGGTGCCGCCAGCCGCGAACAGCGCCGCCAATCAGCAGCCGGGCGCCGAAGATCCGCCGGCTGATCCGAACGCGCCGCCCCCGCTGCCGGGCGACAAGTACACGAAGAACATGATCCCCGAGTGGTGGAAGGAATGGTATCGCGCGCAGGGCCAGTACGGCGGCGTTCCGCCGGTGCAGGGGCTGCTGTGATGGATGCTGCCCTCCAGGAGCGTGATGATCTGGTGGAGATGGGCCTCGAGGAGGCTGCCGTCACTGAAGCCGGCCCCATGTCGGAGGAGGAATACCAAGGCGCGGTGAAGGCGGCGATCACCGACGCCGAGGACTACATTGACGACGAGATCTCGCCCCAGCGCCAGCGCGCAATCAAGTATTACCGCGGCGACAATTTCGGCAACGAGGAGGAGGGCCGCTCTCAGGTCGTGATGACCGAGGTGCGCGACACGATCCTCGCCATGATGCCGAGCCTCCTGCGCGTGTTCACCGCGTCGGAAAAGCCGGTCGAGTTCAGCCCCCGCCGCGCCGAGGACGTGCCGATGGCGGAGCAGGCGACCGATTACGTGTCCTATGTCTTCAACGTGGACAACCCCGGCTTCACGATCATGCATTCGTGGATGAAAGACGCGCTCACCACGAAGCTCGGCATCGTCAAGTGGTACACCTCGACGACCTACGACGTGCGCGAGGAGAACTATTCTGGCCTCGATCAGGCGCAGATCAACGTATTGCAGCAGGACGGCACTGTTTCCTCCCTGCAGGCCGTCCAGACTGGGGAAGGCGAGCCCGACCCGATGACCGGGCTGCCTTCCCCTCTTTTCGACGTCTTCATCCGCCGGCAGATCGCGCACAAGCGCCAGGTCGTCGAGTGCGTTCCGCCCGAGGAGTTCATCATCGCGCGGAATGCGCGCGACCTCGACAACGCCGACTACGTCGGCCATCGCTCGCTCAAGACCATGTCCGAGCTCGTCGAGATGGGCTATCACCGCGACACGATCGAGCAGAACGGAAACACGTCGTCGTCGTTCGATCTGAACACGGAAGCGCAGACGCGCAATCCTGCCCTCCGCGAGTTCCTGGGCGGCACGTCGGAGACGACCGACCCCGCCATGCGGCGCTATCTCTACATCGAAAGCTATATCCGCATCGACAAGGACGGCGACGGCGTAGCCGAGCTTCGTCGCGTTTGCACGCTGGGCGAGGCGTCTTACATCCTCCACGACGAGGTGGCCGACGATGTTCGCTTCGCGGTGATCTGCCCCGACCCAGAGCCGCACATGGTGATCGGCTCGTCGATCGCCGATCAGGTCATGGACCTGCAGCTCATCAAGTCGAACATCGTCCGCAACATGCTCGACAGCCTCGCGCAGGCCATTCACCCGCGTACGGCGGTCGTCGAGGGTGCCGTCAACATGGACGACGTGTTGAACGTCGAGACGGGCGGCGTCATCCGTGTGACGCAGCCCGGCATGATCCAGGAGCTCGGCGGCGCTTTCGTCGGCCAGAGCGCCATGCCCATCCTCGGCTACATCGACGACATCAAGGCCGCGCGCACCGGCATGTCCAAAGCCTCGCAAGGACTTGATGCAGATGTGTTACAGAGCACGACCAAGGCTGCGGTGACGGCGACGATGTCGGCGGCGCAGGAGCGGCTTGAGATGGTCGCCCGCATCTTCGCCGAGACGGGCGTGCGCAGGCTGTTCCGCGGCCTGCTGAAGGAGATCATCCGTCATCAGGACCGTCCGCGCGTCGTGCGCCTGCGGAACCAGTGGGTGCCGATTGATCCGCGCTCTTGGGATGCCGACATGGATGTCGTCGTGAACGTCGGCCTTGGCACCGGCTCGATCGAGCAGAAAGTGCAGACGCTGATGGCGGTGCTGGCGCAGCAGAAGGAAATCCTGCAGCAGCTTGGCCCGCAAAACCCGATCGTCAGCGTGAAGCAGATGCGGAACACGATTGCGCAGATCCTTGAGCTGCAGGGCGTGAAGGACACGACCCGCTACTTCAACGAGATCACGCCTGAGATTGAGCAGCAGATGGCGCAGCCCAAGCAGCAGCCACCCGATCCGACGCAGATCCTCGCGCAGGTCGAGGCGCAGAAGATGCAGGCCGACATTCAGGTGCAGGCGCAGAAGACGCAGAAGGACATCGAAATTGCCGACAAGAAGATGGCCGTCGAGATCGCCACACAGAAGGCTGCCGACGACCGCGAGCGCGACAAACTCGAGATGGACGCCTGGCTAAAGGCGCAGGAGATGTCGCTCAAGTATGGCGTTCGCGTGCCGATCGAACAGGCGTTCGCGCTCATGGACCGCAACCGTGACCCGGCGCAGATGGGAGTGCAGTGATGGCGACGAAGATGGAAGCAGCCAAGGCCCTTGAAGGGCTCCTTGGCGATGAGCAGGGCAATGAAATTGGCTCTGCCAGCCAGAACGCCAAGAACCGCGACAACGTCATCAAGAACTGGTCTCTAGGGCCTACCAAGGCCAGCGTCGATCCGCAGGCAAATGGCGAATACTGGCGCAAGATGGCCGACAAGTGGGACATCGACGAGGCGCAGGCCCGGCGCCAGCTGTGCGCCAACTGCGAATACTTCAACAACACGCCTGCGATGCAAGAGCAGATGGAGGCGATCCCGCTCGACAAGTTCGACATGGACGGCGGCGGTCGCGGCTATTGCACCAAGTTCGACTTCATCTGCCACAATCTGCGCACCTGTCAGGCGTGGGAGGAGAAGCCGTTCAACGAGACAGAGGACGAGGGCGACTATGCCGAAGACTAAGATGGGCAAGGTGATGTCGGAGTTCAAAGCCGGCAAGCTGCACGGCGGCATTGACCCGAAGGGGCCGAATAAGGCCCCCGTCGTCAAGAGCCGCGCGCAGGCAGTCGCCATCGGCCTGTCCATGAGCGGCAAGAAGAAGGGCAAGTGATGCTCAACCCGCAGGACATCGCCAGGCGCGCGAAGGAGCTGCAGGAGGACGCAGTCGTCCAGCACATCTTGGCGCACCTCGAGAACAAATACATCAGCGAGTGGCGCAACACGGCGCCCGCTGACATCCAGAAGCGCGAGAACGCCTTCGCCGGCATCCGCATGCTGGAGGATTTCAAGGTTCGGCTTCAGTCTCTGGCGAATGCGCCGAAGATCGAGGCCCACAACAACCGAAACGCCGCAAGGCGCTAGGGACTACCCGCGCCGTGAGGCGCTACGGCTCAACCAATCAATCGTCGTGACGACGATGGAAAAGGTAAAGATAGATGACAACCTCCGACACGCCCTCCCAGGGCATCGGTCTTAGTGAAGCGGCGAACCAGTTCGAGGCCATTCTGTCCGGTGATACCGGGAAGCAGACGCCCGAGCCGGATGCTGCTGACGACGAAAGCCCGGCCTTAGATCAGGCCGAGGCGCTAGATGCTTCTGCTTCCGAGGATGAGACGCTCGCCGATGAGGCCAGTGCCGACGAAGACGAAGCAACGGCTAATGACGAGGAAGCCGATGAGGCATCCGATCCGCAGGACCAGCTGGTCACCGTCGTGATCGACGGCAAAGAGCAGCAGATCCCGCTGAAGGAAGCGATCGCCGGTTACCAGAGGCAAGCCGATTACAGCCGCAAGACAATGGCCGTTGCCGAGATGCGCAAGCAGATCGAGCAGGAGGCCAGTCAGGTCCAGCAGGAGCGTGCGCAGTACGCCCAACTCCTCAGTGCTCTGCAGCAGCAGCTGCAGGAGACGGTTCAGCAGGAACCGGACTGGGAGAGGCTCTACGCCGAAGATCCGCTGGAATACGTCCGACAAAAAGACCTCTACCGCGAGCAGCAGGAACGGCTTCAGGCCGCGACTGCCGAGCAGGAGCGTGTGATGAGCCTGATGCAGCAGCAGCAGGTGCAGCAGCTCAAGGAGGTCGTGAAGCAGGGGCGGGAAAAGCTCTCCGAAATCATCCCGGCGTGGAAAGATACGAAACGCTGGGAGCAGGACCGGGTTCGACTGAGGCAGTACGCTCAGGAGAAGCTGGGCTACAGCGAGGAGGAAGTTTCCCAAGTCTATGATCCGCGAGCCGTTGTCGCCCTCCACAAGGCAATGCGTTACGACGAGATCATGTCCAAGCGCCCGGCGCCGAATGCGCAGACCGGCCCCAAGCCGATGCGCGCCGGCTCCCCGCAGACTGCACCCGCACGTCGATCGTCTGAAATCACGCGGCAGAAACAGCGTCTCGCTCAAACCGGCAACGTCAAGGACGCTGCCAAACTCTTTGAGAGCTTGATCTAGAAAGGATCATTACAATGGCTCAGCCGACTAACCTGTTTGATCGCTATGACGGCACGAAGGCCGTCCGCGAAGACCTCGCCAACGTGATCTAGAGAAGTTGTGGATCACGTAAATACCGGGTGAATTGCTGGAAAACCTGACCGCGTAAAGGCGAAGGCAATCAGCAGCCAAGCCGCAGATGTAAGGCAAATGCCCCAGGGCTGCGGAAGGTTCAGAGACTAGGTGGTGACGAAAGAATAATCCACCCACGAGCGCCCGGCACAGCTACTCAGCTGTGATGATATAGTCCGAACTGTATGGAAACATACAGAAGCCGAGGATAAAGAGCCCCGGCGATAACAGATGACAACATCTCCCCCGAGGACACGCCGTTCATGTCGAGCGTGGGCCGCGAGAACGTGACCAACACGTATTTCGAGTGGCAGACCGACGCCCTGGCGGCGGCTTCCACCACGAATGCCGTGATCGAAGGCGACGAGGCTACGCTCGACGCCCGCGCCGCCACGAACCGCGTCGGCAACTACACGCAGATCTCCCGCAAGGTGATCGGCGTGTCTGGCACCGTCGAGGCTGTGGACAAGGCCGGCATGCGCAGCTACCTCGCCTATGAAATGGCGAAGGCTTCGTCCGAGCTGAAGCGCGACATGGAGACGACCCTCCTGTACAACCAGGCTGCCGCGGTCGGTTCCTCGAGCGTTGCCCGCAAGACCGCCGGCCTGCCGGCTTGGCTGCGTGCCAACACCAACAAGGGCTCGGGCGGTGGCGACCCCACCATGTCGTCCACCAACGACGGCTACCCGAACGCTGGCCGCACCGACGGCACGCAGCGCACGTTCACTGAAACCATGCTGAAGGATGTCATCCAGCAGGTGTGGTCGGAGGGCGGCGACCCGAAGGTCGCCATGATGGGTCCGCACAACAAGACGGTCGCCAGCGGCTTCGCCGGCATCGCCCTGAACCGCATCAACCAGAGCGCCGGCGCCCCGAAGGCTTTCTCCATCGTGGCGACTGCTGACATCTACCTCTCGGATTTCGGCAAGGTCGCCTTCGTGGCGAACCGCTTCCAGCGCGATCGTGACGCCTTCGTGATTGACCCCGAGTATGCGTCGGTTGCGTATCTCCGCAACTTCCAGACCAAGGAACTCTCGACCACGGGCGACTCGACCAAGAAAATGCTCATCGTTGAGTACGGTTTGAAGGTGAAGACCGAGAAGGCCCACGGCATCATCGCCGACCTGACGACCTCGTAACGACGACGGGGCAGGGGGGTCGCCTCCTGCCCCATCCACATTGCTGCCCGTCGAGATGACGGCATGGCCCATTGATGGAGTTTCATTTGAAGCTGCCCTTCTCATATGACCCGGTGCTCGGCATCAAGCGGACGTTCCACGCTTCCGAGGACGGCAACGAGTTCGTCATCCAGACGCAGCAGGAGACGACCGACATCGTCGAGGCGAACAAGGCTGCCTACAACGAGGCGCCGGATCGCTGGGGCGAGTTTACGCGGGTCGCGTCCATTCCGATCTCCGTCTACTTCGACCTGAAGAAGAAGGGCATTGCCGACGACGCCGCCGCTATGAAGCGGTGGTTGAACGATCCAGACCAGCGGTTTTTCCGCACCCGTCCAGGGAGGGTCTGATGAGCTATCGTCTCGCCATCCTCCTGCCGTGCCGCGACATCCTGCACACGGCATTTGCCTATGACCTCGCCCGCCTGACGGCTTACTGGTCCGCACAGCATGTGCCGCAGGGCGGCGCGCTGCACCTGTTCACCAGCCAGGGCACGCTGATCGCCGACCAGCGTCAGAGCCTCGTTCTTGAGGCGCTGAAGGTCAAGGCCGACTATGTTCTGTGGCTCGACAGCGATCATCGCTTCCCGAAAGACCTCGTTGACCGCTTGCACGCGCACGACAAGGACGTGGTCGCCTGCAACTACTCGACCCGCCGCCTGCCCTGCAAGCCGGTCGCCTTTGCCGATCAGTCGTGCCGCAACCTCATCTACACCAAGGCCGACAGCACTGGCCTCGAGGAAGCCTACGCGATCGGCATGGGCGCCATGCTTGAGCGCACCAGCGTCTACAAGAAGCTGGGCCTGCCGTTCTTCTCGATCGGCTACAGCCAAGCGGCGCAGGATTTCTTCGGCGAAGATGTCTACCACTGCCACAAGCTGCGCGAGGTGGGCGTCAAGGTCCACACCG
>JACCDW010902646.1_pt1 | contig 12268 bp, 12 predicted proteins | sample 7449781 | NCBI WGS metagenome assembly JACCDW01 (sample SAMN15323449, study PRJNA562643) | freshwater metagenome | isolation source: river surface water | place: USA:Blue River Watershed | collected 2017-08-18
GGATGTCGATAACGGTTTCTAAGTTTCTGTCGCGTTCTGCGAATTTCAAAGCAATGGCTGCACATTCAATATGCCAACCAGGGCGACCATCACCAAATGGCGCTGGCCACGATGGCTCAGATGGACGCTTAGCAAGCCAGAGCAACGCATCTAATGGATCTCGTTTACCAGAACGAGTTGGATCACCACCTCGTTCTGCAAATATTTTATGCATTTCATCGCGATTCAAATGGGATTCTGAACCGAATTCCTTGTCATTAGTGATTTCAAAGTAGAAATCATTCTCCACTCCGTAGACCCACCCGCGTTGATCCAGTTCTGTTATCGCATTGATCACATCTGGAATCGCAGCTACTGCCCCTTCATAGTGCGTTGGAGGAATAACTCGCAGCGCCTGCATATCTGATCTGAATAACTCTATTTGCGAATAAGCTAAGTCTTTCCAATCAATTTGATCTCGACTGGCTCGTTCGAGTAATGGATCATCAATATCCGTGATATTTTGAATGTAATTAACATCTGCACCTAGAGCCTTCCAATACCTAATTAAGATATCAAAGGTTAGATAGGTTGCTGCATGGCCTAAATGCGTTGCGTCATATGGGGTTATTCCACATACATATATTTGATATTTCTTCTTTTTAGGAATCGTGACTAAAGATTGATTTTTAGTTGAATAGACAGTGAGCGGTTCTAAAGATAAATCAATCTTAGGTACTTCAACCTCCGGCCAACTGTGCACTGTCGAAGTATAACTTAGAAAACTTTAGAAGGGCGGCCACGGAATAGCTGGCCAATCAACTGGCGGTAATGGAAACTTATTCACGTGCAAAAGTTCATCTATTCTTTGATGTAACGCAGCAATCTCCATATCGGTGATCAAATCAGATAAATCACAATCAAATTCTTGAAGACGTTTGATCTCATCTGAAGTAAGTGGCATATCCGCAAATTGCCAAAGTACTGTTCGTAACTTGAATTCTTCATGGAAAGTTACTCCATGGTCACAACCGAAAACCTGTCCATCCTTGTAAAGTAAATGTCCAATTTTACGATCTGTATTGTTTATGACCGCATCTAGAAGTGCGATTTTTCGAAGTTCAGGTGATTTTTCCAAATATCGCTCCCCGACATCTTCGACATCGTCGATCCATAATTGGACGGAACCCAGACCGTATGGTCCGTCGCGAAGTAATGTTTGCGGTACGCAATGAAGGCCAAGCGCTTCACTTACCTTGTATGCAGCTACTTCCCTTGAAGCCAAATTCCCATCGGGAAAATCCCAAAGCGGACGCTCTCCGGCAATTGGTTTGTAGATAGCATTTAAATCTGCGATTTTGCAGTAGAGAGAGGCGTTTGATGCCGCAACCAATCTTCCAACTATCTCAATTGGTTCGCTCTCTAACTTAGCGGCGATATCCATTAGCCCTCGGACAGAGGTGACCATCGCGATTTATTGGTAGACCACAGAACGGACAAGGCATCCGTCCGGCAGCGACTACTCGTCGAGCCAGATGCACAAAGTTATTCGCAATATCGGGTGATAGATAGATTTTAAAGAGAGCCGGTCCATCCTCTTCGTCAATTGATAAATCAGATACAAGTTCGTTGTCACCGTCAGTAATCTCTTGTAGATCCAACTGAACTTGTTCGGTATTAGGTAGCCAAACAATTCCAATCACGCCAATTTGGAATTCTGGGATCAAAGGCACTTGTAAACTTACCGCAATAATATTTTCAAAACGGTAATCAGCAGCTTTTAGCTCTCCAATCAATAAGGCCATTCGATCAGCCAGGGCTAAAACTTGCCCCTTCTCAATCGCAAAGCTATGTATACCTCCGTGGAATTTGGCCTGCAAATAGAATTCTCTCTCACCTGGTTGGCCAATCGTCCCAACAATAAAGCTATCAACTGGATCAAGTTTCCTTACTCTACTCATTTCAAGAGTCCCGAGATATTGGACGTATTGTCGTTGACTCGAATGACTCGGTAATCATTGCCATTCTTTTCAACAATTGAGAAGCTTGCGTTATCCACTGAAACCTTGTCAATATTGTTAAGGTGCGTTCCGAGCGCATGCAGGATAATTACCTTGACTACATCGGCATGTGTTGAGATCAAAATATTTTTAGCCTTATTTTGAAGAACTCTATCTAGTCCAAGTAATGCCCTAGTTTGCACCTCTGGCAAAGTTTCACCGCTTGGAAATCTCACAGATGCTGGATGCTTATGAATATCTCGCCACTGCTTGTTACGAGATAACGAGCTCATGCGTCGCCCCGTCCAATTGCCGTAATCAACCTCTTGAAATTCGTCGGCAAGATATGGATCAGATGCAAAGGGCTTGATTGTTTCGATACACCGCTCCAAGGGGCTTGAGATAATTTGATCGAATTTTGCCCCAGATACCCGGCTCATTAAATCTTCACGTTGTTTCAATCCGTTCTCGGAGAGCGAGATATTGGGCAGGCGTCCCGCCAAAATGCCTTTGGCATTTGCGTTGGAATGTGCATGACGTAACAGAAAGATTCGGGACATTAGAGCGAAAGGTTAATGCAATTAGAATGACTTCGCCTAAAGTTCTGTTTGGTAAGGAATCTACCCAAGGTTCACTGAGTTGTTTTAAAGGCTCTAGATAGAGGTTTCATGGAATTACGAAGAGCAGGCGCTACCGGTCTTACCCTCTCCCGGCTCGGTTTAGGCACCATGACTTGGGGTCGTGATACCGACGAGCATGAGGCTGCAGATCAAGCTCGCGCATTTATTGAAGCTGGTGGAAATTTTATCGACACCGCGGCGGTTTATGGCGCCGGTGATTCGGAAAAGGTAATCGGCGGGTTAATCGGTTCACTCTTCAAACGTGATGAGATGGTGATAGCCACAAAGGCAGGTATTACTTTTATCGATGGACTTCGGACAGTAGATACCTCTCGAAATGCATTGCTAAACGAATTAGATGCGTCACTAAAAAGATTGGGTACTGACTACATAGATCTTTGGCAAGTTCATACATGGGATACACAAACTCCGCTTGAAGATACCCTCTCAGCTTTAGATACTGCTTATCAAAGTGGCAAGGTCAGATATGTTGGAATCAGTAACTATTCAGGATGGCAGACATCGCGTGCTATCACTCGCCAGGAATCGATTGCTACCAAAGCGCCAATTGCAACTACACAGAATGAATACTCATTACTTAATCGGGATATAGAACATGAAGTTTTACCATGCGCGCTTGAATTAAATGTTGGTTTGCTGGCTTGGTCACCTTTAGGGCGCGGAGTTCTGACCGGGAAGTATAGAAATGGGATTCCATCTGATTCACGAGGTGCTAGCCCTCATTTCGCAGGTTTCGTTGAAAGTTATTTAGACGAAAGATCGAAACGGATTGTTGAAGCAGTTCAGGTAGCAGCTGATGGACTGGGATACTCCCCACTTGAAGTTGCGTTAGCTTGGGTGCGCGATGCGCAAGGTGTTACAAGCGCGATAGTTGGCGCCAGAACAGGTGCGCAGTTACGCGGAATCTTGCGAAGCGAGGAGATCACTCTTCCCGCCGTGGTGCGAGAAGCTTTAAACGAAGTTAGCTGTTAAGCAAGAAATCTTCTAAAGCTCTGACACCAAATTCCAACGAATCAAGTGGAATTCTTTCGTCAACTCCGTGAAAAAGCGCCATGAAATCTAAATCTGCAGGCAAACGAAGTGGTGAATAACCGTAACCAACTATTCCAAGTTCGCTTAACGCCTTGTTATCAGTTCCTCCGCTCATCAAATATGGAACCGGTATTCCTTCTGGATCCAATTTCAAGATTGCGTTCTTCATAGCCTCAACGAGGACCCCTTCAAAGGGAACTTCTAGAGCGATATCTCTGGTGACTGTTTCAATCTTAATATTTGGTCCAACTAATTCTTTTATTGTCTCCAATAACTCTGACTCATGGCCAGGTAAGAATCGGCCATCAACATAAGCTGCCGCCTCTTTCGGAATCACGTTTACCTTGTATCCAGCCTCCAACATCGTTGGATTTGCAGTGTTCTGAAGCGTAGCTGCAATCATTCTGGCTACGCTTGGAATCTCGACTAGAAATTCTCGGTAATCGTCTGTAAGCGGTTTACCCAATGCTTTCGCAATCTCGGTAAACAATTGATTTACTGCATGGGTATAAGTTTGAGGCCATTCATGATTGCCGATCTTGGCTACTGCTTCTGATAGCGCAGTTACTGAGTTTTCGTGATTAATGAAAGAACCATGGCCTGCTAATCCGGTTGCAGTTAATTTCATCCAATTGATGCCTTTTTGGGCAGCCTCAATCATGTACAACCTCTTTCCATTAGCAAGGGTTACTGAGAAACCGCCCACCTCGGAGATCGCTTCGTTACAACCTTTGAAAACCTCTGGATGTTCTTTCACCATGTACCTGGAACCGAAAATCGACCCTGCCTCTTCGTCAGCAAAGAAGGCAAGAACGATATTCCTTGGCGGCTTGATTCCGTTGCGAGCCCAATGCCTAACAACTGCCAAAATCATCGCATCCATATTTTTCATATCTACAGCGCCCCGTCCCCAGATAGCGCCATCTTTTATAACTCCGCTGAATGGATCCACTTGCCATTCATCTGCGGCAGCTGGAACTACATCGATATGTCCATGAAGCACCAAACCTGGTCTACTCGTATCTGAACCTTCAATCCGTGCAATGACATTGCAACGATTGGTTGCAGATTCATAAATATCAGCTTTAATGCCAACCTCTGCCAGAGATTTGACCACATATTCGGCTACAGCCTTTTCATCGCCTTTACCATCGCCATAATTGACGCTTGGTATCTGAATCAATTCTTGGCAAATCTTTATTGCATCTTCGATCAAGTTCATGGAGCGATTATCCCCTTTTATGAACTGTAATATCCATTCTTTTGCTGCTTCAAAATATGTGAAGTAAAGTAAGGGCACACGTCCGGGTGGCGAAATTGGTAGACGCGCAAGCTTGAGGTGCTTGTGGCCGCAAGGCCTTAGGGGTTCAAGTCCCCTTTCGGACACGTTCAATCTAACTCGAAATCTATCCCCAAAAGCTCAAGTTTCTCGATGACCGCGTTAACTGCAAGTATCGGTATTAAGGTGCATTAGGGTACGAGGCATGGAACTGACCGCCCTTCGATCGCTCATTCGAGATATTCCTGATTATCCATCTCCAGGAATTCTTTTTCGAGATATCACGCCACTTCTGCGTGATGGTCAAGCGTTAAGTAGCGTTGCTGAATTGATGAGCGCACAGAACCCAAGCGCTGATTTAGTGGCAGGAATTGAAGCTCGTGGTTTCTTTTTTGCAGCAGCCATTGGGGTACAGAGCAAGCGCGGCGTTATTCCGATTCGCAAAAAAGGAAAGTTACCTCATGATGTTCATCGCCAGGAGTATGGCCTTGAATACGGCACAGATATCATCGAAATTCATAAGGACGCTGCGAAGCCTGGAGAAAACGTCTTTCTGGTAGATGATGTTTTAGCAACTGGTGGCACCTTAGGTGCGGCGATTAAGTTGATTGAAACTACTGGTGCGAAAGTATCTAGCGTTGCAGTCCTATTGGAAATCGCAGCGTTAGGCGGTCGGGAGAAATTACTCAAGGAATTCCCTAACTTAAAAATAGACGCAATATTCGTCGTTTAATTCGTATCTAGGTTGTAGTTTTGGTTCGCTCTAAACAGATTCAGGGTTTACGGGCTGTCGCCGTAATCCTGGTCTTGCTCTTTCACGCAGGTTGGCTTCCTGGTGGTTATATCGGCGTTGATATCTTCTACGTGATCTCTGGTTACCTGATCACGAATCTGATAATTTCAGACCAGAGTTTTAACTTCGCCAATTTCTATGCCCGGCGTGCAAAACGGTTGCTACCCAGTGCCTATTTGGTTCTGCTAGTAACTGCCCTCCTTTTTTGGTTAATTGCACCGAGCATCTCGAGAATTCAATTCGCTAAAGATCTCGTAGCTAGCACTTGGTATTTATCTAATATCTCTTTCGCATTCTGGCAGAACGATTATCAAAATTTGGGCGCAGAGCCATCGGTCTTGATCCATTACTGGTCATTGGCAGTTGAGGAACAGTTCTATCTAATTTGGCCGTTGTTGGTCATCATTTTTAGACGGCACTTAAAGCTGATGGTGTTCTCGATTTTTATTGGAAGTTTTGCACTCTCCCTGTTTGCGTTAGAAAGATTTCCAATTTGGGCCTTCTACTCCTTGCCTACCCGTGCATTTGAATTGGCCATCGGCGCTTTTCTCACGCTGTCGGTGAGCGCCAACCGTATGCGAATTGATAAGGCTGTCCGTTCGATAGTGTCTTGGATATTACTTGGGTTGATTGTTGCAGGCAGCGTTTACTTTGATGCTGAAACTACTTTTCCAGGAATCCCGGCTTTGATTCCAACTTTAGCTACTGCTGGTTTAATTATTTTGAATTCGAAAAATTCGGTTCTTGAAAATTGGCTTTTTCAAAAGCTTGGCGATTGGAGTTATTCGATATATCTCTGGCATTGGCCGCTCTTGATCTTGCCAACCATGTATCTAGATCGAGAGTTGATGATTTTTGAAAAAATCGCTGTTTTGGCTATCTGCATCCTTCTAGGAGCCATTACTTATAAATATTACGAGAATCCAATTCGTCATATGAATTTAAGACCGAAGAGAATTTTTGGATATACCTTGATATCGGCGCTAACACTCTCGGCAGTTGCATTTTCTATTTATAAAAGTGGCGATCAAGCGGCTGCGGCTATGAATCTCAATGAGATAAGAAAACAGCCAATTATTTACGATGAAGGTTGCCAATTAGATAAGCGAGTAAACAAGCCTAGAGTTGATTGTATATACGGTGATATTGATTCAGTTAAGAGCGTGGTCCTTCTAGGTGATTCTCACGCTGCGCAATGGTTTCCTGCCATAGATAGATGGGCTCAAACCCGCGGCTATCGTTTGGTGGTTATGACAAAATCTAGTTGCCCTGCGGCTAATCTTTCGCTTCGGGATGTTGGGGGCTTTAAATCCAGCATTTGCAATCAGTTTAGAGAAGCCGCTATAAAGCAGATTAACATTCTTAACCCAGTTCTACTTATAGTTGGTAGCTCCGAAAATCATAGATACGTCAGTCAGGATGAGTACTTAAGACTTCCGCAAACAAACTCAAAGATGTTAGTCCTTCAAGACACCCCATGGCCTAATCGAGATATCCCCACATGTTTAGCAAAGGAATCTAAGTCTGAGAGATGTTCGACTTCGCGCCCAGAGCAAATCTCCTACACAGGCTTCAATACATTTGATCCCATACCGTTGCTATGCGATAAAGCCAGCTGCCCTGCAGTAATTGATGGTGTGGTCGCTTATCGTGATCACTCACACATAAGTGTCGCCATGGCGTTAAAGCTTTACGATGATTTGGCCAATAAATTGGATACGGTCGTGGCAAGATAGTACGTATGGCCGAGCTGATCTATTACTGTGGAACGATGGATTCTGGAAAATCCACTTTGGCGCTACAGACTGCACACAATCATGAAACACGTGGGCGAAATGGCCTTATCTTCACTAATCGAGATCGTGCAGGAGAAGGCGTAATCTCATCACGACTTGGGTTACAGAAGAACGCTATAGAAGTTGATGAACATTTGAATATCCATCGCCTCACCATAGAACGTATGTCTCTTGGAGAACGTATAGATTTTATAATTTGCGATGAGGCTCAGTTCTATACGGAACGTCAGATAGAAGAGCTGGCAATGGTTGTAGATGGCTTAGGTATCGATGTTTATGCCTTCGGAATCCTCGCTGATTTTAGAACCAAGCTCTTTCCGGGATCGGCGCGACTTGTCGAATTGGCTGATCGAGTCGAAACGCTCCAGGTGAAGGCGCTATGTTGGTGTGGAGAACCTGCAACTCATAATGCTCGCGTTATTAATGGACAGATGGTTACCGAAGGCGAGCAGGTGGTAGTTGGAGATACTGTCTCAGGAGATTCTACGCAAAAGACCGAGGTAACTTACGAAGTTCTCTGCCGCCGTCATCACATGCGAAAGATAAATGCACGAGCTTCGCAGGCTTCGCATCAATCAACTCCAACGCTTCCTTTTCAAGATTAAGTAAATACAACGGCATGATTAGAAAACGGAAGGTACTCTCATGAAGGTAAGAGGCTTAGCTGCCATGCAAGCTGGCGGACCATTAGTTCCTTACGAATTTGAACGTCGTGCGGTAGGCGCGAAGGATGTGGCATTCAAAATTTCACATGCTGGTATCTGTCATTCTGATATTCATCAAGTAAAGGAAGAGTGGGGCCCTGCGCTCTTTCCAATGGTGCCAGGCCACGAGATTGTTGGTTTTGTTTCAGAGGTTGGTTCAGAGGTAAAGAATTTTAAAGTTGGCGATCGCATAGGTGTTGGGGTATTTATTGATTCATGTCGCGAATGTGAACCATGTAAATCTGGTTTGCAACAGTATTGCGATAAAGGAATGACTGGAACTTACAATGGTTATGAACGAGATGGCAAGACTGTTGCTTTTGGTGGTTATTCAAATGGATTTGTAATCAACGAGGACTATGCGCTTCAAATTCCAAGCAACTTAGAAATGGCCGAAGTTGCTCCATTACTATGCGCAGGAATCACCTTGTACTCGCCAATTCGCTATTTCAAGACTGGACCAGGTAAACAGGTGGGAGTCATGGGCCTTGGTGGACTTGGCCATATGGGAGTTAAATTCGCGGCAGCGTTAGGTGCAGAAGTCACCGTGCTCTCCCACTCTGAATCCAAACGTGAAGATGCGCTACGTATGGGCGCCAAGGAATTTATTGTCGTAAAGAATCCGGAGGATTTAAAACCCCATCGCAGGAGATTTGATCTCTTGCTAAATACGGTTTCAGCGCAGTTGGACTTAAATTCTTACATCCAAATTCTAAAAATCAATGGAACCATGGCGATTATTGGCCTCCCCGACTCTCCATATTCGGTAAATGCGGGTGCCTTATTGGATGGGCGTAAATCACTTACCGGTTCCATGATTGGCGGAATTCCGGAAATTCAAGAGATGCTCGATTTTGCTGGAAAGCACAACATCACAAGCGATATCGAATTGATCAATGCAGACTACGTAAACCAAGCTTATTTACGTACAGTTGCAAGTGACGTTAAATATAGATTTGTTATTGATGCTGCAACCTTTTAGATTTTGAACTCTGACTGATGCAACTGCTAAAAGGCGCTAAGAAGTGAAGCAAATATTGGGGCAAAGAAGAGCGCTGGAAGAAAGTTGCCCACTTGAATCATCTTTATCTTCAATAATCTAAGTCCGATGCCAAGAAGTAATAAACCTCCAGTAATCGTCATGGCATCTACTTGGTAAGGCTCCATTATATTTCCGAGAAAGAAACCAACTGCAGTCCAAGCCCCTTGATAAATTCCGACTGGAATGGCCGATGCAGCGACGCCCCAACCAAGAGATGATGCAAAAGCCATAGCTGCAAATCCATCAAGTATGGATTTCAAGGTTAACTGATCTATCCCATTTCCCATGCCATCACTAATAGAACCCAGAATCGCCAAAGGTCCAATCACGAATAACAGTGATGAAGAGAGAAATCCCTCGACAAAGGTGCCTTGTTTCGAACGAAATCGGCGCCGTAGGAAATTACCTAGTTCTTCGAATCTATCCTCTATCTTCAGAGCGCTACCTATTAAGCCCCCGAAAAGTAAGGCCATCAAAATCGGCATAGTGCTCCAGCCATTCGGAACCTTTGATGTGTACTGAGTATTAAAGAGTGGGATTATCGCCGCGGCCGCACCTAAGATAGTAACGAGCCCGAGAGCATCGGTGATTAATTCTCTGCTCTTTTCGCGAAGTTTTTCACCCACAAATATTCCGATAAAAGCGCCCAAAACTATTGTGATGACATTGAAGATCGTACCGACGCCTGGAAACACCAAGCAAGATTAACTCATAATTTATGGGACAACTTGCTCATGAGTTATCGGTAATGCACTGATAAGGTAACCAAATGACTTGGTTTATGAATTTCTTCAAACCACATCGCACCATTCCTATTACCCCATGGACTGCAAACGGCAGATGGGATTTGAACCTTCAGAGATTCTTGATCTTAACTTTCGGTCTTACCATTTTTGGTTTAGGCGATTCGCTATTGATTCAATCCCATATAGGTAATGCTCCTTGGTCGGTATTGGCTCAAGGAATTTCGATTAGAAGTGGGCTAAATATTGGATTTTCCACATTCTTGATATCCGCTTTAGTTCTAATTCTGTGGTGGCCCCTTGGTGAACGCCCTGGTTTTGGCACGTTAGCAAACATTGTGATAATTGCAATTGCCATCGAAATAGGAATTATCAATTTCCCAGTTGCTGAAAATCAATTTGTTGGAGTTATTTATGCCTTCTTGGGCGTAGCTTTAGTTGGCGCGGGTTCGGCTCTCTACATAACATGCGGTTTAGGGCCAGGTCCAAGAGATGGGCTTATGACCTCACTTCATAAAAAGAGTGGCATTCGAGTAGGCCGAATCCGTTTAGCTATCGAATCTACAGTCTTCCTGGCCGGATGGGTCTTAGGTGGGCGAGTTGGTCTTGGAACTTTGATTTTCACCCTATTTATCGGGCAATCAATCGCAATAGCCCTCGGTGTCGTTTCCCGTTTTACTTCGAAGTAGCCTTTAGGGTTCGAGTTACTTCCCTCCGGGTCGAAAACACCCCGGTCACCAAAACAGAACAGGAAGATAATGCTCGAAAATTTATTTAAAATCTCAGAGCGCGGTTCGACAGTAGGTCGTGAAGTTCGTGGCGGATTAGTCACCTTCTTCACTATGGCATACATCGTGGCGCTCAATCCTCTGATCCTAGGTTTCGTCAAAGATGCTGACGGAAAATATCTAGGTGGCGGAGATGCTCCAAATTTGCCGCTTATCGCAGCAGCGACTGCGTTAGTAGCAGGTGTCTTAACGATTCTTATGGGCTTTGTTGGAAATTTTCCACTAGCTCTCGCAACTGGACTTGGTCTTAATAGTTTCGTGGCTTATGGCATTGCGACCAAGATGACCTGGGCTGATGCCATGGGTCTAGTTGTGCTCGAAGGATTGATCATCACCGTTTTGGTTCTAACTGGCTTTAGACAAGCGGTTTTCAGAGCGGTGCCACAGCAATTGAAGTATGCAATCTCAGTTGGTATCGGTCTATTTATCGCCCTAATTGGATTAGTTGATGCTGGATTTGTTCGCCGTACCGCTACTGGCCCAGTTCCCGTGCAATTGGGAGACGGTGGAAATCTTGTGGGTTGGCCGATAGTTATCTTTATTGTTGGTCTTCTTTTGATGATCGCTCTTATGGTGAAGAAAACCAAGGGAGCACTCCTAATAGGAATCATCTCCGCGACTGTACTTGCGATTATTGTTGAGAGCGCGTTTAAGATCGGGCCCAATTTCGTTGCGCCAGATAAGGTCAATCCAAAGGGTTGGGGACTTAATGTTCCAGCACTTCCAGATGATGTAATTGCAACTCCAGATTTCTCTCTACTTGGTCAATTCAATCTCTTAGGATCATTTAGCCGCATCTCAGCCGTTGCTGCGATTTTGCTAGTTTTCACTCTATTGCTCTCAGATTTCTTTGATACGGTCGGAACTGTTACCGCTATCGGTCATGAATCAAATCTGATTGATAAGGATGGAAATGTTCCAAATAATGATCGCATCTTGCTTGTTGACTCTCTAGCTGCGGTAGCTGGTGGCGCAAGTGGTGTCTCTTCAAATACTTCGTACATCGAATCTGCATCCGGTGTTGGCGAAGGTGCTCGTACTGGATTGGCATCAGTAGTTACAGGAATTTGCTTCTTGTTAACTACATTCCTATCTCCATTAGTTGCGATCATTCCGTACGAAGCAGCAACACCAGCATTGATAGTGGTTGGATTCTTAATGATGAGCCAGATCAAGGATATTGATTGGGCTGATATGGGAATCGCAATGCCAGCTTTCCTTACAATCATATTGATGCCGTTTACCTATAACATCTCTGTAGGTATTGGAGCAGGATTCGTTTCACATGTTGTGATTCGAATCGTTCAAGGAAGACGCAAAGATGTACACCCACTACTGTTTGTAGTAGCAGCGCTATTTATGGTCTACTTCCTATCATCTCCAATCAACACTTGGGTTGGTTAAGAGTTTGGCTAATAGGTTGGTTAAGAGGTTGGTTAATAGCCTAGAAATTAAGTAGCTCAAGAGACCA
>JACCDW011525578.1_pt1 | contig 12267 bp, 4 predicted proteins | sample 7449781 | NCBI WGS metagenome assembly JACCDW01 (sample SAMN15323449, study PRJNA562643) | freshwater metagenome | isolation source: river surface water | place: USA:Blue River Watershed | collected 2017-08-18
GCACATATACTCCAAGCATAAATAATGAAAATTTAGAAAAATCAGAATATGTAAAAGTCGGAAATACGGCTGGGTCTACACCTGTAAATAATCAAATAGAAATAAATAATTTTGATATAGGCACTGATATGCCTAGTGAGTATTACGACTTCAAGGGTTCCAGGTCTGCTTCAAATGAAGAAATCATTGAAGAATTTATAAAATCAGAACAATATTTAAGATTAGATGAAGCATCTAAAGCGTCTGTATTGTCGGTTAGGCAGTCTTTGCAGTTGCCAGTTTATAATCCGCAGCAGCCACAAGAGCAATCTGTTACCTCAGGGACCACTCTAGCAGGCGGGAAGCCTTTAGAAGATAGGCCTGCCAGAGAATCTCGTGGTCTTGGTAGATTATTTACAAAAAATAATAATCAAGATAGAACTGATGCAAAAATTGATAAAAAACAAGATCAAGTTCAAAAAGAGTTTGAACAAGTCAATGGACTGAAACAAAAAATTTCTTTGACTTTGAATAAAGTTTTTGGCAATAATGAAAAAACCTCTGATTTCATTGATATTGAAAGACAGCAAATAAATAATGAAGAAGCTGGAGAATTTCAAAATAATATAAATGATGAAGAAAATCAAATTATTGAAAATGATTATCAATTTGGAGACGAAGACAAAGTATATACATCACCAAGGATCACTGGTGTAAGAGAAACCTTAGACGAAGAATACCAAGAAGAACTTAAGAAGCGTAGAAGAAGAAAAAGAAATTTAAAATATCTACCAGTGGGAGCTGATTTACAGCCAAAATTCTTGTCTGACGACAATGATAAAGTTTTTGATGGATTACCAGATGATGAGGAGTCTAATCTTTATAGGCAATTTACAAGTGAAAGAGACAGATTCCAAAACTTGACTTTATCAGAGCAAGAACAAAATAAAATAGCTTTAAGAAAAGCTGAACATGATATTCAACAAGAACTTAATAAAGCTCTGGAAGAAAACGTAAACATTAAAGAAGCTGCTGAAAATCAAGCATCAGAAGCTGTAGCAGATAGTGAAAGTGTATTCTATAAAGAATTAATTAAAGAAAGAGAAAGATTCCAACAAGCTTTATTAGAGGAGAGAGAGCAAAATAAAGCTGCACTCAGAAGATCAGAGGATCAAATTCAAAGGCAGCTTATAGATGTTCTGACTGCAAACCCACAAGCTGCACCTACACAGTCCCCGAATGACCCAATTGCTCAAGTAGTAAGATCTCTTGTTGATAGCGGAAAAGATAAAGAAGAAATAATTATTGATGCTACTAGAATCATACAAATGATTCAAAATAATCAAACAGAATCTGGTGGGCAAGAGATAGACGAGTATCTATTAAGACAAAGAATAGAGCGCGAACTTAAATATGAATTCAAACAAATGCAGATAGAGCATGAGCAAAAAATGAAATTAATTTACAGAAGGATGATTGAAGACATGTATATTGACATGTTGAATAGCTAATAAGAAATGCCTGACGACGGTTACGTTAATCCTGATAGAAAACCTTATTCAGGAAAGTATTCATGGGTACCATCATATATACCAACTGCTGGAGCCACAGCTGGATTGGGATGGCTTGACCTTGTCCATGAAAGAGGTTCATATAGAAACGATTACTTCATAAGTTCAACTGTATCTACAAACTATACACTTATTCCGTCTCATTCCTCTGGTACTGGCGTTAGTTATTTTGGTAAGCCAGAATGGCCAATCAATATTGCATTTAGAAGAAAACAAAATCCAACTCCAATTGTGCCACCTGTTCCCAGTAAAGCATTTTGGGTTAAAAGTAACACCTATTGGTGGCAAGCAGATTTCCCTACGATCGCTACAAATTTAAGTGCTATCACATTTGAATATTCTTTATTGGTCGATATTTATGATTCGAGGTTATTAACTATATTGAATGAATCATCGGTTTACGGTGCTGCTGAAGATTATAATAATTTATTGGCATTTCAGTCTGGTGAATCTAATTCAGTTAATATTGATTGGACTAAATATATATTTGGTAAAATTAAATTATTTCAAAGCTCAGACACTGAAGATACAGCTGTAACTTTCCCTGGGTCATCATTGAACACATCAACAACTACAACCGATAGAACTACATATACTGGTTCAAAAAATTGGGATGAGGAAGATGAAATACAAGTTTATAGAGCATTACCTGAAGCAGATTTTTTGCCAGTTTCTCCAAGTGAATATACTTCGAATTATTTAAATAATACCATTAAATTTAAATCACAACAGCCTGAAGGCACAGTAGTTAATATTACAATAAATACAACACCTATTTTGGCTACAGGTTATTTTAACGGCAATTTAGACAGTAGCACAACTACTAGAACTATAACTGTTCATTTTGATTATGGAACAAGTGATTTCAGAGATATAAATAAATTAAAAATTGAAGCTTTTTATACTGATGGTCCTTTAATCAAATTTTCAATCAAAAAAATAATGCTATTTAGGGTTTTGTCAAATCCTAGAGTAAATATAAGCAATACACAATTGCCTTGTAGAATTTTAGCTTATGCTTTTAATGTTAACTGTGGAAAAACTATTCCTGGACTAAGTGATTATTATCCTAACGACAATAATAATCCAACATTTTATGTAAAGGTTTTTCATCCAGAAGATACAATTAAATCAAGAGGATTTGCACATGCAATTGATTTAAGATTTTTTGTGCCCTCTTTTCCTATCTATTCATTCAATGGAATTACTCTTGGCGGTTCTATAAGCGCCAATGATTTTTGGGTTGTCTTTGTTGGTCCAACTTTAGGCAAAAAATCAGTAATTTATTATCTGACGGGCGCACCAATTGCAGGCAATTCTATTGGTGGAAGACTGATTAGAATAAATGATATTAATTTAAATACAAATTCAAGTATCTTAATACAAAAAATAAATTCATCGACAGAACCAACAGATACTTCTGCTTGGACAGATTTATATTTTCTAGAAAATACTTCAGCGGTACGAGACACTGACTTTGTTTCTCCTTGGCTTTACCATGATACATCAGGAAATTCAAATTCATGGTACCGTATAGGTCAAACAGATCTTAATACTGCAGTGACACAATTCTCACCACCGTTCAAAGGTCAAATTTATAGCGAGAAGTCTGCTCTTACAATGGAGACCACAGGTGTATCTAACACTGATATAACTCGAATTGTAAGAAGCGCCTCTTTAATTGAAGACTCTAATCCATTAGATCTTGCTCCATTGGCATATTTTACAGTTGATTTGACAGAAGATTTGCTAGGTTCTAGCATTCTCTTTAGAAAAGGACAGTGGAAATTAAATTTAAAAGCTAGATCTAATGATCCAAATAATCAAGTGAATACACATGTATTCTTAAGGTTGTGGTTTCATCCTGGTGAAGAAGTTATAAATTATAATATACCGCACCAATATAGAAATTCAAATACAGAATTAATTTTCGAAAAGTATGATACTGATCCAACAAACACATCAGATCCTAAACCTTCTATCAGATTGAGCGTAGGTACACCCTCTAGCTTAGAAAATCTTATTGTTTCTCCTCCTTTGACACAAGATTATAATTCATATGAAATATTAAGATACGCTGATGGGCTTCTTGGCGAAGCTGCAAATAATATTTATTCAAGTATTTTTGCTTCTCCAACAACTAAGCTTGTTGTTGGAGTTTACACTTATTCATATCCGCAAAATGCAACAAGTGCTCTAGGATACGCTTCTAACTTAAATCCTCCAACAGTAGAAATAGAACTAGATCCAATCACAACCAGTCTGGAAACAAGTATTTTACAAAATACCCCAGATTCTCTAAGTGCTTCAAGATATTACTTATTTAATAGAACAAACTATGTTCATTTTAATACCGATGCTTCTAATTCACTCAGAATAACAAGAAATTATTATGAGGGTGGAGTTATTGGAATTGGCTCAAGTTATATTCCATATAATAATAAGTTTACTCTGATTGATTCTAATTTGAATCCAACAGGAGACTCAAGAGTTGGTTTGTTGTCGCTAGAGAGCGGACCAGGCAATTATGCACCTCCAGAACCACTTTTATGCCTAGAATATCCATCGTGGTCACTTCTTGATGACAAATCAGTGAGTTACTATGCAGAGTTCTCCACAAATAGCTCTACATTTCAAGATGGTAGAGTAAACGCCAGCACCTGGAATGTAAGTTTTCAACTTGATTATAATTTAGACAGTTTAAGAATTCCAGCAACATATAAATTAATGGCATTTTTTGTTGACAGATATGGGATAGTCACTGAAAGAGTATTTACATCTCCTTATCTTACACCTAGCCATGCATCTAATGCTAATTTAGCCTATCTAACATATGCTGCAACAATTAATCAGCCATATTTTATAACAGGTACTGATGCTCAACTTATTTTCAGAATTATTGCTTATCCAAGATCTTCAAATAATCAAAATTTAACAGACGCAGAACTTGCAAATATCAGGGCGGCACTCAATGGTAATCCTATAGGCACAAGAATAAAAAATTTTTATTTAACAATTACTTCGTCCACTCCTGGAGTTTCTGGATTAACTAAATTGAACATAGTAGATGCTGGTGGATTTAGTGGTTCTACAAGATTCTACGAAGATTTAGACTTGGTCCCAAGTAGTAGTCTTGATTCTCAGCAATTTTGGTTCTATGCAGATTCTGAGACTTTGAAAGCTCAACTTATTGCTAATGGTAGTGAATTCAAAATTATGGGAGCTTTATATTCTCCTACATGGTTTGTAAAATTACCAAGAGGAATTGAAGTTAGTGTTATTGGTGGAACAGCGTTCAATTCTACATTCCCATCTGCGCTTAAAATTAGAACTGTATTAGACGATTCAGTCACTATTGCAACAGAAGACATTGTTAAAGCAGTAGAGGATGAACTTGAAAATAGCACACATATTGTTTCAAACGGAGTTCAGGAAACTGGATCTGATGTAACAAATGTAATTAAATATATTAAACTGAACGACCCCATGAACACTCCTATGTATACAGGTTTAGTCGCTGGTCAATCTAGTGGAGCTAGAAAAATATTATCTGGAGAAGATCCTGTCATTTTTAGTATGAGTGCTGACGCAAAAGGTAAATATTCTAATTTTATTGCTTTGATTTCAGAAACACAAGACACCGATGGAAGTAAAATTAATTTATCTATAAATTCAGATGGTGGGACTTTAGACTACTGGATAGGTCCTAATTATAATCTTCAAGATAATAATTTCGCAGATGTGCTGAGACAAGTGTCTTTTAAGATGACTAAAACAGATGTAAGATTTTGGCCACTTGATCAAAATATATATGTAGTTGGAATTGTGTCGCCCGGTGCTGTTTTAATTCGCAAACTAAATCCTTTTGATGCAGGCATAGATGGTACGTTGGCTGCAGGTAGCAATTATTTGATTGATGGACCAACAGACATTTCTGATACCATTCAATATACAGAAGAGTACATTGAGTATAGCCAGTACCTAAGTGGGTCTAATGTTATTGAAACTAGACCAAGTTTAAGCATAGATAAAAATGGCAATATAACAATAGCTTATGTATTGGAAGGAACTCCAAATCAAGTTACTGCAAAAGTATACACTACAGGAGGAGATGAAGTTACTTCTTCTTTCGCTGTTGTTGATATGGGTTTTTCTACAACGGCTTCTAATGAAACAGCCGTTTACTGTCCTGTTTTATGTTATTTTAAACCATTAGATATAACTTACTGTGCTTTTTGGTGTGCAGGTAAAATTTTTGTAGCTAAAATTTTATATAAAGATTTTTACAATCAATATTTAGTAAATAATATTTATTTAGTAGCAGGCAATAGAGACTTTACTACTACAGACAATGCTGCACATCCATTTTTAAGATCTCTTGTAAGTTCAGGATACCTAGCTGTTGATCAGGATGGAGAAGTAGAATCGGATATTCACAGGCAATCTGTAGGATTTTTTGTGAGTAATAATCTTGATCATGATAGTGAGATGTTTATTTATTATAAGACTACTAATGATAATGCTTCTGATATAATGGTTAGAAAATTATTTAACACTGGAAATGTTTCTGAAAGATTAAAAGTTTCATAATTGTGTACAATTTAATATAATATTTTAAAAAGGATTGTAAATGTCAGATAATAATTTATTGCCAAGAATCAATGATCAGATCTTAAGATTTTTCAATGATTTACCAAGAGCCAGAGAAGTAAGGCTTGTCAGTGAAGATGGAGAACAACAGGGCATTGTTGCTGCTGCTAAAGCTCTTGAAATGGCTAAAAATTTGAATTTAGATTTGATTGAGATTGCTCCTCACGCAAATCCTCCTGTTTGTAAGATCTTAGATTATGGTAAATACAAATATCAGATGTCTAAAAAGCAAAAAGAGAATCAAGCTTCTGCCAAACAAGTAGACATGAAAACTCTCACGCTAGGCATTATGATTGAAGAACATGATTTTAATGTCAAAGTAAATAGCGCCATCAAATTTTTGAAACATGGTGATAAGGTCAAAGTTCTTATTAAATTTAGAGGCAGAGAAATTACTTATCCTGAGTATGCTGAAAATATTTTGAATAGAATAATTACAGCAGTTTCAGATATTTCAACTGTTGAAAAGCAACCAGTTTTAGATGGCAAATCTATGATCATGATTTTGGCTCCTAAAAATTAATAACTTGTCATAATAAAGGGCCGTATGATATAAGGCTCGAAAAGTTAAAAGAAGGAGTAAATAAAAAGTGGCTTCTAGCAATTCGCCAAGACAACTAAATATCAATTGTACTGTTAGTGCTGTTTATTTGCCTGAACAAGGATCAATTTTTGGAGCAACTTCCCGCAGTAAGCAACAAGAAGATCCTTCAAATACTCTTTCAGCTACTTTTTATGAACAAATTGAAAGAAATAAATATTCTCCAAATTTAGGCACCCTGTCTACAGGGGCCGGTGGTTTGATACCAAAATTGAACCTTCTAATTGGAGCCCCAGCAGCTACTTTTTCTGAAGGTGCAATTGCGCCAGGTGCAGTTCACCCTATACTCAATTTGTTAAAAGGTGGAGTTACATCTGAATATAATCCAGAAATTACTTACACTGTAAAAGAAGGCTCAGCAACAAATAATCTTAGAGCTAGTCAAAGTGTGATTGCTTCAGGAACAGGTGTTACAACTCAATATCCTCCAGGTTCATTTCCCTTCATTCCAATGGCCAAAGTCGGTCCATTTACTTCTCTGACAGAAAGAACTACTTATAACATTTGGACTCAGAGAGATGTTGACCAAAGAGGACTGACATATATTTTAAACACTGGTGTCATAAATTATAAAGCAGCTGGCGGGGCATCTGTATGGACAAATGTTACTCAAAACGGTGCAAAAGTTACAGTTCATGCACGAAACAGATCATGTGTATTGAGAAGAATTTTCCCGATAGCCGATGATATAGTTTATGATAATGCTGAAGGTAAATGTTCTTTATATTATCCGGAAGTTAATAGAATTATAAATGCCCCAGAGCAAATAAAAGCCAAAGGTGGACCAAATTGCGGCTTTTGGATGCATTTAGATATTACAAATCCAGAAGCATTTGTAAGGACAAATTCATCTGACTCTACTCAGATTTTAATCTATTGGGGATATAAAAATGAAGTACCAGCAAAAAGAAGAATTACAGAATTTGTAATTGTATTTAATAAAGGACAATCTCCTAGCCTCAGATATAAAAAGCCAGGAGCACAAAGCAATAATACAATACAAAATATTTTGAATACCTGGGGCAGAGTAGATCTAAAAGGACCATCATTCGGATCGTCAGATGGAATAGATATATTTGTTCATTATGCTGGGTCTAACATGTATATTGGATTTGATTCAGATGTGTCAAAATGGAATGTTTTTGAACCTATCAAAGTTGACCAATTGACAGAAGAATCTAGTGATGATGCAATATATGAACCTTACTCTTCAGAAAAATCTATAATTGAAGTATATTTTAAGCATATAGCAGCTAGTTTTACTTATTCTCCAATTTGTTTTAATAATTTTAATGCAGATTATATAAGCTCGACAAACAATGATGCAAGAAATAGAATCATTATAAATTTTAATGTTCCGGAAAAAGAATATCTAACAGGCTCATGTAGTCCAGAGCAATTGACACAAGGTTTTATAACAAAAAGAAAACCTGTTTATAATGAGATATTACCTGCGGAAGAGGTAAATTCTCCTACATTTTATGGTGACTGGAGAAGAAGAACAGATTCGGACACTTCTTATATTGAAAGTCCTGAATTAAGTTATGAAGAAAACAGCACAGTCACAGACAATACAGTTCCAGATAATGTCAGAACATTAGTGACAGGCCAAATTAATTACGAAACTACAATTGAAGGACCTGTATTCTTTTATTTAAGAAATTTCCCCGAAGCTCCACAAAGAGAATTGATTACAAGGCCAATTTGGGGCAATTATTCAGATATATCCTCATACCTGCAGTCAGCAAGTGTAACTGTCAATTTCAATAGAGAAAATAGAAATAATTCTTACAAAACGTCAACGGCAAATTTGGTATTTGCAAATTTATCAAACGATTTAATTGGTATACAGATTTTAAATGCAATACAAGAAAATACTCTTGTCTTCACCTTGAAAGCTGGATATGATTCAAAACTAAACACATTTTTCCAGGGTATAGGCAGGGATGTCACAGTTACAAGAACTCCCGATGGATTTACAGTCACTGTATCATGTCAAGATTTAGGCGATGCATTGTTATCTGATATACGATTCAATACTACTTCAAGTTATTCTATGAATAATAGAAATTTCAAGGGTATGCTTGAGGATTCTTTTTATTTTGCTGGATTATCTAAAGTATTCGAGCCAAGACCTGAAAAAACAGATGGCACTTATGATGCTTTATATAAAAATTTCTTTAAGAAAGTAATTGGAGCAGCTGGGTTAAATTTTCCTACTAGTTTAGCTAGAGATGTTCTGACTGTTGATAAATCTAAAAAAATCAAAGATGTAGTTAAAACTGTATTGAATCTTATGCTTTATACTCCAGGAGATCCATTTAGTAGAGATCAAGGATTGCCAGTATTGTATTGGAGCCCTGAAAAGCATAGATTCGTTCTTACATTAAGAAGTGATGAGCCTCAAGATAGTTTATATTTTGCGGGTGATACTTCTGATCCAGACGGAATTATCAAACTTGCAAATTCAAACCCCGACAGAGAGCATGGAATTGTAGAATCACAAGGCTGGGAAGAGTCAACAAGGATATCAAATTTACATAGTAAAGTTATTTTTGCTGCAACATTGCATGACTCAACAATTTTTTACAAAGAATCTTCAGCAAAAAGTATAAACAATGCTTTAAGTTCAAATTCTTTAGAAAGTTTGAATCAATTTGTAAAAAATCCTGCTACAAGTAACGATTTAGGAAGCTTTCAAAGCCAGCCTGTTTTAGGCTATGTCGGATACCACAAAGAATATTTGGCAGTAGATGAAAATTCAAAATTTTATCAAAATGAAGCTATCGCAAGAGAACAGTTTGGTTTCCGTGAAAAATTTGCAAGAGAAACATATACTGCTATTAAGCTAAATGTTTATGTTACAAAACCATTGAACACATCAGGAACATTTGTTGTTAAGTCATTTGAGGGCGGTACTGAAAATGAAACAAGCAATTATATTTATTCAAATGTGAGATATACTTTCGATATTGATAATAATATTATAAAAGCCAACATAGATGGTGAAAGATTTCCAGACATTATTGGAGAATAATTTCTAAAGGGGTTTAATACATGCCAAGATTTACATCTTTGTCTTCAGTTATAGCAAATCAAATTGCAAAAACAGTTCCAAATACAAAAATGCCAGATGGTTCTGCTGAAAATACTTTTGTCGGTAATGTGCCTCTTACTACAGAATATAACATTAAGCAATCAACTGAAGTTTTCAGATGGGGTATATCAACCTGGGGTGTTGAAGATATAACATCAGATCATGCTCCAAAAACAACATAGCGGATAGTTAAAAATGAAGAAAACGAATATTTATGGGTTTGGTTATTTAGAAGCTTCAGATCGTACCGGCGAATTGCTGGATATGGATCAGATTCGTTTTCTTGCCATTGAAAATAATCTTTTACATTTATATACTATATTTGGGAATGGTGTTCTTGAGGATGGTAATACTGCATCTTGGTTAATTCAACCACCGACTGATAATACAGGTCTCTCTGTTTATATCACTTCTGGAGAGGGACATGTAGCCTGGAAATACGCAAGAACTACAAGCAATACAAATATATCCCTATCATACCCAGTAGGTGGTGTTTATCCAATCACATATTGGATCTACGCAACCCCGAATGCAACAACTCCAGAATTATCAACTGTAGATTTTGTTGCTTCGCTTTCAGAAATCAACGACCCTAATTACTATATTGGTTTAGGAGGCGTTGAAATAGACTATGATGGTTCAAACTTTACATACACAGTACACAATACAGCTGATTATGGCCGCGTTGTCATTAGTTTATTTGAAACCCTCAACGCTAGAATCAACGCACACAAACACATCGGTGGTTCTAGAAATCCAAGCCCAATTGATTTAGGGGCACATGTTCAAGGAAAATTATCAGGAACATTTCTTTCTGACTTAGATGCATCAACTGTTACCACAGGTACTTTTTCGCCCGAAAGAATACCTCAAATTGACCACACAACACTTTCTAATATTGGAACACTTACACATAGTGAAATTGATTCTCTATTAGCAGAACTGCAAGATTCAACTGCTCCAAGATTATCTGATTTATTTATAGCAAATATGCTTCAGCTTGCTATAGCTTTGAAAAAACAAGCTGGCTTAAGCGATGTAGATAAAAATTTAATTAATGCAATATTATATTTACCTGGCTACAATGAAAATGATTCATTCGCTTCATGGTACAGTACTTGGGCAGCTGATGGTTTAACTGGTGTTTCTAGGCCATATGTACCAGGTGATATTACACTTGCAACCATAGATACTACAAACCATCAAATTGTTGGCGGAGCTGCACAAGCGGCCATATCTGATTTTGTAGTGTGGACCACAAACACAGACTTCAATACAGCATATGCTGCAACAGATACTTCTACTGAAGTAGGCACAAGTTACTTCTCAAGAAACATTGAAGTTTTTGGAACTAATTCTGCAAGTTATTTTACACTCTCAAAGCCATATGCTTATAGTAAAATTAGTGATTCTACAATAGACACTACAACAAGCGGACCTTGGGAATATAAGCATGTTTTTGCTTCAAGTTCTTCTGATGGAAATTCTGACGTAAGTTTATTTGAATATTTGTATACCACATTTAGTGGTGACCCTAGAGATTACAGCGGAGTAAATAAATTAGCCATTGGATATACAGTCAATTTACCAGATAATCCAGCTGATCCAAGAGCAGGCTTTACAGATATTTATGCATACTTAATATTGAGTGACGGAACTGGCACATCTGTAGATTTTTTAGAGGGTGAAAATATTTATATATCCAATCCTGTATTAATTCATGATGCCAGCGCAAGACCAAATGCTGGTGTCCAATATTATTCAGAAGTAAACATGGATAGTTTTATAACTGCAACCAGCCGAACTCAAGTTATAGGTTTTGGTTTCTATTATAATAACGATTATGAATTTAAATTAGAATTAGATATTCCAACACCATATCCAGATGATCTTCCTTACAGAGTGAGTTATGTAAGACAAAATGGTGCTCCAGCAGAAGGAATCTTCCCTGATTTAGACGGTTGTATTTTTGTATGGAATGATATTTACTATAATCAAACTGGAACATTCACATTCAGATTTGATGGTAATACTCCAGCTCCATTATATAATAAAGTCACTTGGGACATTGTAAGCAATAATGGTTCTTATGTTATAAAAACAAGAACCAAAGACACAACTCTTGCTCTTAACGGCGCGCTTCCTTACGATGTCTCGCAATCAACTAATGAAATTGACTCCAGAAATAATACTGGCAGATATATTGATGTTATAGTACAACTTACTTCATCAAGTGACAGATTAAATTCACCTACAGTTAATTCAATCCAATTGCATTTCACAAGCATTTCAGGAGCAGCAGCGCCAAAGGTTTGGACAACAAATGCCGATTTCTTGTCAGGTAGAGTGTTTACAAACATCTTGAATCC
>JACCDW010338787.1_pt1 | contig 12264 bp, 15 predicted proteins | sample 7449781 | NCBI WGS metagenome assembly JACCDW01 (sample SAMN15323449, study PRJNA562643) | freshwater metagenome | isolation source: river surface water | place: USA:Blue River Watershed | collected 2017-08-18
AAATATATTCCTGTTCCTATAAATGAAGTGCAACTTGATTGGTTTATTGTTCCTGAAACGGAGCAACGTCTTTTTGAGGGAGGGCTTTCCACTACACAAAAAGATTCCCCTCTTGCACGCCGACTGGTGCTTGTGGTTGCCATGCATGACGAGGTGTTGCGTCGTTTTAACACCGCCGTAGAGGGGACGGGGCTTTTTCCACGATTTTATGAGATAGAAGTGTTTTCTAGTGTTCGTGCAACGGTTTCGCATAGCATAGCTCCTGTTGCCATTCTTGATGTGGGTGCAGGAACAGTTAAATTATACCTTGTTGAGTTGGGTATCGTGCTTGCATCGCATGTAATATCCGTGGGCTCTCAAGACATTACCCGTTCTCTTGCACGCTCTACGCATATAAGCATCGCAAAGGCAGAAGAAATAAAGCGACAATCTGGCATCAATAACGACATTCATGATTCAAGCATAGAAAACGTTTCGCATGTATCATCACTCACTATGGAGCATGTGTTTGCTGAAGCTCGTCGTGTTATTGCTAATTTTCAGAAAAAATATAATAAAGTCATCACAAAAGTCATCCTTGTGGGGGGTGGTGCAAGCTTAAGGGGTATAGAAACATTTGCGCGCCAGCAGCTTGAAATAGAAATTGAAGTAGGAAGACCTTTTTCTCACATGCAAACCCCTGTTTTTCTTGAGCAAGCACTCTCTGAAGCGGGCCCTACTTTTGCAACAGCCATCGGTATTGCGTTACGCGGATTACATGAGGATGGGTAGTTGTTATGTAGGGTTGGTGTAAAAAGGGGATAACCTTCTTTGCGGTGAAACCACGTTGTACAGTATACTAAGAAAGTAGATTCTATATTGCTTGTTTTTATGTCAGAGCCGAAATTTAGTACATCATTTATACCAAAAAAGTCTTTACAAGACTCTATTGTTTCGCAACCATCTTCACAAAATAGATTTGTAGCGCGTTCAGAAATGCGCGGACCTATGTATGCGCTGACGTTGACTATTTTTATCATTGCACTTGCAGTTTCTCTTGGGCTCTTTGCGTATACGCGTGCTATTGATGCATCTGTCAAACAAAAACTTGCCGACGTAAAGAGAATACGTGTTGAACTAACTGGCGAGGTAGTGAGCAGTATTATACGTCTCAATGATCGGATCACCATTGCCTCAAGTTTATTGAAAGAGCACAGTGCCTTGTCACATATTTTTCCTTTCCTGGAGGGTGCTACATTGCAAAATGGTGTAACCTATACATCCGTTTCTTTTCAGAAAGACACCAAAAACAATGCTCAAGCGATGCCAATACTTTCACTTTCAGGAACAGCAACGAGTCTTGAACTTGTTGTGCTACAGTTGCAAGCTTTTCAAGAAAGTCCAAAAGTAGTTTCTGCTCATTTGCGTGATGTTGGAAGGGACCAAGAAAAAAAGAAAGTTACTTTTTCTATAGAACTTACCATGAAACCCGATGCTTTCGTTTTTAAGGAGGAGCGGGATTCACAAATTCTTCCTTCCAGCACGTCTTCAGCAACAATTGTGCCACAAACTTCTACAAGTACCCTTGCTACCACAACACCTTCTACGCTTGTGGGTACAAGTACACAAGAATTACCTGCGACAACCACCTTGCAGAAAACAGGTACATCTTCTTCAATAAAAATTCCATAATATTTTCTTATGAGTAAAATAATAGCACCATTTTTATTCATGCTAGTTACTGTTGGCTTGTTTTTTACGTACATTAAGCCAGCGTTTGAGGCACTTCAAGCGTTTCGTGCTTTGGATACAAAGGTGAATGAGGTGTTAAGTAAATCAAAAGCTGTAAATAGCACCTATAATAGCATCTTGGAAAAAACACTCCTTATTTCAAAAAGCGATATGCAACGGCTTAATCAGTTACTTCCTGAAGATTTTGATACCTTGCGTTATTTTCTTCAGCTCGATGCGCTTGCTTTTAAATACGGTATAGAGGTACGTTCTTTTACAATACCTCTTGATAATGAAAAAAACGCTGAAGCAGATGTTGGTAATGAAAATGGGGGAGATAAAAACATTATACCGGTAACCTATTCTCTTGATTGTGAAGGCTCTTATGTAGATATCGTTCCTTTTCTAGATGCCATAGAAAAAAATCTTGCACTTAGTGATGTTACAAGTTTTATTCTAAAAGTACAAGAAAGTGATGCTACAGAAAAAAATGAGAAAAAAACAATTGTTTCTAGTGGGCAAAAAACATATTTGTTTACTATCAACATAAATACCTACAAGTTCATAAAATAACATCATGAAAAAAGAACAGGTACAACACATCATTGCTATTTTATTTTTATTCTTGTGTAGTTATGGTGTGTATTTCATCTCTCAAAATATCAACCTATTAAAACCCTTATTTATACAGGCAAGCGCTGTACAACAAGAGACGGATGAGCTAGAAAGGGGTGTGCTTTCGGATATAGATAATCTTAATGCCATCACCCTAGACAATGCTTTTTTTCAGACACCAGCATACCAAGCGCTTGTTGATAGGACGGTAGTGATACAGCGAGTTCCTGTGGGGGCAAAAGAGCCTTTCAATACAGACAGCACAAAGTAGCGATCGTTAAAAAAAATTACTATGTTAGAAATTCTCCCCATACTGCAAAAGAAAGGTCTTATCTCCGAAGCAGATGTTTCGGAGATAACTCATGCAGTTGAGACAACGGGAGTAAATCTTGAAGAAGAACTTATAAGTAAGGGGGTATCTGAGAAAGATATACTTCTTGCAAAAGGAGAGCATTGGGATATGCCTGTGCAGGATATAGATCCTTCCGTGGCCATTCCTTTCGACATCTTACAACGCATTCCAGAAGAGTCAGTGAAACACTATCATGTAGTGCCTCTTAGTCTTACCGAGGGAGCTCTAAATGTGGGTATTGTTAATCCGGAAAATTTAGATGCTCTAGATGCTCTTAATTTTATTTCCTCAAAGGAAGGATTACCGTTTAAGGTGTTTCTTATTTCTGAAAAGGATTATCGTTATGTGTTGGGATTGTATCAAGGTGTTACTGATGGTGTGGGGCAAGCACTTTCAGAATTTTCAGTTACAGAAGATGAGGATGAAGGGACAAATACTTTAGAAGAAGGAGATACTGCGTTGAACACAGAAATTGATTTTGCTGGTGATGATAATCTTGAGTCAACAGTAGATAAAGCAGGAAAAAGAAAAGGAGTTACGGTTAATATTCATGAGGAAGCCCCTATTACAAAGGTGGTCGCTACGGTCCTTCGTAATGCGATAGAGTCTCGTGCCTCTGATATTCATATAGAACCAGGAAGAGAACAGGTGCGAGTTCGTTTTCGTGTTGATGGAGAATTACATCAGTCTCTTGTGCTTCCTAGCAAGGTGCAGCGTGCAGTGGTGGCACGTATAAAGATACTTGCGGGTATAAAACTTGACGAACGAAGGAAACCGCAAGATGGACGTTTTTCTGCAACCATAAACGGAAGAAGAATAGACTTCCGTGTCTCCACCTTCCCTACCTATTTTGGAGAAAAAGCAGTGCTCCGTATTCTTGATAGTGAAAGGAGCGCCATTTCTCTTTCGGACCTTGGCATGGGTGCTGACCATTTGGAAATAGTACGTCGTGCCATTCAAGCACCGTACGGTATTATTCTTATTACAGGTCCTACAGGTTCTGGGAAGTCTACTTCACTATATGCAATGCTTAATGAAGTAGATAAAGAAAGTATGAACGTACTTTCTCTTGAAGACCCTGTGGAATACACCATTCCAAGCGTGAGTCAGTCACAGGTGCGACCAGAAATAGGATATACATTTGCTTCTGGTATTAGGAGCGTGCTTCGTCAAGACCCTGACGTTATCATGGTGGGGGAAATTCGTGACAAAGAGACCGCACAGCTTGCGGTGCAAGCAGCACTTACAGGACATCTTGTGTTCTCAACTCTTCACACTAACAATGCTGCGGGAGCAGTGCCTCGTCTTGTGGATATGGGAGTGGATCCTTATCTTCTTGCTCCAACATTGGTGCTTATTGTTGCACAGAGGCTTGCGCGACGTATTTGTCCTGATGCAGAAAAAACAATGCCCATAGAGGGAGCGCTTAAACACATGATAGATGCACAATTTGCAGATCTCCCTAAAACGTACAAAGAAAAGCTTCCTCCCATGAAAGAGTTCTGGAGTATTTCTCCAACAAGCACATGTCCCACTGGAACAAGAGGGAGGTTGGGTGTTTTTGAGATGCTTGAAGCAACTGATGAGCTTAAACACGCCGTATTGAACAGTGTTGAGGAAGAAGAAATATATCGTATTGCAAGAAAAGACGGTATGCTTACTTTGAAAGAGGATGCTATAGTAAAGGCAGCGCAGAAACTCATTCCGTATGAAGAGGTTGCACAGATAGGTGGTGCAATAAAACTAGAAGAAGATGATGAAAAAAACAAGTATATTGAACCCGCTACCGAAGTAGCTTCACAAGAGTCGCTAGCCGCTCCTTTTATTGGGATGGGGGGGCAGGATGCGGGTGAGCATGACCTTGTGTAATATACCCACACTATGTGGTATACTGTACATACATAATTATTCATTATAAACACCACTACGATGGAACAAAAAAACACCTATTCGGTTTGTATTGTGGATGACGATCCTTTTTTGCTTGATATGTACAATCTGAAATTTCAACAAGCAGGACATGCAGTAACTTGTTGTACAAATGGGGGTGTCGCTCTTGAAACATTTCGTAAAAATAATACATTTGATGCCGTTTTACTTGATTTGGTAATGCCTCAGATAGACGGATATGAAGTGTTGCGTACTATTCGAGAAGAAAATCTTTGTGGTGACAAGACCGCAATCATTATTCTTTCAAATCAAGGGCAGGAGCGAGAAATTCAGCGTGCAGAAGAATACCATATTGATGGGTATCTGATTAAAGCAAATACCCTTCCTTCTGAGGTGCTTACAAAGGTTTCAGAGATAGTCGCAAAAAAGAAGGAAAAAAATACAAGTGTTTAGGGTTGCTTCATTATAAACCACGTCGCATAGAGTATGACCACTGCAAAAAATGCTCATGATTCATATAAAGAACTCCTTGATACCATTATAGGTATTGTGTTTGAAGAGCAGGCTTCAGACCTTCACCTGAACGCATTTTATAAACCGATGATTCGTGTGTCTGGAGTGCTTGTGCCCCTTACAAACCATAAGGAGCTTTCTTATGAAGACACGGCAACATTTCTTGTGCACATGCTTACCGAAGAACAGCGTGTTCGTTTTGATGAAAAAAAGGAAGTGGATTTTTCTTACTATAACGAAAAACACAAAATTCGTTTTCGTGGCAATGCTTGTATACAGCGTGGGGCTGTTTCTATCGCACTTCGTATTATTCCTACAAAAATACAAACCCTTGAAGAATTGGGGCTTCCTAACGAGCTTTTGGAGTTCACGCTCAGGCGTCAAGGTTTTTTTCTTACTGTCGGTCCTGTGGGGCAGGGAAAATCCACAACGCTTGCTGCGATGGTTGAGTATATAAACCAGAATAGACCTGCTCATATTGTTACCATTGAGGATCCTATAGAATATATTTATACCCCAAAACAAGCACTTATAGATCAGCGAGAAGTACGCCTCGATACAGAGAGTTTTGAGGCGGGGTTATATGCCGCTTTCAGACAAGACATGGACGTTATACTTGTGGGGGAAATGCGTGGGAATGAGGCAATAGGCGCTGCGGTTACCGCAGCAGAAACAGGTCACTTAGTTTTTTCAACACTACACACTAATAACGCTGCACAAACGATAGATCGTATTGTTGACTCATTTCCTTCACATCAACAGGATCAAATTCGTATACAATTAGCGTCTAGCTTGAGTGGTATTTTTTCACAACGTCTTGTTCCTCGTATTGCGGGAGGATTGGTTCCCGCGTATGAACTTTTAGTGTGTACAAGGGCGGTTTCTAACATGATTCGCGAAAAGAGAACGCATGAGCTCGATACTCTTATAGAAACAGGTTCAGGAGAAGGGATGATAAGTATGAACAGGACGCTCATCAACCTCATCAGGACGGGAGAAATTTCTGTGGAAAGTGCCCTTGCTGTAGCTATAGATCCTGCAAGTCTAGAGCGCTTGCTCTAAGGTTGACATATTTGGGGTGCTTGTGTTTATGTTTTTGATTTTTTAATATTACTTTTTCTTTTTCTATGCTTTTTTCTTACACAGTAGTTAATCAGTCTGGTGTAGAACAAAAAGGTACTATAGAGGCGGGAACAGAGGATATAGCAATTACAACGCTTCAGAAAAATGGGTACATAATTGTAAAGATAGCACCTACAGATAAAAAAGGGGGATTTAACATAAATCTTTTGGTGTTCGAACATGTCTCGGTAAAAGAAGTGGTTATTCTTTCTCGTCAAATTGCCACACTATTTGAAGCGCAAGTGAGTGCACTTCGTATTTTTAAATTACTCGGTTCTGAAGCGAATAATCCTGCTATAGGCAAAGCTTTACTGCAAATTGCTGACGATATTCAAGGAGGACTTTCTTTAAGTAAGTCACTTGCAAAACATCCAAAGATATTCTCCTCATTTTATTGTAACATGGTACTTGCAGGAGAAGAGACGGGTCGTTTGCGAGAAACTTTTGAAAGTTTGGCAACGTACATAGATCGTTCCTATGCAGTAACTTCAAAAGCACAGCATGCGCTTGTATACCCTTCGTTTATTATTGCCACCTTCGTTGGGGTTATGGCACTTATGCTTACGCTCGTTATCCCAAAACTTACCGCCATTATCAAAGATTCTGGTGTTGAGATTCCTATTTATACGCGCATTGTTATGGGGGTGAGTGACATATTTCAAAATTATGGTCTTGTGGTGTTTCTTGCACTTGGACTTCTTATTACGGGCATACTCCGCTATGGAAAAACGCCTTCTGGAAGATCCTATTTTGATCGTTTAAAGATAGACTTTCCTGGTGTGGGTGGACTCTATCGTAAATTATATCTTACTCGTATTGCACAAACACTCAGTGCTATGTTGGAGAGCGGTATTTCTATGATTCAAGCCCTTGAAATAACTTCAGCAGTTGTGGAAAACGTTCATTTTGAACGTGCTCTCTTAACTGTTCGAGATGACATAAAGAACGGTGCCTCTATTGGTAAGGCATTTAGTGTGCATGAAGAAATACCAACCATTATGGTGCAGATGATGCATGTGGGGGAAGAAACAGGAGAACTTGGAAAAATTCTTCAGACACTTGCCCATTTCTATGAGCGTGAGGTTGAGCAGTCTGTTGATACTCTTGTTGGTCTTATAGAACCGCTCATGATTGTGATGCTTGCTGGAGGGGTGGGAACTCTGCTTGCTTCTGTGCTCTTGCCTATTTATAGTATTAGTACCTCTATTAAATAATAGCATGATTCCTCTTTCGCCCACTTCGATTCTTTCTGGGGTATTTCTCCTCACATTGCTTTCATTTGCTTTATTCACCGTAGTGCTTTTTTGGCATTGGAAACAGTTTTCCACGGGGACATTTACGACAGTGTTTTCTATGTTGGTATATCTTGCGGTAAGTGGAGTTTTGTTCATGCTTATGGGTTCTTCTCTATTTCTATTTTAATGTATGGTAATAAACACCTCTGCTATTCGGCGCATTATGCACGCGGAAGATGATGAGGAGATTCTGTATGTTGTGTATAGGCACTGGCTCCCCATTGTACTTTCGGGTCTGTCATATCTCTTTGTGTTCTCTTTATTTTCTTTTGTAGTACTTTTTTTGGATAATCTTCTTTCTTCTAGTGGTCAAACGTTTATACCAACAACCTCCGAAGTTTCTATTTCTGTTTTTTGCATTTCCTTTTTTGGCCTTGTGTTGTGGATGCGTTTTTTCTATCTTTGGAGCGATACTTGGCTTGATGTGTGGATTATTACGAACAAACGAGTGGTGGTAATAGAACAATTAGGCTTTTTTAAGCGCGAAGTTGCAAATTTTCCTTTAGATCGTATTCAGGATGTGACTTACATTGTGCGGGGTGTTATTGCGACATGGTTTCACTATGGCGATGTGCGGATACAGACCGCGAGCATTACGGAACACTTGGTTATGGAGCAGGTACCTCGTCCGGATTTGGTAAAACAATGGATTGTTGAGGCGAGCGCGCAAGCACGAGCCACGCTCTTGGAAGAAGGGGGTGAGCTAATAGAGAGAATTTAGGTGTTCGGGAGGTATTGTGGGGTGTAGGGGGCTTGCATTCTCTTTGCCTCTATAGTATAGTACTCCTACTGTGTATTGCACGGTGTAATTGCTTATTTTTTTGTATGCCAACCATAAACCAGCTTATTCGGAAGCCTCGAAAAGACCCCGTTCGTAAGACCAAGGTACCCACACTTGGACGTGGTTTTAATATAATCAAAAATAAGCCAACCTTCTATCCTGCTCCTTTCAAACGCGGTGTGTGTGTGAAGGTTACTACCAAAACTCCTAGAAAACCAAACTCAGCTATACGAAAGTATGCTCGTGTACGCCTCACTAACGGTCAAGAAATATCTGCATATATTCCAGGTATTGGACACAACCTTCAAGAGCACTCTGTGGTGTTGGTGCGAGGAGGGCGCGTGAAAGACGTTAACATTCGTTACACCATTGTTCGTGGAAAATTAGACGCATCAGGAGTGGATAAGCGCAAGAAGGGACGTTCTCAGTATGGTGCAAAGAAGCCAAAAGTAGCTAAATAAATAGTATGCGAAGACCAATCAAAAAGAAATTGCGAATAGCTGTTGACACTCGCTTTAAGAGTGAGCGTGTTGAGAAGTTTATCAACAATGTTATGTTGGACGGTAAAAAAGACGCTGCTCGTAAAGTGGTGTACGGTGCATTTGATCTTATAAAAGAAATTGCAAAAGTTGAGGACCCTCTTGAGGTTTTTGAAACAGCCTTGCGCAACACCGCTCCTACCGTTGAGGTTCGTTCTCGTCGCGTGGGGGGTGCAAACTACCAAGTGCCTCATGAAGTGCGTCCAGAACGTCGCCAAGCGCTTGCAATGCGTTGGATTATTATTGCGGCGCGCGCAAAAAAGGGAGGTCCTGCTGCAAAATTTTATGCTGAAGAAATACTCGCAGCTTCAAAAAATGAAGGGAGTGCTGTGAAAAAGAAAGAAGATACACACCGTATGGCAGAGGCGAACCGTGCTTTTGCGCACTTTGCATGGTAGTCACTTGTTACTTGTAGTAAAAACTCCCCTGAGGGAGTTTTTACTTTTTTGTCTCATTGGGTGCTGTTGCGTTTTTTGTGGTATACTTTTTTTATGAGAAAAAAAATATGTATCGCAAATTGGAAGCTTAATCCTGAAACTCCAAAAGAAGCGCTTGCTCTTTTTAAAGCAACACAGAGTGCAATTGCAAAGGTAAAAGAGGTGGAGGTGGTGGTTTGCCCACCCGCTCTTTTTCTTGCCGACATTTCGCGGGTGCGTGGAGTGAGCAGAAAAATAGCGCTAGGTACACAAGATGCTTTTTTTGAAAACGGGGGTGCGTATACAGGTGAACTTTCCCCTCGTACAGCACATGCTTACAAGGCACAGTATGCGATTGTGGGGCACAGTGAACGCCGATCTCTTGGAGAGTCAAACGCTGTTGTGGGGAAAAAAGTTCGTGCAGTACTTAAGGAGGGTTTAATCGCTGTGTTGTGTGTCGGGGAAACAGAGCGTAACGACGAGGGTGCCTTTTACACACAGATACGCGAGGAGCTTGAAGAGGTGCTTTTGGGTATTACTAAAAAAGAACTTTCGCGTCTCATTATTGCGTATGAGCCAGTATGGGCGATAGGGAAGAGTGCTGAAAATGCAATGCATACGCGCGACCTCCACGAAATGGTGCTTTTCATACGCAAGGTGTGTATTGAAAAATTTGGGAAAAAACCTGCAGAAGAAATCGCCATTCTCTACGGAGGTTCGGTTAAAAAAGAAAATGCACATAACCTCCTTGTGGGAGGTGGAATAGACGGTTTTCTTATCGGCTCTGCTTCGCTTGACGCACAAGAGTTTGGGGAGATTGTGAAAACAAAGGGAGAGTAGGAAACGATGAACCAATCCTTGGTGTCGATGTGAAAGGGGTGCTCACATGTTTTTTTCCTTGAGACGTGTGGTGGTCGCCGAAAAGCAACCTACAATCTCTCTTTTTTATGCACGACAGTTTTGTGTGGCAAACAGGCTTGACAAAACTATATAATATGCTATATAATATAAAGAGGTGCGAATTCGAAAGGAAACGCAGAGGGGCTGTGTAAACCCCAACAGCCACCTCAATTCTTTAAGGGGTTGAGGAGAGAAGAGATGTTTGAAAATACGATTCCTGAGGGTGTTTCTTATGCTGTGAAGAAGGTCATGGGAGAAGTGATCTTCGGAACAGAGCTCAGGTTGATCAAACGTTTTCGCGACATGGCCGAAAAACAAGATTTGCCAGTGCTGGTTCTCTGTGGAGAGGATAACAGTACGGTGGAAATCATTGTTTCCGGCAAAACGGTTGTCGCGATAGATAGCTGTTTTTCGTCTCTTGAGGTTTCTGTATTTCGCGACATGGATGAATTGCGGAAGCTGATTGAGAAAAAGGATTACGAGGTCGGTCTCGGTGATCACCAGCAGGCTTGTGCCGACTGCGGTCATTACGATCATGGTGAACGGTACCCATCGTATCGCCACGACCCCGAGTTTTCTCGCGAAAAGATTGACGCATTTCTCGCAAAAGTCTCTGTTAAAAAACCACAACCGTGGTAATTATTTAACAATAAGGTTTTTGCAAAAAGTTCTTTAAGATATTTTGATGTGGTATCCTCGTCAAACAGGATGTAAAAAATAGTTTGACCGTCGCGTAAAGGAACGATATACGCAAACAAAAATGATGAGAGGAGGATACCTCTCTCGCAAAAAGGCTCTACGGTTTACCGCGGGGTCATTTTTATTTCTGTTACACACTTTTTTAACGCACCCCGCACCAGACGGTGCAGGGCAAGCCCCATTCTGTATGATTGTAGGGCAAGCCCTCTTTCCGTTTCATGTGGGAGGGTTGTGAGACAAACCTCACCCAACCTCACCTCAATCCTCTCCTTCTAAAGGAGAGGAGGTCACTACCTTGGAAACTGCCTGCCTCTGCTCTGTGTCGCGTCTGTGTTTTGTTTTATACTCATGCTCATACTATATACTCATACTTTGTTCCCATGTGGATAACTCCTCTTGACAATGCTTGACAAAAACCCATTCTTGACTATACTTAAAGTATTGTCACTGGATGAGTTTTGGGCGCAGACACACTTTATACGGTAATTCCACATAACAGTGTTTAACAGGCGCTACGCACGCTAGAGATTTTTTACCCTTGAAAAGGGGTTTTTGTCGTTTTTGAGACAAAAAAAGATCATCCTCTACTTTCTTTTGTTGCTCCTATTCTTTTTTTTAGAAACAAGTAAAAAGGAGAAGGAAGAAGAAACGAATACATTGGAAAGTACGGGATTAGTTTGAGAGGGAAATTATTAAAAGAGAAGTTGCACACTACCCCCCAACTCCTTCTTCGAGGGGAGAGGGGAAGAAGATTGTTTTATTATTCATTCCACACATACTGTATGGCACAAAAAAAAGTTTCGTCTGCATTGCCCCAAAAGACTTTCTCTCGTTTCAGAGAGTCAAGTATAGAAATTCCTAATCTTGTTGAACCTCAGCGCACAAGCTTTGCATGGCTTGTAGACGAAGGCATAAAAGATGTCTTCAAGGACCTTTCCCCTATCCGCGATTATGGCGAAAAAAAATTCGACATCTTCTTTGAGAGTTACGAACTCGGAACCCCTGCCTTTGATGAGAATTACGCAAAAGAAAACATGCGTACCTATGAAGCGCCCCTGAAGGCTATGGTGCGCTTGAAGAATAAAACATTAGGCACTGAAAATCGTCAGGAGATTTTCCTCGCAGATTTTCCTATGATGACCGAGCACGGTACCTTTATTATAAATGGCGTAGAGCGTGTGGTGGTGCCTCAACTCGCACGAAGCTCGGGAGTTTTTTTCACAAGCCAGCTTTTGAAGGGGCGTACCTACTTTGGGGCGAAAATAATTCCTGGGAGGGGGGTGTGGATAGAAATAGAATCAGAGGCGGATGGTGCGGTGTATGTGCGTGTGGATAGAAAGCGCAAGCTTCCCGTTTCTTCTTTCTTGCGTGTTTTGGGTGCGGGAGACATTGAAGCGATGTTACGTCTTTTTGCTGGTATTTAAACTGCTCG
>JACCDW011328870.1_pt1 | contig 12264 bp, 15 predicted proteins | sample 7449781 | NCBI WGS metagenome assembly JACCDW01 (sample SAMN15323449, study PRJNA562643) | freshwater metagenome | isolation source: river surface water | place: USA:Blue River Watershed | collected 2017-08-18
CATAGCTGATTTTGTGGCCGATGTGCGCGCACCCACCCCGACGGCTGCTGCCGAAATGGCGGCCACCGCACGTGCGTCCCGTTGGGATGGTTTGATGATGCTGGAGCACCGCTTGCGACAAGGCATTGAGCGCCAGCAAGACCGGCAGGGCCAGAGGCTCGACAGTTTGGCTTCACGGCTTAGCCGGCCACAAGCCTAGCTGGGCCAGCAAAACCAGTGGCTTGAGCGTTTGTCGCACCGATTGCAAGCCGGCTTGCAAAACCAAGTGACTGGCCGTGATCACCAAATTGATCGTTTGAGCGACCGACTGCGCCACCAACGGGACCAGCATGTGCAGCACAGCGCCCAACGTCTCGAACGGGTGGGGCTGCGATTGTCATCGGTTGACCCCAAAAAAGTGCTCTTGCGCGGCTATGCCTGGCTGACCGATGACGCGGGCCAGGCCTTGACGCAAACCGGTCAATTTCAAGCAGGACAAAGCGTGCGGGCGACTTTGGCAGATGGGGAAGTGCCCTTGAAAGTGCAAAGCCCGTCGTGAAGAAAAGCGGTGAAACGGCGAGTAACAAGCAACGATGAGCGCCTCAAAAGCACACGACTTCAAAGGGCGATTCTGCAAGCCCTAAAATGAACGGGTTCGTTATTCACAGCCACAACAAAAGGACATCCTCATGGAACACACCCTGCCCGCATTGCCCTACGCGATTGACGCATTGGCCCCTCATTACAGCCAAGAAACCTTGGAGTTTCACCATGGCAAGCACCACAACGCTTACGTTGTGAACCTGAACAACCTGCAAAAAGGCACTGAATTCGAGAGCATGTCCCTCGAAGACATCATCAAAAAGTCCAGCGGCGGCATCTACAACAACTCTGCCCAGATTTGGAACCACACCTTTTTCTGGAACTGCATGAAGCCCAATGGCGGCGGCGAACCCACTGGCGCTTTGGCTGCTGCCATCAATGCCAAATTCGGCAGCTACGCCGCCTTCAAAGAAGCTTTCGTGAAAAGCGCTGTGGGCAACTTTGGTTCTGGCTGGACTTGGTTGGTCAAAAAAGCCGACGGTTCCGTGGACATCGTCAACATGGGTGCCGCGGGCACTCCTTTGACCACCGGTGACACCGCGTTGTTGACTGTGGATGTGTGGGAGCACGCCTACTACATCGACTATCGCAACATGCGTCCCAAGTTTGTCGAGACGTTCCTCGACAAATTGGTGAACTGGTCGTTTGCTGAAAAGAACTTCGGTTAATCGCTGACTCGCGCTATTCAAAAAGCCCCGCATTGCGGGGCTTTTTGCTGGATCAGTACTTAAGTTAAACCGAGTGCGCGAGGCTCCAAATAGCCTAATTCAGGCATTGGGCTTGATTGCCAAAAGCCTTCGAAGATCAATGACGGCTCGAGGCAGCCGAACAGGCGGCGTGGCCGGGTACCTCATGCTGGGGTACCAGAAATCGGTGCCCGGCCACGCCGCCTGTTCGGCAGTTCAATCGTTCAAGGTGAGCGAATCTGAACCCAAGCCCAAAACTAAATCCAAAACCAATATCAAAACCCAAGCCCAAGCCCAAGCCCAAGCCCAAGCCCAAGCCCAAGCCCGAATTCGAGTTCGAAATCACCTGAAAAAGTTCACCAACGGGCTTTGCTAGCCACTCACCGAATCATCATTCCCCCATCGGCCACGATGGTCTGCCCTGTGATGTAGCGACCCGCCGCACTGGCAAGAAACACCGCAACACCGCCAATGTCATCGGGCTCGCCCATGCGGCGCAACGGCGTCTCGCTGTTGTACTTGGCGCTCAGCACCGGGTCTTCGTGCAGCGCTTTGGCAAAGTCGGTTTTGATGAGGCCCGGGGCGATGCAATTGATGCGGATGTTGTCGGGCCCCCATTCGACCGCCAAATTGCGTGCCAATTGCATGTCGGCCGCTTTGGAGATGTTGTAAGCCCCAATGATGGCCGAGCCATGCAAGCCGCCAATCGAGGACACGATCACAATGGCGCCGTCTTTTTGGGCCTTCATGTCCGGATAAACCATGTTGCACAGCCATGTGTTGGACAACACGTTGTTGCGCATGACCTTGTCAAACACTTCGTCACTCATGCCCGTGCTGGGGCCGTAGTAGGGATTGGTGGCCGCATTGCACACCAAAATATCGATCGGTCCCCAAGCTGCACGGGTCTGCGCGATCAGGTTTTGCAGCTGTTCTTTGCTGGAAATGCTGGCCGCGATCGCCATGGCTTCACCGCCTGCGTCCTGAATCTCTTTGACCACGGATTCGCAAGCCTCTTGTTTGCGACTGGACACCACCACTTTGGCGCCTTGCTGGGCCAATTGGTGTGCGATGGACCGGCCAATGCCCCTGCTGGAGCCGGTAACGACGGCGACTTTGCCTTTCAAATTGAATAAAGACATCCAAGACTCCACTGGTTGAAATGGGCCCCAGTCTGCATGGCTTGAGCCTTGGTGTCTGTCTTTCGGGTGTCATGGCAGGGGCCACATCACGACGGCAACAACGCGGTTGTCCATGAACAGTGCCATCTAGTTGTCAACGCAGAGCTGCTGGCGCACAGCCAACACGTCATAGCAGCCGCAAAAAAGTGTGGAGCTTGCGCCACAATTGGATGCAAGCAGTCAGGAATGGGGGTGAGCGTGGACACAGCAGATGCAGTGGTAATGGGTGCCGGCGTGGTCGGCCTCGCGGTCGGGCGCGCGTTGGCTCGGGCGGGACGAGAAGTGCTGGTGCTGGAGTCCGAAGGGGCGATTGGCACCGGCATCAGCTCGCGCAACAGCGAAGTTATCCATGCCGGCATTTATTACCCTAAAGGCTCGCTGAAGGCCCGTTTGTGTGTGCAAGGAAAGGCGCTGTTGTATGCCTATTGCGCTGAGCGGGGTGTGGCACACCAGCGGTTGGGCAAATTGATTGTGGCGACCGACCCGCTGCAAGTGCCGCAACTGGACGGCATCATGGCCAAAGCATCGGCCAATGGGGTGCACGATCTGCAAAAACTGAGCGCAGCTGAAGCCCAAGCGCTAGAGCCGGCGTTGTCGTGCGAGGCGGCCTTGCTGTCGCCCAGCACGGGGGTGGTTGACAGCCATGGCTTGATGTTGTCCTTGCAAGGTGATTTGGAACATGCCGGTGGTTTGCTGGCGCTGGTTTCGCCGGTGCAGCACATTCACTTGTCGCAAGGCACGGCCACCCACCCGATCGTGGTGCGCACGCAAGACGGGACCGAGTTGGCGTGCAAAGTGTTGGTCAACGCAGCCGGATTGAACGCCGTGGCTTTGGCACAGCGCATGCAAGGGCTTCGCAAGGAGCTGTTGCCCACGGCCTATTACGCCAAGGGCAATTACTTCACGCTGGCGGGCAAAGCGCCTTTTTCGCGGTTGATTTACCCCGTGCCCGAAGCCGCTGGATTGGGCGTGCACCTCACGCTCGATTTAGGCGGACAGGCCAAGTTTGGCCCGGACGTTCAGTGGGTGAGTGACCCCCAAGACCTGCAAGTGGACCCAGAGCGCGGCGATGCTTTTTATGCACAGGTGCGGCGCTACTGGCCCGATTTGCAAGACGGAGCCTTGCAACCGGGTTATGCCGGCATGCGCCCCAAAATCAATGGGCCGCATGAGGCGGCTGCCGACTTCATGATTCAAGGCCCTGCGGATCATGGCGTACCGGGGTTGGTGAATTTGCTGGGCATCGAGTCGCCGGGCCTCACCAGTTCGCTCGCCATTGGCGAGTACGTGGCCCATTTGCTTGAGTAAGGCACTTGCCGCACAAAAAAGCCATGCAGATACAAGGGTGAGCTTGCATCTGCATGGCCTTGGCGGGATCACGGTGCGTGACCCTTCTTTTTTCAGCCGTTAACGCATCCTTGTGAGATGGTTCAAGCGGCTTTGGTTTCGCCGCCGATCTGGCGGTAAACCAGTGCACCCAAAACAGCACCGACGATAGGTGCTACCCAGAACAACCACAACTGGTTCACAGCCCAGTCACCCACATACAAAGCCACAGCCGTGCTGCGGGCAGGGTTCACCGAAGTGTTGGTCACTGGAATGCTGATCAAGTGGATCAAGGTCAAGCACAGGCCGATGGCGATGGGGGCAAAGCCTTGCGGCGCGCGTTTGTCGGTTGCGCCCAAAATCACCAACAAGAACATCATGGTCATCACAACTTCTGTCACCAGAGCCGAGACCATGTTGTAGCCGCCAGGGGAGTGTTCGCCGTAACCGTTAGAGGCAAAACCACCGGCCACATCAAAACCAACTTTGCCACTGGCAATGAGGTACAGCACGCCACCGGCGGCAATGCCACCCAGCACTTGCGACACGATGTAGGGTGCCAATTCTTTGGCAGGAAAACGACCGCCGGCCCACAAACCAATCGAGACAGCGGGGTTCAGGTGGCAGCCCGAAATATGGCCAATGGCAAAAGCCATGGTCAACACGGTCAAACCAAATGCGAGCGAAACACCCGCAAAACCGATACCCAGTTGAGGGAATGCCGCTGCCAGCACTGCGCTGCCGCAGCCGCCCAACACCAACCAAAATGTGCCAAAAAATTCAGCGCCGTATTTTTTCATCATGGACTCCAAGAGAGTGAATAACCAACGGATGTTGGCCGCGTGAGTCTATCTTTTGTGAGTTAAAAATGGTTACAAAAAGATACTAAGTAACGCTATTTAATGGATTTTTTTGGGTGTTGCCCTGTGTGTGACAAGCGGATCCCTGGCTCTGCGCCATGATGCGATTCATGCACCCACTTGACGAAGCCATTGACCTGCGCGCCTTTGCACACCCAAACGCGCCCCACGAATTCACCGGCAAAACCCACCCGGCCTACGCCAACATGGTCGGTCCATTTGGCGGCACCACCACCGCGCAGTTGCTGCAAGCGGCCATGCTGCACCCCGAGCGCTTGGGCGATCCCGTGGCGCTGACGGTCAACTTTGCAGCGCCAGTGGCTGATGGGGAGATTCGATTTTTGGCAAGGCCCGCACGCACCAACCGTTCCACCCAGCACTGGATCATCGAAGCACACCAAGCCGAGGGCGTGGTGGCCACTGCCACGGCTGTGTTCGCGGTTCGACGCGCCACGTGGTCAGACGTCGAAGCCAAGATGCCCTCTGCAGAGCCTGGCCCCGAGGCGTTGGCCCGCATGCCTGTCAAAGGCATGCCCGCTTGGCCGCAGTGCTATGACATGCGCTTTATTGAGGGCGCTTTTCCGACCGCATTTGATGAGCACGAGCAAAACCATTCACGATCGTGCTTGTGGGTGCGTGACGAGCCTGAACGGCCGATGGACTTTGCCTCACTGGCGGCCATGAGCGACAGTTTTTTTCCGCGCATTTACATTCGCCGTCGCCGTCGTGTCCCCATCGGCACGGTGACCTTGACCACCTATTTCCACGCAGACAGTGCTTTGTTGGCCCAAGTGGGCAAGCGCCATGTGCTGGGGGTGGCCAAGGCGCTGAATTACCGCAACGGTTACTTTGACCAGACCGGCGAACTCTGGAGTCCTGAGGGGCAGTTGCTCGCGAGCACGCACCAGTTGGTGTACTTCAAAGACTGAGCGCTCGCATTTGATCGGCGATTAACGCGCTGCTTGTGATGAAGCTTTGAGAGCAACACCCATCAGCCCCTAAGTCATATTTTCTTTTTGTCCTGATCAATCAGATCAACGGGTCGTCCGGTCGTGCGCACGACAAAAGAATTGCGAAGCAGGGCAAAGTCGTGAGCCTGACGGACTTCTTTCGGTCTGTGCGTCCAGTGCTTTTTCAGCGTTTCATCTGCTGCAGCGCGCTGGCCACTTCGGTCACCAGCGCTGGGCCTTTGTAGATGAGGCCGGTGTAAATCTGCACCACGTCGGCGCCGGCTTCGATTTTGGCGATGGCATCGTGACCGCTCAAAATACCGCCCACCCCGATGATGGGAAAGTCGCGGCCCAAAGCGTTGCGCAGCAAGCGGATGACGCGATTGCTGCTGTCCAGCACCGGCGCCCCCGACAAACCACCCATTTCTTCGGCATGGGGCTGGCCGCTCACGGCATCACGCGCCAATGTGGTGTTGGTGGCAATGACGCCATCCATGCCGTGTTTTTGCAGGGTGGCGGCAATCACGCCCACTTGGGTTTCGTCCAAATCGGGCGCGATTTTCAAGAACATGGGCACGCGGCGGCCGTGTTCGGTGGCCAGTTCTTCGCGCCTGGCGACCAAGGCGCCCAACAGACCGTCCAGCGCTTCATCGCTTTGCAAGGCACGCAAGTTCTTGGTGTTGGGGCTGGAGATGTTCACCGTCACATAGTCGGCATGCGGGTACACACCCGCCAGGGCGATCAGATAATCGTCGGTGGCGTTTTCGATGGGCGTTGCGGCATTTTTGCCAATGTTCAGGCCCAGCAACCGGCCCTGTTGACGAAACTTAGAGCGTTTGACGTTGGCAATGAAGGCGTCCAGCCCATCGTTGTTGAACCCCAAGCGGTTGATCAGCGCTTGGGCTTGAGGCAAACGAAACATGCGGGGTTTGGGGTTGCCCGGTTGGGCTTTGGGGGTGACCGTGCCCACTTCGACAAAACCAAAACCCATGGCGCCCAAGCCATCGATGCAACGGGCGTTTTTGTCGAGACCCGCCGCTAAACCCACCCGGTTTGGGAATTGCAAGCCGGCCAGCGTGACGGCTTGTTCGACAAATGGCTGTCGGTAAAACCGATCAAACGGGGTGTTTTGGGTCCGCGCTAGCCCCTCGATCGTCAAATCATGGGCCTCTTCGGGGTCCATTTTGAACAAAAAGGAGCGGGCGAGGGCGTAGGGGATCAGGGACATTGGATAATTCCGGGGCAATGAGCGTTGAGATTTCAACCGATTGTCTCAAACCCTGAACTCCTTTCTTTGAATGACCCGGATCTGACCCTATGACACAAGACGAACTCAAAGCCCTGGTGGGCCAAGCCGCCCTGAAATACGTCGTGCCCGGAGAAATTGTGGGCGTGGGCACCGGGTCGACGGTGAACCATTTCATTGATGCGTTGGCCAGCATGAAAGACCAGATCAAAGGCGCCGTTTCCAGCTCGGAAGCCTCTACCGTCCGGCTGAAGGCTTTGGGCATACCGGTATTTGACAGCAACGATGTGGAGCGTTTGTCGGTCTACATTGACGGGGCCGACGAAATTGACCAGCAAGGGCACATGGTCAAGGGTGGCGGCGCCGCGCTGACCCGCGAAAAAATTGTGGCCGCGCAAAGCCAGCAGTTCGTCTGCATTGCCGATGAGAGCAAGTTGGTGGCGGCGCTTGGGGCTTTTCCCTTGCCCGTTGAAGTCATTCCTATGGCCACGGCCCGCGTCATTCGGCAGTTTGCGGCCATGGGCGGCGTGGCTGCTGTGCGCCTGAAAAACGGCCAACCCTTGGTGACCGACAACGGTCAACACATCGTCGATGTGAAGGGCTTGACCATCACTGACCCGGTGGCATTTGAGAGCCAAGTCAGCCAGTGGCCGGGCGTGGTGACGGTGGGGGTGTTTGCGCTACAAAAAGCCCAAGTGTGTTTGCTCGGCACATCGCAGGGTGTGAAGACACTGACCTATTAAGGCTTGAACGGGCAGAGCCTGACCCGCGATGGTCAGGCGCGGCGCAATATCAGCCGCAGATCGGGCCCAATGCGGTCCACCGAATGAAAGGCGAGCTTCACCGCATCACTCAGTGAGGTGAGGCTTGGCAAATTCGCCATGCTTTGGCCGGGCCCCAACAGTTGCGGGGCCAAGTACAACACCACCTCGTCCACCAGCCCTGCTCGGATGAAGGAGCCATTGAGCTTGTGCCCGGCCTCAATGTGCAGTTCGTTGATTTCGCGCCGGGCCAGATCGCGCAACATGGCAGCCAAATCGACTTTGCCTCCCGGGCCGGGCATGTCGATCACCGTCACGCCCATGGCCTGCAGTGCCGCCCGTTTTTCGGCTTGGGTGTCAGTCGCGGTGTAAATCCAGATCTGACGAGCTTGCCCGCCTTCGCCCAGGGTTTTGAGCAAGCGGGCGTTGAGGGGCATGTCCAGCCGACTGTCCACCACCACCAAATGCGGTTGACGCGGCACATCGAAGCCCCGCACATTGAGTTGCGGGTCGTCTTCCAGCAGGGTACCGATGCCGGTCAAGATGGCGCAGGCCCGGGCACGCCAAACATGGCCATCGGTTCGCGCCTCAGGCGACGTGATCCATTGGCTTTGGCCATTTTCAAGGGCGCTTTGCCCGTCTAGGGAAGTTGCCACTTTCATCCGGGTCCAAGGGCGCCCACGCTCCATGCGGCTCATAAATCCGATGTTCAATTCGCGCGCCTGAATGGCGATGGGGTGACCGGGGTCGAGGGTTTCGGTCTGCACACCTGCCGCGGCCAAACGCTGCAGGCCTTGCCCTGCGACTTGCGGATTGGGGTCGGTCATGGCCGTGACCACACGGGCGATGCCTGCCGCGGCCAGCGCGTCGCAACAAGGCCCGGTGCGGCCTTGGTGGGCGCAGGGCTCAAGGGTCACCCAGGCGGTCGCGCCTTGCACGCTGTGACCGCGTTGCGCTGCATCGCGCAAAGCCATGATTTCGGCATGAGGCCCACCTGCCCGTTGGGTGTGTCCTTCGCCCAAGAGCGTGCCATCTGGCTGGGTAATGACGCAGCCCACGCGCGGGTTGGGCGAGGTCAGCCACAGCGCTTGGTGCGCCAGTTGCAGTGCGCGTTGCAGGGGGTCTGGGTGAGCAGGAGAAGTCATCTCGAGGGTCATGAAGTCAGTTGAATGCGACGGCCTAAGACTGGCGGCGCTTTATAAAAAACCATTATGGCGTGGATACGCCAACCCAATCGGGCAATGCTGATGCGCGGCTGTGCCATTCAATTTGCTGGGGTGTGGCGGAGTTGCTGGGGTTGGCGGTTTTGCCTGGTTTGGCGGTTTTGCCTGGTTTGGCGTTTTCCTCTGCCCAGCTGACGCGCACCCGTAAATCTCGGCTCCATCCATCGCCCTGAAAAGTGCTTTGGGACTGCCGGGTAAACAGCACGCCTTGGCTGGTGATGACCTCTTCACTGGGGCAAACCGCTTGAGAGCGGCGAAGGCAGTCCATGGCTTCATGTGCGAGGTGTTGGGCTTCGGTGTGTTGGCGATTTTCACGGGCCAAGTGCAGCGACCTGAGCGTCAACTGCGTGGCCCCCAGCAAGCCAATGCCCAAGATGGCCGAGGCGATCAAGGCCTCGATCAAGGCCATGCCGCTTTGTTTGTTGTTCATGGTGCCCCCTCGGACCAGCTGCCATTCACACGCTGAGGGGCAGTTGCGTCCATGCCCTGCGGCCAGTGCTGGTTAAAGGCGTTGTGGGCTTTGGGGCTGGCCAACACAGTGCCCGCTGTCCAATCGGGCAAGCCTGACTCGACAACCAATTGGCCCTCAACCGTGCCGCCTTGCCAGCCGCGCATCTTCTCGTCGTTACAACCCGAATCAAACACCACGCTGCCCACAATGTGCGCCTGCGCATCAATGTGGGGACATCGCACGGCACAAGCAGCGGCAGAAAACACCAACAAAACAGGGTGACTGGCGCTGCCCACGCTGGCTTGCCATGGGGCGGGGCTGTCGACCCAATAGACCGAACGAGGCGGGGTGGTGTGTGCTGTCAATCCATTGCGCTCTTGTGCGTCTGACCACGCTTGCAGTTGGGCATCGCTCGCCGAGCCCAAAACGTGCTGCCAGGAGGAGCGTGTGCAGGGGCTTCGGGGCAGGGCATGGCTCGGGCCCGATAGACCTGCGCCATTGAGGGTGGCCGGGCTGAGCGCCAGGCATGCACGGGTTTCCTCGCCAGAAATGAAGCCATCGTTGGTGCTGTCTGGCACAAAAAAACTGAGCACCGATGGTGACAACGCGCTGCCCGTGCATGCAGACGCAGAACTCGACAGCGCACACACCTGCAGCCGCGCCCCGGGGGCTTCGTTGACACAGCCATTCAGCACCAGTGCGGCCCATGGCGCATTGGCGGGTGCCGGAGACAGTGCCGGAACCCAGACACTTTCGCGAACCTGTGCGTGGCTGTTTTGCCCCGTGAGGCGAGCGCTGGCCAGCAGGGTCACCACGTGGGGCGATAGCACCAAATTGCGCACGGCCACCACGCTGAATGTGGTTTCTGACAAGTCAGGCAGCGGCGCAGCAGCGATGTCACTGCACTGCCATTCGGGGCCACTCACTTTGGCGGGGCAGGGGGTTCGCTTGCGCATGAAGTCGCCCACATTGGGGCTTTGCATCAGAGTACTTTGCGCGCTGGCCAGAGCAGCCTCTGCCGCCAAGCGGGCTTGGCTGCTGCGGGCATGGTTGTGACTGGCCAATTGGTCAATCAGCACGCTGCGGGCGCTGAAAAATGCGGTGATGCTGGCCAGAACGACCAAGCCAATCGCGACCAACAAGGTGATTGCGCCATCTTGACCACTGTGGCTTGCTGAGGTCATGGGCAATTCAGCGTTATTTGACTGCCTGACTGGAGGCCGTTCTGGAGGCCGGACTGGAGACCATGGGTCATGTCTGGCAACAGATTGCGCAACTCAATGGTTTGCGTCAGCTTGATGCTGCGGGAGGGCTCGCTGGGCCAAGACGCCGTCAAGGACATCTGCACAGAGCGTTGCCACCAACCGTGGCGCCGCTCACAGCGCAGTACCCATTGCAAATCGCTGATATGCACTTGGGTGCGGTCTGTCACGGCTTGCCAGCTACCACCGCCGCTGCACGCCCTGCGCGCATGCAACGCTTGCTGGGTCAGTCGTAAGCCCATGCATTCGTCGTCGTCTTTGATGCCGTCGTGGTCGCGGTCGTGGCTGAAGTCGATCTGGTGACCCATGATGCTGAAGTTGTCGGGGATTTTGCAAAACGGATCGGTGCACACGGTCAGCGAACGGGTTTGCCAAGCATTGGCGGTGTATTGGGCTTTGCGCAATTCACGCGCCACCCAGTCCATGGCTGAGCGCACATCGGTGTGCAACTGGCGGTCTTGCAGTGCCGCGCGGTGGGCACGTAATTGGCTGGCCAAAAGGGCGCTGCCCGCGGCCAAAACCACCAAGCCCACCGCGAGTCCCACCAAGAGACCGGTCAGGGTTTCACCACGTTCAGAGGGGCGTGTGGGAGATGGGCGAACCCGAAGGGGAGGCAGTCGCTTGTGCAAGTGGTCATGAAGTAGGCCATGCGGGGGGCCATGAAGTGGGCCATGCGGTGGGCCTTGCAGCTGAGCAGGAAATTGGCGATGAAGTTGGGAATGAAGTGGGGAATGAAGTTGGGAATGCCACTTGCAATACCGTTGGTCATGCATTGGCGGCCACATTGGGAAGAACATCCAGGGGGCCCATTCAGGGGGTTTCATCGCCGCCAGCAGCGGTGGGGGTCGCTGTCCAAATGCTCGCCCGCACTGAACACCACGTTGGCACTGCCGCTCCAAGACAAGCGCAGGGGCGTGCAGTTGTGGTCTTGCGCTTGTCCCCCCATGGCGGTAGCCAAGGCGGTGTAGCCGGCCGCGTCCACCTCGACCAAGGTGATTTGGTAGTGGCCTTGGCCCGAGCGGTCAGTGGGCCAGCCGAGAGTCAACAGGGTGTCGGCATGGCGGTCATGGCTGCTGCGCCAACGGGCTTGGTCAACTTGCACTTGTACCAAAGCCGCTTGCCCATCGCTGCGGCGTGCCGTGCGTTGCTGTTCGAGGTAGCTCGGCATGGCCAGTGTGGCCAGCAGGCTCATCAATGCCAGGGCCATCATCAACTCGGCCAACGTCCAACCGCGCAGCCGAATGGCCCTGTTGCTCGCCAAAAAGCTGAACAGACGGTTGTGTGAATGAGGCATGCCGCGATCTGTGAAGTGGTTGACGATTGTGGCCTTCTGTATTCAACTTGTACAGACCGGTCATTCCCCAAGCTAACCATCTCCCCATTCCTATCCCCACACCCACACCCACCACCATCCTCCTACGCCGGCCCGCCATGTCTGCGTGTTTTTCATCTTTTTCAGGTGCCCCATGTCGCTGCTTCATCCGATTCGTCTGAGTTGCCTGCCCCGCTTTTGCCCAAAGGGCTTCACGCTGCTCGAGGCCTTGGTGGTGTTGCTGTTGCTGGGCATATTGGTGGCCTTGGCAGCGCCTGCCATGAGCGATTTGCAGGCGCGTCACCGCTTGCATGCGCAAGCCGGCGCATGGCTGGACAGTCTGGTACTCGCGCGCACGGAGGCTTTGCGTCGGCAGCAGCGCGTCACGCTTTGCAGTCGTGGGGCCGACACTTCAACATGCGAC
>JACCDW010094104.1_pt1 | contig 12263 bp, 19 predicted proteins | sample 7449781 | NCBI WGS metagenome assembly JACCDW01 (sample SAMN15323449, study PRJNA562643) | freshwater metagenome | isolation source: river surface water | place: USA:Blue River Watershed | collected 2017-08-18
AAACCAAGGGAATATTATTCTTCAATTAATGTATAATATATCTTGAGTGTAATACTCAGGTGATCTTTATGACACCTATTATCAAAAGCGTACCTAATGGGCGCATAGGAGAAAAATATGTCAAATATTGACTTTTATTGGAAAAATATTCCAATGTCAACGGTTTCATCAACCCCTTTTCGTCAATCTGTTCTCGACCATCATGAACAGATTATCAATAAGTTTTTTGATGATTTCTTCGGAAATCGTAAAAACTTTATCCATTCCAACACTTCATATCCTAAAATGGATATTTATGAATGCGACAATTATCTTTGCATTGATTGTGCAGTTCCAGGTGTAGCAGAAGAAGATCTGGATTTAGAAACAATCGCTGAAACCAGACTCTTGACAATCAAAGGCAAATCATGTATTGCAAGACCAAACAAATATTTTGATCATCTCAAAGAATTAAAACTTTCCGCATTTACAAGAACTATTCAATTACCTAATCAAATTGAGCTTGATCCAGAAATAGTACACTTAGAAAATGGTATACTGCATCTGGCATTCAAAAAGATTGTCCCTAAAGAAGAAAAACAAGAAGAAACAGTAAAGAAAATTTCTATAAAGAAATTGTAGACTAAGGGAGGAGAAATCCTCTCTTTTTTATTGTTTACGGTATAATTCGCTTATGGGAAAATACACTTGGCCACTCATGCAAAATGCCATTACATTTTTAGACAAAGTCAAACTTGCAAAATTTGTACTTACATCTGATAAATATACTAACGGACCAAAAGTAGTCGAATTTGAAAATGCTTGGTCAAAGCTTATTGGCTCAAAGCACTCTTTATTTGTATCATCTGGAAGCACAGCCAATACTTTGTTGATTGCTTCTTTGAAAGAATTTTATGGATTAAAAGATGGAGATAAAGTTCTTGTTCCTGCTTGTACTTGGGTAACTTCTGTTTCACCAATATTTCAAAATAACTTGACACCTATATTTTGTGATATTTCTCTTGATAACTACTGCATTGATCTAAATGATTTAGAAATTATTAAAAAAGATCATCCTGATATCAAAATGGTCTTTACCACTCATCTTCTTGGCTATCATTCAAATGTGAATAAGATTAAGGAAATATTTCCACAAGCTCATATTATTGAAGATTGCTGCGAAGCTCATGGTGTGAAAGATGAAAATGGTATCGTTTGTGGGGCTAATACATTAGGTTCTACTTATAGTTTTTATTATGGTCATCATTTGGCTACTATTGAAGGTGGGATGATCTGCACAAATAACAAAGATCTTTACACTTTGATGAAAATGAAAAGATCTCATGGGTTTGCAAGAGAAGCCGATTCTGATACGTTCTTAAAATATAAAACTGAACATCCTGAAATCATTCCTACATTTCTTTTTGCCACTGATGGATATAATTTTAGAAATACTGAGCTTGGGGCAGTTTTAGGATTAGAACAAATTAAAAAACTTGATAAAATTGTCAAGCTTAGAAATAAAAATTATTTAGAATATCATTCTATTATTAGTAAGCGCCCAGATTTATTTCACATTCCAAGTTGCAATATTGAGCAAATGAGTTCATTTGCTTTACCTTTTGTATGTAAAAATAAGGATGTCTATAAAAAACTTATAGAGCAATTTGAACTTCATAAAATTGAATACAGGCCTCTTGTCGCAGGTAATTTACTCAGACAGCCATTCTTAAGTAAGTATAAGTTTACATACAAAAAACCATTTTATAATGTTGATATTATTCATGAGTTTGGTTTATATGTTGGAAATAATCATGTCATCAACAGTAAAAATATTAGTGTCTTAAATTCAATTATTGAGAGTCTGCCATATGATAAAGATTAGTTTAGACGAAGCTTATGTATTTGATTTATTGTCAATATTTCAAGTTAAAATAAATAATTTTACTGGTGAAAAACTCGAAAAAACCATTAATACAATGTCAGATTTGATCGAAGAAATTCAAAACCAGATAGGTTCAGATTTATACAATGAAATCGTAAGCAGCACATTTTACTCTGAGTTAGTAGCTGCTAACCAATATGTTTTTGATTTAGTTGATCAGAGTAAAGATAATGATAATCTTGCTAAAATAACTGATGATGCTAATTTTGCAAGACATATCAAAAAAATGGCATTACAAAAACATTTTTTCAAAAATGACTTAACTGAATTCAAAAATAGGAACTAATGGATCACTATAATTTCTTAATGGGAGCTAAAGTAGGAGACTTGTTTCATAGCCTTGTAGCTCCTGCTTACCTTCATCATCTTCATGGCAAAAAATCAAACTTTTACATTGCTGAAGCTTGCGACAAATTTGAAACTTCTTTAGAGAGAACTATTGAAGAATTGTCACCTATCATGGCTTATCAACCATACATCAATGATTTTGAAAAGTTTAGAAATGGAATTCATAAAGTAGATTATGACTTAAATTTCTTTAGATTTTTTGGAGTTGGCATGAATCATGCAAACATTACTTTTCTTTCAACTTTGGGCATAAATAAATTTAGTATGCCATTTAATTTTAAGTATCTTCATGCACCTGTTTTAGACGAATACAAAGATTATCTAATAATATCAAGAAAGCCAGGAAGAACTGATTGGAATGATTTTGTAGAAAAACAGTATTTGCATGTGATGTCGCAGTTTGATAAAAAATTATTTGTATCATTCAATGGAAAAGATTATGAAAATTTTCCGCTCAAAGATCAGGTAGATCTTCTTGTGGTTGAAGAGCTTTATGATTTTATAAAAATAGTAAATAGCTGTAAGTTGTTTATTGCAAACTGTTCAGGCCCACTTTGTTTTGCATCTGCTTTAAATGCAAATAGAATAGGGGAAGTTGGTACATGGGTAACTGCAAGATATAGAGACGACCATGTATATTCAGACAAAAGTGAAATATTTGACGACAAAGGTGTATTTTACTCTCCTCATGTCAAATACCTGAAAAGAGATCTATGATGAAAAAAGCATTGATAACAGGCGTAAATGGTATGGATGGTAGTCATTTAGCTGACTTACTTGTACTCAAAGGGTATGAAGTTTTTGGTATTACCAGATCATCTTCTTTGAAAAAAAATCCAAATGTAAAATATTTTCATGGCGATATTGCTAACGTAAATTTCATATACAAAACTATTTTAGATTGTATGCCAGATGAAATATATCATTTAGCTGCAGTCTCTTACCATGAAGAATATTGGAGTGATCCACTTAACACATACATGGTAGATAGCATTTATTCTGTATATTTTCTTGAAGCCATCAAAAATATCAATCCAAAAATAAAGTTCTTGAACATATCTTCTTCTGAAGTCTATGGTCTTCAAAATGGTGCTATGGATGAGAAGAGTTATATGCATCCAATAACTCCATATGGTATTGCAAAAATGATGTCTCAAAAAAATATTGAATTGTATCGAGATAAGTTTAATATTTTTGCTTGTAACGCTATTTGTTTCAATCACGAAAGCGAAAGACGAAATCATAGATTTGTAACAAGAAAAATTAGTTCAAATGTTGCAGATATATTTTTGAAATCTGATGGCAAAATTACTTTTGGCAATATATATGCTCGAAAAGACTGGGGCTACGCACCTGATTATGTAGAAGCAATGCACTTGATCATGCAACATAATGATCCTGAAGATTTTGTCTTAGCTTCTCAAACTCTTGTTAGTGTTGAAGAAATTATCAGCCATGCATTCAATCATGTTGGGATTAAAAATTGGCAAGATTATGTATTGATTGATCAAAAAATGTTAAAATCCCGTGCTGCTACTGAAAATTATGGTATCATTGACAAAGCAAAACTTTTATTGAATTGGGAACCTAAAACTTCTATTCTTAAAGTTATAGAGCTTATGGTTGATAATGATATCAAAGAAATCAAAAGAGACAAAAACCTAACTTTATTGGTTAGTTGATTGCTTTATTTTTTTGCTATAAAATAAAACAAGGCTTGAATTTGCCTTGAGGGAAACAAATGATAATTCCGACAGTTCTCGAAAAGTCCGCCACAGGTGAACGTGCTTATGATATTTGGTCAAGACTGCTTAAAGATCGAATCGTATTTTTAGGACAGGAAGTAGATGATTATGTCATCAATCTTATCATTGCCCAAATGCTTTTCTTGGATCGTGAAGATTCCCACGCTCCTATTGAATTCTATATTAATTCTCCTGGTGGGAGTGTTAGTGCTGGATTGGCACTCTTTGATGTTATGCACACTATCAATGCTCCAGTCAATACAACATGTGTAGGATTAGCAGCTTCAATGGGCGCTGTCCTACTTGCTGGTGGCACTGGAACTCGTGCTTCATTACCACACTCCAGAATTATGATTCATCAAGTATCTTCAGGTGCTCGTGGAACATCTGCTGACTTGAGAATTCAAATGGCTGAAACAAATAAGCTTGAAAATCTTCTTTTCCAAATCTTAGCCGATAAGACTGGTAAGACTGTCCGGCAAATAGCTAAAGATTGTGATCGTGATTATTACATGTCTGCCAATGAAGCTAAAGAATATGGCATCATTGACACTGTTATCGAAAGCAAGAAAAATGGCACAAATTCTTAAGTCAAAATCAATTTATTACAATGATGTAAATCTTGTTGCTCAACCTTGCAAAGTCAAGTCTCGTAAAGATATTCCTGTTGAATTAAATAGGATCATAGTTTCTCCTATGGAAGCAATTGTAGGAAAAACATTTGCTCATAAGGCTAACGAACTTGGGCTAACTTTGTGTCTTCATCGATTTTGTTCGATTGAAGAACAATTAGAACTTTATAATTCTTTGCCAAATAAAAAGAATGTTTTCGTCTCTATTGGATTAAATGACTGGGATAGAGTAGAAGCATTAGCTGAAATAGGAGCAACTTCTTGGCTTATTGATATGGCGAATGGTTATATGACCAAAGAAATCAATGAATGTGTTTCAAAGCTTTCTGAACAAGCTCGTATTGATAATCTCATGATGGGTAACGTGCATTCTGAGCGTGGTTTTCAAATGCTTTCTAATGTCGCCTTGGATAAATCTTTTTCTAAATATGTCAGAGTAGGTATTGCTGGTGGCAGTCCTTGTGCTACTAATGATTCTACTGGATACAATCGTGGTCCAATAACTGAAATCATGGAGATCGATGAATCAAATCCCTGGGATCCTGTAAGCGATAAATTATATCCAAATCGTAAGCCATTTATTATTGCTGATGGTGGAATCAAGAATTCAGGATATGCTGCTAAGGCATTTGGTGCTGGTGCTGATTATGTGATGATGGGTGGATACTTTGCTAAAGCATTTGAAGCAGAAACTCATCAAAGAGGAGATGGCACTTATTGGGGAGGCGCATCTCATAAGCAACAGATACTCTCCACTGGCAAAGTATATCGGCATTCTGAAGGCAAAGAGGTGCCAATTAATGATGAATTACGACCTCTTGAAACTCTGGTTGATGAACTTTGGGGTGGTATTTCTTCTGCTGTATCATATAGTGGTTATGAAACATTATCTGGCTTTATCAGTAATGGAGTTTTTGAACTCAAACAAAATTCACTCCCACCTAAGAGATAATTGTGTACATTTGTGTAGTTGCTAAATACAGAGAAGATATTTCATGGACTAAAAATTTAGATTGTGAAATTATTATCGTCAATAAAGATTCATCTGATAAAAGATTTCAAATAAATTATCAAAACATTGGTAGAGAAACTGAAACTTTTATTAGATGGATTATTGAAAACTATGATAATCTAAACATTGAAGATAAAATTATTTTTCTTCAAGGCAATCCATTTGAACATCTTACATTAGAAAAATTTTCTGAATTTGTTCCTATGCTTGACCAACCATATAAGACATCTCATCTTCCAAAACCAATACGAGGCAGATGGTCTTATTGTTGTCAGAAAAAAGTATTGATCAACTACCCAGATGGCTCTTCAATTGATTTGAAAATAGAGCCAGATCCATTATTGCCATGGAATCAAACTGTTTTCGTGGGTGAGTATCTTGGTTTGCCAAAATTTGATTATTTAATTTCTCACACTGGCGGACAATGGATAGTTCCTGTAAGATATATTATTAATAAGTCTAAATCATGGTGGGAAAATGCACTCACTCTTCATTACAATTTTGAAGATCCACAGTTGACAGCGAATGGATATTGCATTGAACGCTTGTGGGAAATGATTTGGTATCATTCAGATTTGGAGAACTAACATGTCAAGAAATAAATTTTACGATAAAACCATTTTTCAAATTAAAGGAATGTTCAAAGATGAAACAGCTTTGAGCATTCTGGACAATATGCAAAGTGTATACGAAGCCAAAGACAATGATTATTCTGCTACTGGTCTTCCTATGGGTAATCTGCGCAAGTGTGAGGATGCTGGTATTGATGCTTGGCGAGGATGTTTAGTAAGGATTGGCGATAAAATGTCCCGTCTTGAAAACTTCCTCAAAGAAAAAGAATATCTCGTAATATCTGAAAAAGCTGAAGATACTGTGATTGATTTAGCTAACTATGCTATATTAATGTCTTGTCTGATTGAAGAAATAAAAAAACCTCATTCAGATTATTATTGGAATTTATCAGAAAAAACTCAGGAAAATCTAACAACCTTATCTTATTATTGTGTTTTTCAGGCAATGCTTTGGAAAAACAATGACACTGAAAATGGGTTGGTGTTTCTTGAAAAAGCATTGAGTTATTGGCCCTTACTTTGTGATTATTCTTTGGAGATGCAATAGTGTCCAAAATTGAATCTGTGCTATTAGAAAGAAGATTCATTACTGCTTATCTTAATAAAAAATTTAGAAATATCAGACCAGATGACATTGATGATATTGTTCAAGTAAGTTTATTAAATGCTTGCAAAAATTTACATAGAATGCAAGATAAATCTACAATCAGAACATGGCTTACAAGAATTGCTGTCAATGATGCTTTAGATTTTTTAAGAAAAAGTAAAGTACGTCCAATGATCACTTTGTCAGATGTAACAAGTGAAGACACTGACATCAATACTTTAGTTGATTATTACAATAATTTTGATCCTATTGAAACTATTGCTTCCAGGCATACATCTAATAAAATAATTTATGATAAACTTTCAATTCTAAAACAAAAAAATCCAGAGACATATAAGACTTTTATGGCTTTTGTTGAGTTAGATAATTACAAAGATGTGCAAGAAGTAGAAAACATTTCTATTGGCACTGTAAAGTCAAGAATTAATAGAGCTCGGAAAATGTTAAAAGATAATATTTCTGACGAAGAACTTGCTCTTATTTCAATTTGAGGTATAAATTGTTTGTTATTACCTCATTATTAAAGGAAAACAAAAAAATGAAAAATATTCTTTTTAGTTTGATTGCTGTATTTACTTTTGCAGGAATCTCTCATGCTCAGGTTGCTACAGTCACTCCTCCAGCAAAGACAGAAGTCAAGGCTTCTTCCTATGATTATCGTGCTACAGCTACAGGATATGCAGCGCAATGGGTAGGAGATGGTCGTAATGTACGTGCTGGTATCAATGTTGGTACTGGTTTTCCTGTAGGCCAAGTTTACGGTAACTTGCCAAAGACTCTTGCTGATTTCCGTCTTGTTCCATTTGTGACAGTCGATGGCTCACAGGTTGGCGCAGCTCCTCGTGCAACAATGGCGTTGTTAGCACCAGAGGTTTATGTAAATAAGTATCTTGGGGTTCAACTTGGTGCTGTCGCCAATGGTCTTGATACCCGAAATAAGTGGAATCATGTCAATGGTGTTGCTCCATACGTGAAGGTATCTGTATACCTCCATCGTTAATAAAAGTGTATGGGGCTTTTAGATAATGAACTAATATCAGTAAAGTCTGAATATACAAAAAAACCAGAATGGGCGCTCTGTAAGTTTTGCAGAGTGCCTTTTTTGACATCAACATTTTCTGATACTTGTGAGAGATGTTCACATTATGTTCAGTATCAAATTGAATATAACTCAAAAATAATGCTTGCATTCATCATTCTTACAATCATAAATAATCTAATAGTAATTTGCACTCTGATGTTTATTTCAAAATATGTAAGAAATTTCAATCTAAATTTACTGATTACTACATTGGTTTCAGTGATGCAAGGATATATTTTATGGAAAATTGTAAAACAAATAATGAGTAGATAACTTAATACTTGGTATAAATAAGGTAAGGAGACAAAAAACATGCCCAGACCAAAAAAAGTGCAACCAGTAGAAGAAACATTTGAATCAAATGTTGAAGAATTAGTTTTAGAAGAATCAGCATCAGTAGAATCACCTCAAGAAGAAGTAAAGTCAGAAGAAAAACCACCTGAACAAGTTTTAAAACCTTTCTATATAAAGTCAGTTAAAAGAATGATGGGTGATGATGATGAAGATGAGGTTGATACAGAGCAGACTCTTGAAGTATTGCCAGAAGAAGAAGTAGTATCAGAAGCTTCAGTGACAAAGTTTGCAGTTTACTCTAATGGTGAATATTTAGAAACTGTAGATGATACATCTACTGGATTATTAAAATATTTAGACCTCAATAGAGCAGAGTTAGATAACAGAATTCAAGAATTGTGGCAAGTCCCAAATGATCCTAATGATTTGATTTTTTTCAACTTTGGTCCTCAAAAAATGAGCTACAATTCTTATAATGCTTATTTCAATGTTAATGGATTTGCTCCTATAGAACCAAAAGTTAAGTCTTGGATGGAATATTACTTAAGATTGCATAACCCAATCACTGAAGAAGAAATTGCAATTAAACTTAAAGGCCCTTTGCAATATAGTTTTATTCCGATAAAATCGTAGTATGGCTAAGTTCAAACATTCTTTTTGGCGATATGTTCCCAGCACTGAAAAATACAAATCTGAATTTAAATTTGTAGAATCTTTTGAATCAGATTCTGACGCAGTACCTGAATTTCATGATCATTATTGTATTGACCATGTGATAGATTTACAAACAGGACAAATGAGAGTGAAAAATCATTCTGCCCCTGAATATTGTGTGTCTAAATACATAGGCTGGGGCTTGAATCTACCACCTGTTGAAAAAGCTAACAAACAAGAAGTTTATATGGTAATTCACAGAAGCTCATTTCCGCACAAAAAGATTGAATTTGATGAATTTTTAGAGCCAAAAGATAAGAGATATTCACAAGAAGAATGGGAATATCTCTTATCCATAATTGAAAAGAAATTCAATAAGCAAAAAGAATGGGCAAAAGATGGCATCAAGATACCCAGTCAATATGAAGATGGCACACAAGTATTTAGAAGTGAAGAAGAATTCAGGGCTTTTTCATTAGGAAGAAGAGCTTATTTTCTTTATCATCTTGTGAACAGTCATAGATTCACCCATCTTATTCGTAAATTGAACATAGGATATACAGGTCAATGACAATATGTGATGTTTCAGCAATTGATCGTCTTTTAGATTTTTATGGTGAGTACCTAATGGTTTCATATAAAAATGAAACGTATGAACTTGCAGATCTCAGAGATTATCTTGAAGATAATAAAATTGCAATGTCCCTGAACGATTGTATAGTGGATAGAAATGGTATCTACAAAGATGGAGACCATGTTGTTGCAATTGTAAATTTAGATTCTTTTGGAAAAGATGATTTAATTAAGGTATGAAAGTTTCGTTAGATTCATTCTTAGAAAAAATAAATTCTAATCAATGTCGTTATGATGATCCAAGAATTTATAATTTTTCTCAAAAAACTATTGACATAAAGCTCCGTAATTTATTGACAAAAATCAATAAATCAGATTGGTGCTGGACGTTATTTAGTTGCCAAGGACACAAACACAAAGATGGTTCTCAATCTTTACCATACTTTGTGTTTGTCGTCAGGAATGAAAAGAAAAATATGTTTTTAGATTTACTATTGAAAACAATTGACAATAATGCAGATCTTGTCTTTCCTGTCTATAGCCCTTACTCTTTTGAAATGTCAAGCGGTTTTAGCGATGAAAACTTCTCCATAATCAATGTCTGGTGGTCCATGTCATTTCTCAACAAACGTGGTAAACTTAGTGAGTTACATGGTAGGTTTGAACGTTTAGCGGATTCTATTTTGGAGTTAAACAATGGATAAAATTGTAGGTAACGATCTTGACATGAACACCTTGAACAATCTCAATGTGGCCAATTTGAATTTTCTCAATAGCTACAAAGAATTGTTGAATGTAGTTGAATTTATGCATCAAAATCTGACAAGTGCTCAACTATTTGACAATGATGAAAATCTTCATGATAAAATTACTGTCTCAGATGAAATCATATCTGAAATGTCTATGGTTGCTCAACAATTCATCAAAATAACATTTTTGTTAGATAAGCTTGAAAATCTCCATAAGCAAGAATAAAATCTGTATAATCAAATTATGAAATTCAATACAAATCAACCAGCTCTTGCCAATGTACCTGTAGCGCCACCGCAAAGAAAGCCCATTGTGGTTTTCTGTCTGCCAGGCTATTCATTTACTCCAGGATTTTTTGATGCATGGACAAGATTACTTTTGATGTCTAAAGATTTGCCTTTTGAAATTATTGTTTCAAGGCACTACTCTCCAGTCATTTTCCACTGTAGAGCCAATCTATTAGGTGCAGATAACAGAGCTGGAAAACATCAGCTCCCATTCCAGGGCAGAATTCCTTACGATTATATTATGTGGCTTGACTCTGATATTGTATTCACAGCTGAACAAATTGTAAGCCTTTTCAAAAGAATGCAAAAAGATAAGTCTATTGAAGTGCTTTGTGGCATCTATCTGACAACATCAGGAACACATTCTACTATTGTGAAAGATTGGGACACTGAGTTTTTCCTTAAGACTGGTATGTTCCCATTCCTTACACCTGGGCAACTCAAGGAAGAAGCTAATAAACATCCAAAGAAGTTAGCTGAAGTCTTTTATGCTGGTATGGGGTGTATGATGTGTCGAAGAGGCGCAATCGAAAAGGTAACATATCCTTGGTTTGAGCCAGTTATGCATGAAATCGAAATTAGTAGAGATTTCTCTTCTGAAGATGTTAGTTTGTGTTGGAAATGGAATGCTGCTGGAGTCAAAATCTATGTTGATCCAGATATTATTGTAGGACACGAAAAGTCCACAATCATCCGATAAAAAAGGGGCCATATGGCCCCTTTTTTATGTTGCAGTGATGATATGATCTCTTCCAACAATAACTGATGAATCACACAAAACTTTATGGTCAAGTTTTTTAATTTTTCTAAACACTGAATGACTATCAGAATAAAAACCTTTCAAGTTTATAAAAGATTCTGGTTCAAACCAAGGATATTCAATATTTTCGAATAATTCATTTTTGACACATACAAAATTCAATCCTACATTTGAAACTTCTACTAAATCTCCCTCAAATTTTGAGCCCTCTGCAATCAGTTCGTCTTTAGTAAAATATTCAAACTTTTCATTCTCAACTAAAACTTCTTCTGCATCATTCTTTACAGCACTTGAATGAACACCATCATTTTGCATACAAATTGCAGATAAAATATTCAAATCAAACTTAACCATTTTGTAAATAATTCTCATAATTTGAATTGGCTCAAAAACCATATTGCTGTCCATGAAAAAAAGATACTTAGAATCAAAATCTTCAATAAGCGGCAATTGACACTCTCCCTTATTGATGCCACCACCAAGCATTTCATTTCTCGATTCAAAAATATTATCTGAATAGTGGCTTACAAAGTGTGGGTTTATCAATGTGGGATTTTCTTTGAGAAAAAATAAAAATTTTGTCCAACTATTGAAAAATCCAGTAGTATAAATGTTTCCAGTAATACAAAAAGTTACACTCGGAGGATAGTAATAGCTTACATCATGATCTTTTTTTTCATCAAAGATTGTTGGGCTACATAAATAATTTACACAAGTTCCTATGTTTATCATGAATGTATTATACCGATTCGAAAATAATTATGAGGGTATAATAATTTCATGGTAACTTGGCGTAAACTAATTGAATCAGAAATGGAATTGAATAAAGACAAATGGGTAGATGTTGTAAATTACACCCCAAAAGATGGCAAGTGGCTTGATTATCTCTTTGATGATAGTTATGGAAGAGTTCAAGGTGAAAAATTCACTTTATGGACAAAAACAAGGGTGTATTTTCCAGCTTGCTATGAAGGTCAAGAGTGGGTTGCATCAGTGTCAAGAAATCCAGATGATAAAGCTACAT
>JACCDW011137994.1_pt1 | contig 12261 bp, 13 predicted proteins | sample 7449781 | NCBI WGS metagenome assembly JACCDW01 (sample SAMN15323449, study PRJNA562643) | freshwater metagenome | isolation source: river surface water | place: USA:Blue River Watershed | collected 2017-08-18
CCAAATTCATTGGCTTGGGTAATCGAATGTTTGCAGGCACAGTTTCATCAATTAGCTGATCGAGTGATTGAACACCGATAACCTCTAACATGGCTTTAACATCGTTTTCTCTCGGACCTAAATGCCGATGCGCAAACGATTCAGAATAACGAGCGTTGAAATGGCTTGACATAGATTCACAAATTTACAGATTATGTACTGATTTTCTAATCAAATTCACGCGGTTTAGCAAGGAGTATCAAACTCTTAAACAAACCATCAAGTGGAACATGAAAACAATTAAAACTAGAATTTAAATTTTACCTTCGTCTGCCATACTAAAGTATTGATTTTCAAATACTATTAAATGATCAATTAACCGTATATCTAAAAGTTCACCAGCGCGCTTAATCTTATTGGTTAATTCAATATCCTCATCGCTTGGAACCAAATTTCCCGAAGGATGATTGTGTGCTACCAAAATGGCAGATGCATACAAATCCAATGCCCGCTTCATCAGTAATCGAATATCCACCACCGTGCTAGAAATTCCACCCAAACTCAATAATTCTATGCGCAAAACACGGTTTGCTCTGTTTAAATAAATACAATAAAACTTCTCACATTGAGCCCCAAAAAATTTAGATTGTATCATCTTCATGGCTGAGGATGAATTCCGAATACCCTCTACCGTTGCTTCTTCTTCCAATCGCAATCGAGCCAACGACATCGACAAACAAATTAATTCTACATCCCTTAGTTGAATTCCAGGAAATCCTAATAACGACTCCAAACTGCAGGCAGATAAGCCACGAATACTCCTCCCGCACCATTGCCATAAATCATTCGCCAATTTTAATTTAGCTTCGGATTTTTTCCCTTCATCCAATAACTGAAATAACCATATAAAACCCTTTGATTGCTCATCAAATTCTACTCCATCAATGTTTTGCAATTTTTGCAAATCCATCCATCGATCCCTCTTTTTTGCTTGTGTTGATAAAAATATTGTCATAACTTTGACAAATATATTTTCAAAATTATTAGATTTGTATCAACCTAATTGAAATTAAACGGATAATTTAACTATACAGTCATGAGCGAACAACAAGAGAAATTAAAAGCCCTAAAACAGACCATTGAGCGTTTAGAAAAAACCTACGGTAAGGGCGTTGTAATGAAAATGGACGATGCTAGAAGCGTTGCCGTAGATGTAATTTCAACCGGATCATTTGGGTTGGATTTAGCTTTGGGCGTTGGTGGGTTTCCCCGCGGACGTATAATTGAAATCTATGGACCAGAAAGTTCAGGTAAAACAACCATAGCGCTTCACACCATCGCGGAAGCACAGAAAAAAGGCGGTATTTGTGCTTTTATCGATGCAGAACACGCTTTCGATAAAGTGTATGCAGAAGCTTTAGGTATTGATACCGCTAACTTATTGATTTCTCAACCAGACGATGGAGAACAAGCACTTGAAATTGCCGATAACTTGGTACGTTCCGGTGCAATTGATGTAATGGTTATAGATTCAGTAGCCGCGTTAGTACCTCGCGCTGAAATTGAAGGTGACATGGGAGACTCTAAAGTAGGTCTACACGCTCGATTGATGAGCCAAGCCCTAAGAAAACTAACCGGTACTATCTCCAAAACCGGTTGTGTTGCCATCTTTATTAACCAATTGCGTGAAAAAATTGGTGTTATGTTTGGTAACCCCGAAACCACTACCGGTGGTAATGCACTAAAATTCTATGCCTCTATTCGTTTGGATATTCGCAGAAATGCACAAATCAAAGATGGTGACGATGTAATCGGTAACAGAACCAAGGTGAAAGTAGCTAAAAACAAAGTAGCACCACCATTCCGAGTGGTTGAATTTGATATTCTCTATGGTAAAGGAATTAGCCGTGCCGGTGAAGTACTAGACCTAGCCGTTGAAACGAATATCGTGCAAAAGAGCGGTAGTTGGTATAGTTATGATACTACTAAATTAGGTCAGGGAAGAGACTCTGTAAGAGATCTTTTATTTGATAACCCAGAGATGATGGCGGAAATTGAAGCTAAAATCAAAGCCAAAAATGCTGGCGGAGAAGAAATACTACCGGTTCAAGCAGAATAATTCCATCGCATTAATTTTTTGTTTTTTCTATTTCAAAAGGTCGGAATATTCCTATTTCGACCTTTTTTTGTATTCTATTAATTCCATTTCAAATCTTTACCCCACAGAGATAAACTCCTTTAAAACTATTAATTCATGACATTCATATCCAAAATCAAATCTTATAAATTTAAACCTACAGTATTATTCACGTTCGTGTTTACATTATTAGTAATTTCTGACACTAACGCTCAATACACTGCGAATTGGTCTATTGAAACCAGCAAACTGGTATCAAAAGTCAAAAAGAATGGTGGTTTAAACTACTATTGGTATAAAAATACGAAATGGGTGCCTGTTCCTACTGAATCGTGGTCAACGCTAAAACAGAACGCGCTTAAAAACAATCTTGATATAAATCAGAAATTGGTTGAAAATGGGAAATTGGTGGGTCAACTTATTATACAAATTAACAAAAAAGGCACAGTGGTTCATGCTGATTTTTTAGAAGTAAACTATCAAGACACCAACATCACGAAGCCAATTCTAGCGGCCATCAGAAACAGTAATTTTGTAGTACAAACGAATGGAAATCCGAAATTAACAGATCCGTTTATTACATTTTTTCAATTAACTGGAGTAAAAGAAATTGCCCCGAAAGCACTCGTATCAGTACCAGACAACCCCGATTTACCATGGAACCTAAGCGATACTTCATTACAGAATTCTATTAATAAAATTGAAGCTCCAAAGAATAACAATATTGGAGAATCGAAAATTCAAGACAGTACCAAAACGTCAAAAAACATCGAATTGATCTCGTCTTTACTTAAGGATTCCAATACCGCCAAAGAGTATATAACAAAAGAATCTAAAATAGCTGCGAAAAAAGCCCTAATAGATTCTAATTATTTACAAGCAAGATTCTTTGGTGGAGAAGAAGCATTTAAGGATCTAATTGTTAATGAATTTAATTACCCCACACGTTGTATGGAAAAAGGAATTTCGGGGAATATAATTATTCGATTCCGTGTAAACAGAGAAGGAATTATCGATAAGCTATCTTCAATTTCAAAATCTCCTCAATGCCCAGAATTTACAACCGAAGCAAAAAGAGTCATTGTATTGGCACCTTGGATACCGGCAACCTATAAAGGGAAAGTAGTGAATTGTTGGTTAGAAATTCCAATTAGATTGGATGTTCGATAAAATAAGATAGTGACAACTCCTACTCTTCATTCATTGAATGACCGTAAAACTTCTCCTTGTACATCATGGGATAAACGATATACAGCATCAACATTCTGCTATATCGAATAATAACCGGTATGTTCAATAGCAAAAACGCCATAATACCACCTATGGCATAATCCCAAAGTCCAAGGAATTTCATTGCAATGCCTCCAGTTATAATGGTTCCAACAATAAGCGCATAGCTCCAATACATAGCACCAAAAAAGAATCCTGTCTCTGGTTCATAACTCAAATCACAATTGGGGCAGTTATCATACGTATCTGAGAACTGACCAAGGGAAAAAATAGATTTTTTAAAAACTCTTCCCTTTCCGCATCGCGGACATTTGCAAGCAAAGAATGGAGCTAAACCCGCTCTTTTATAATCTTCCATGTAAACGCTGCTTGCGACGATAATTAAAATAAACAGCGCCAGCAGTTCCCACCAAAACATAGGGAGTAGCTAATAAGAATAAAATCCCTTTATTAATTCCATTCCCCACCACAGGCTTACTCAAGGATTGTTGACCGCGGTTTGATGTTAACGCGGTTTTACACATCGGACACTGCGAATAAGCAACACTCATTGCAGTAACCAAAACAACAAATACGATTAACTTTTTCATAGTATTTAGAATGGGAAATATTTAAATGGATAATAGGGTGCAATCATTAAATAAACCACAACGCCCGTGATTGAAACATACAACCAAATTGGAAATGTAATCTTCGCAATTTTACGATGCTTTGCAAATTGATCGGTGGTACTATAATAAACAGTATACAATACCATTGGTAATACCGCAGCCGCTAAAACAATATGAGTTAACAATATGGCATAATAAGAATAAAGTACAAATCCAGTACCTTCATGTTTGGTATGACTCATACACACATGGTACGTTACATAACTCACCAGAAACAATCCACTTAATAAAAACGCACCCAACATGAATTTTTGATGCGAAGCCTTATCCCCAGATTTAATTGCTCTTAATCCAAATATCAATAATATACTTACGATACTATTGATTGTAGCATTGGTGAAGGGCAACGCTTTAGTAAAATCAGCCGAAGGTCTATATTCAGATGGCAAATACTGCAACAATACCACTACGGCAAAGACAGCAATAGAAACAATTAATACTAACCGAAAGAAGGCCTTATCGCTAATCCAAGCTTTTTTTTCTGTATTCATAAAGTAGGTTATTTATATCGTCGTTAATTCGTTTTACTCGATCTAATTTCTCCTTTAACGTTGCTCCTCGGGTTTCCAAAATCCCCCGAATATGCTTATTCTTATCTATTATTACAATTTTATCATCGTGAATAAAATCACTGCCACGTTGTTCTGTAGCCAGCAAAAGATCATTTAATACCCAATCATAAATTACTGATTTCCTGCCGGTAGCAAACGTTCTCTTATACAAATCCGCCTTGAAAGCCGCAGCATAAGACGCTATTACTGGAACAGAATCATGTTCTGGATCAATACTAATTGTTAAAAACTTTACTTGGGGGTTGGATCTAAATTCTTCCGCAATAACTTGAACTTGCTTGTTCATCTCCGGACAAACCTCAGGACAAGTAGCAAAAAAGATATTGGCAATGATTATCGATGAATCAAAATCAGATAGATTAATTTCTTTACCATGTTGATTTACCAACTGAATATCAGAAACCGTATGATACGATTTACTGCCATCGGGATTGATGAACGTTTCTCCTAAATACGGTAGTTCCTGATGAACCCAAACCGCTTTGGATAACAACAACACCCCTATAATCGGTAAAATAACAAAGGCCGCTATTGCGGCCTTTCGTAAATATGTTTTGTTTAAGGCCATTATTATTTCATCCAAGTGATGGCATTACCTTCATAAAGTAATCCCATAATCAAACCGATGATAAAAATAGTGGGTACCAAGATAATCAACGCTAAGTTGATTTTCTCATGCTTTAAGTGCATAAAGGCCCCTACAATGTAATAGGCCTTTACGATACCAAAGAAAATAAAAATAAAATTTCTAAATCCTGTTGGGTCCAAAGCAAAATAAATGATAAAGTCAAATATTGTAATACCTAAAAGGATCCAAAATGTTCTCCATAATTCCTTGGTACCGTGACTCTCGGTATGAGGAACGTAGTTCATTGCATCGTATTCTCCGGGTTTAACTGGAAATTCCATAGCTATATAAATTAATCAATTAAATCAAATAGAAGAAAGTAAATACAAAAACCCAAACAAGATCTACAAAGTGCCAGTAAAGACCAGCTTTTTCGATCATTTCATAATGTCCACGCTTTTCAAAAACTCCACGAACCGTCATGATATAAACCACCACATTGATTACAACGCCACTAAATACGTGGAAACCGTGAAATCCTGTTACAATGAAAAATAAAGCGGCAAAGGGCACAGGTCCATTTGTTCTGTCTCCATCAGCCCAATGAAAAGGATCACCAAAGTCGATTTTTTCTAAATGTGCATACCCCTGCTCAGTAATACCAAACATATTGGAATGCAATCTAGCACCTTCATGGATGAACGTATACCATTCCCAAGCCTGACAGCCTAAGAACATAGCTCCACCAATGATGGTAAGAATCATATATTTTTCTACTTCCTTTCTGCTCTTACGATGACCCGCTTCAACCGCCAACACCATTGTTACGGAAGAGGCAATCAAAATAAAGGTCATCACACTCACAAACAACAAAGGCAAGTGAACCCCATGAATAAATGGGAAGTGATTAAAAATGGATGCTGGGTCAGGCCACTTCGTTGTAACAGGACTCACTACGTTACTAAAACGCTGTGCTCCGTACTGCACCAGTAAACTCGAAAATGTGAATGCATCCGATAATAGGAAAATCCACATCATTAACTTTCCATAACTAACATTGAAGGGAGACCTTCCTCCCGCCCACATAGGCTGTTTTTCAAATGCTGCTTCAGTACTATTGGCCATGGGTAAATCTATCTTGCAAAGTAAAGGAATAAATATAAAATAAACCACAATAAACCTACAAAATGCCAATAAGTGTGTATTACCGACATAAACGTCAATTGTTTTTTGTGAATTTCAAGTTTGAATGCTTTGTAAATCCCCACCATTAACAGGATAATTCCTCCCAAAACGTGTGCTACGTGAACAGCGGTAATCATCCATACATAAGAGGCGGAAATATCCTCGGGTCTGGGATTGACAAACGTTAACTTCATGGCTACTAATTCTTTCCAACCCAAATATTGTGAAACACAGAATAGTATACCTAAAATCAAGGTAACTATTAGGTATAATTTGTTCTTGCCCAATTCATCGTTTTTAGCATTTTTAAATGCCGCGTAAATAGTAATTGAACTAACAAGGGAAATTATTAAAGAGATCAAAAAATAAGTAGGCAAATTAAACATTGTCCAAGTGGCTTTGGCTTTTGCATCCGGTTGATGTACTATAAAAGCACTTACTAATGCCGAAAATAACATGCTGGAGGCCAGCATGAAAAGCCAAATGTTCAATTTCGCTGGGGCAACTAACGGTGCCTTATCTTTAATTTTCTTTTGAGTAGTAGTAACCATTTTTTCTAAAATATTATGTAGGCTAAAAACACCAATGGCGTATATAAAAAGGATGCAAACAGTAATTTTCTTGCATCCAACGTTTCCAACGTCCTAAACAATCGGAAAGCAAAAAAGATAAATATAAGTCCAACCGGTAATACCAACATTCCTACTTTGGGTTCTGCAACTTGATAATAAATTGGCATAATACTCACTAGAAACAATAGTACCGTGTAAATAAGAATATTGTACGCGCTCCGTTTATCCCTACCGCCCTTGGAAGGCAATAACCAATAACCGGCCTTCAAATAATCATCATGTAATAACCATGCTATCGCCCAAAAATGAGGAAACTGCCAAAAAAATTGAACTAAAAATAATAAAATTCCTACTTCATCCAATCTACCCGTTATTGCGGTGTAACCTATTAATGGAGGAAAAGCTCCCGGAAATGCACCTACCAACACGGCCAATGGACTTACTTGCTTCATTGGTGTATACACGAAAACATATAAAACCAAGGAAAGACCCGCAATAAAAACCGAAATAAATGGAGCCTTAAGACTAAGAATTATCATTCCTAAAAGTCCAGTAATCCAACAAAATATCACAGCATCACGATACGGTATCCTATCCTCTACGATGGGTCTTGCCGATGTTCTGTTCATTTTACCATCATTTGACTTCTCGATAATTTGATTCATTCCGTTGGAGGCAAAGACTACAAACATTCCTCCTATTAAAACCGATAAGAATTCAATCAAATCAAAACGCTCAGAAATAGTTCCTGAAATTGAATTCACTTTACAGCCAATTAAATAACCAAATACAGAGGTTGCCGCAACCGTACTTGTTAACCTGAATTTTATTAACTGCAGATAACTCGGTATATGGATCCTCGACTTATGCATTACTACTTCCATGATCTTTTAATTGATTGTGTTCCGATATAGCCCAAATAAAACCCAAGGTAACAAAGGCACTTCCCAAAACGATATGCATCACTTGTGACCACATGGGTAAAACATAAACAACTTGAATCGCTCCTAAAACTATTTGTAAAAATGCAACTAATAACAATACGAATTCCGGACTCATAAAATCAACAGAACCCAACTTATTTTGTTTGTAAACCCAACGCAATAACACTAAAAATAATACTCCGGGTATATATCGATGCACGATAAAAATCCAACCCATACCATGAAGATTTAACATGGAATCGTATTCGGAAATCAACGAACCCGCTACACGCAATAACTCCGTTTGTTCTCTCGACCAAGTACCTAAAGTTACTACCAGCCAAGAAATAATCCAGAAAATCACTGCTCTATTTCTATTGTTTCCAACCTCAAAAGAATTTTCCAATTTCAAATTACTTATCCAATTCCTTGATGAACTCAAAGAATAAGCCCGAATCATGGAAAATAAACACACAAAGGAAAGCAAATAATGCAATGAAACTATCCCTGGAATCAAATTAGTAGCTACTACTAAACTTCCTAACCAAGCATTTAATAAAAGAAATACAAACCCCATCGAAACCCAAAATCTATATTTCTTTAACGAACGTTTTATAAATACTAACACTATCCAGGCAAGTCCAAACAAACCACTTAATACCCCAAACAGTCGATTTATATATTCAATCCATGCTTTAACTGGATTAAATTCTTCAGGAACACGAATTGAAGGGTCATTATGTAGTCGTTTAGCCGATTCCTCCATTCCTATCTGGCTTAAGAAACTCGCAAAACGGTCTACTTTCTTTAGCCGCTTTTCTAAAAATACCGTTTGATAGTTAGGTGGCAAATCACAATCACACGTTGGAGGAGCTAAAAGCCCGAAACATTTAGGCCAGTCAGGACAACCCATTCCACTACCCGTAGCTCTTACTAAACCGCCCAGTAGAAATAATAAAAAAACAGACGAACAGGCCAAAAGTCCTATTCGTCTGTACAATTGTTCTATATTAAGGGACATCCCTAACGATTAACTCAAGCCAAAAACTTTCTTAATCGCAGCAAAGAATACAGTGGATTCTTCTGTCTCCTTAACCTCTTCGGTTTTTGGAGCAGATTTTGTTTTTACAGGTTCCAACACTTCAGGGGCACTTTCATCAGGTACATACTGTGGGAAGAAATCTTCCTCACGGTCTGGTCTAGAATACTCGTAAGGACCGCGATAAACTGTTGGAATCTCACCAGGCCAGTTACCGTGAATATGCTCCACCGGTGTACTCCATTCCAACGTGTTTGAACTCCAAGGATTTTGGGTAGCTTTTTTACCACGGAACATGCTATAAAAGAAGTTGTACAAGAACAACAATTGCGCAAATCCACCAACCAAGGCAGCAACAGTAATCAATTTGTTAGTATCACCCCATATTTCAAAATCTTTCACCAATGTGAACATGTAATATCTACGAGGAACACCAGCTAATCCCATGAAGTGCATCGGGAAGAATACCAAATACGCAGCTACGAAAGTTAACCAAAAGTGGAAGTATCCCAAATTTTGATTTAACATTCTACCATACATCTTAGGGAACCAATGATAAATACCAGCAAACATTCCAAAGATAGCAGCAGAACCCATAACCAAGTGGAAGTGTGCAACTACAAAATAACTATCATGCAACTGAATATCCAATGCAGCATTACCTAAGTATATACCGGTTAAACCACCAGAAATGAAGAAGCTCACCAATCCGATAGAAAACAACATCGCTGGATTAAATCTCAAATTACCACGCCACAATGTAGTTAAATAGTTGAATACTTTAACCGCACTAGGTACCGCAATGATCAATGTCAAAATCATAAATACTGAACCCAAGAAAGGATTCATACCGGTAATAAACATATGGTGTCCCCAAACGATGAACGAAAGGAAACTAATACCCATCAAGGATATAATCATTGCTGTGTAACCAAAAATTGGCTTACGAGCATTGGTGGAAATTACTTCAGAGGTAATACCCAATGCAGGCATCAAAATGATATATACCTCGGGGTGACCTAAGAACCAGAATAAGTGCTGATACAAAATAGGTGAACCACCGATATTCTCTAATGCACCTACTCCCTCTAAATAAATATCCGATAAATAGAAAGATGTACCGAAACTTCTATCGAAAATCAAGAATAATGCCGCACCCAATAATACTGGGAATGACAATAATCCCAAAACCGCAGTGAAGAAAAATGCCCAAATGGTTAATGGCATACGATTCATGCTCATTCCCTTGGTTCGCATATTTAATACTGTAGAAATATAGTTAATACCACCTAACAAAGAAGACACTATGAATAAGGCTATTGCTACTAACCATAAAGTCATACCTAAACCAGAACCTGGCATTGCTTTTTCTAGGGCACTCAATGGTGGATATACTGTCCAACCGCCTGATGCTGGTCCTGTTTCAATAAATACGCTGATGGTTAGCACTACGGAACTCATGAAGAAGAACCAGTAACTCAACATATTCATAAATGGAGATGCCATATCACGGGCACCTACCTGTAATGGAATTAGCAAATTCGAAAACGTTCCGCTCAGTCCAGCTGTTAATACATAGAATACCATGATAGTACCATGGATAGTAACCAATCCCATATAAAAATTAGGATCAAGTTTGCCATCCACAGCCCATTTACCCAATAAAGTTTGCAATATTCCAAATTGCTCATCAGGCCATGCTAATTGCAAACGGAAAAGCATAGACATGGTCATACCAAGGATACCCATGATAATTCCTGTCAATAGGAATTGTTTCGAGATCATTTTGTGATCCATCGAGAAGATATACTTCGAGATGAAGCTCTCTTTGTGATGATGATCGTGGTGATCGTGGGTGTGGTGCTCTGAATGTAATGAAGCGGTGCTCATATCAAAGTTCTTGTTTTTTTAAGTTGAGGAGTTTAACGAATTGCCATTGTAGGTTTGGCAGTTGAATCAGTTGTTGCCGGTGCTGCAGGAGTTTCCACTACAGCAGGAGCTACGATTGGAGCCTGAGATGCTAACCATGTGTTAAACTCAGCCTCGTTTTCAACAACTGTTATTTTAATCTTCATGTTGTAATGCGCTGCTCCGCAGATTTTATTGCAATACAAATAATAATCGAATTCAGAATTTCCCTTAGTCTTACGAGCCTCAGCCGTAGTTTTTGTTGGTACAAATGGGAATACCGTGCTCATTCCAGGTACACAATTCATCTGAAGACGGAATTCTGGAGCATAAGCAGAATGGATTACGTCTCTAGCACGGAACTTAAATCTGTACGACTTATTCTTAATCAAAACTATTTCAGTGGTAACTTTATCGTCATTACCCGCATTGTTAAATACTGCAGGCATCGCGCGATAAGCTGCAATTCTCTTTAAGTTAGTTTGCTTTCTGCGTAAGTCTTTTTCAATCTGACCTTCATAAGCACCACTACGGATATCGTCTAATTTTTCACGTAAAGCTTTAGCTTGTGTTGTATAAACCTGAGCCAATCCACTTGCATTTAATTTGTCAAGCTGGGATTGCCACAATTTCGCAGAATCATTAACAGTTTTCATTTTGGTCTCTAATTCAGCAATTTGAGTATTCAAACGAACTACCAAAGAATCTACTTGATCGCCAACTGCCACACCTAATGGATTTGAACCAGAGATGAAATTGAAATTAGCCTCTCCAAATTTATTATCGTTTCCAGCATAACGAGCTTTCCAACCAAACTGATAAGCGAATACTTCAATTTCCTGATCTTTTTTATAATCTTCACTGTCTGCAGCACCACGGTAGGTGATTTTAGTCCATGTATCAAATCCACGTAACACCAAGAAAGTTAAAACTACCGCAGGTACGATAGTCCAAATCATCTCTAACTTGTTGTTATGGAAATAATAATGTGCTTTTCTGTTCTCATTATATTGATAACGGAACATAAAGTAAAACAACAAAAACTCAGTGATTAAGAAAACCACAAAAGTGATACCGAATGTCCACATGAACATAGAATCTATAGTAGATCCATGCTCAGAAGCTGCATCAGATAAAAGTAAATATTTCCCGTGTTCGCTAATTTCCCAAAACACCCCTCCTAAGCCTACAACAAGGACAATTATTCCAATCCAAGCATTGATGCGATTAGCACTCGCAATTTTTTTACCAGTTACAGACTCTGCCAATCCCCCAATATCAAAAGCACGGGCAATTACCAATACAATTAAGGCGATAAGCACCCAAATCAATATGCTTACCCAATCCCAAGAGGTAGGATCGAATTCCTTTGGTGGTTCAATCACATCACCGGTCGCAGATTGTGCAAACGCATACATAGGTGCAACAATCGTTACGATGAACGTTAAAATTCTCTTAAACAATAAGTTAGAAACAA
>JACCDW010343828.1_pt1 | contig 12260 bp, 10 predicted proteins | sample 7449781 | NCBI WGS metagenome assembly JACCDW01 (sample SAMN15323449, study PRJNA562643) | freshwater metagenome | isolation source: river surface water | place: USA:Blue River Watershed | collected 2017-08-18
CACCATCAAAGGGAAACCCGTGCCTGTCCCCTTCCTCCGCACCTATGCCGAAGCCCCGGACGACCGCCCCTTCGCCTTGGTCAACAGTGACGGAGAATTTGAAATCGCCATCGCCAAAGGCAGCGCCGCCAAAAAACTCGGGGTTTCTCCCGGCGATCCCGTTGTCCTGAAATTCTAGACACCCCCTCTCTTGGGGCTGAAGCAGCCGCCAGGATTTCTTATCGATGAGACGCAGATATCGCTGAGGATTCTTTTTTTTGCTCTTTTTTCCCAAATCCAAAATCAAAACCAATCCTTCAATATCCCTCTACCTCTTCAGCCCTTTCCCCAACATCTCTTTCGCCAGCATCCGGGCCGCTTTTCCTTCTCCTCCCAGCATCCGGGTCAGCTCCTTCTCCCGGTTTTCTCCCTCCAGTTTCTCCAACTCGGCAAAGGTCCTGCCTTTGTCCACCCGTTTGGCCACCGCAAAATGGTTGTCGGCGGCCGCCGCCACCGCCGGCAGGTGTGTCAGACACAGGACTTGGTGGCTTTTTCCCAATCCCCGCAGCCGCGCTGCCACCGCGACGGCCGTCTCCCCACCCACATTGGCGTCCACCTCGTCAAAAATCAGGATCGGAACTGCATCCCGTTCCGCCAACACCGTCTTCAATCCCAACATGACCCGGGCCATCTCCCCGCTGGAGGCAATTCCCCTTAAGGGACGCGGGCTTTCCCCGGGATTAGGGGCAAATAAAAGCTCCACACTTTCCGAGCCGTCTGGCCCGGACTCCTGCGGCTTGATCTCCACCTCCAAACGGCTTTGGGCAAACCCAAGCCCCCGCAACTGCTCGGTCACCTCCTTGGCAAAGCGCGGGGCGGCTTTCTTTCGGCCTTCCGCCACTTTGCCACAGGCCTGCATGTGCCTCTTGGCCGCCCCTTCCACTTCTCGGCCCAGCGCTTTTTCGGTCCCGCCGGCGTCGGCCAGCTCCTGTTGCCTTTTTTGCAGCTCCCCCAATCGGCCCAGCGCCGACTCCACACTCCCGCCATACTTTTTCTTCAGGCCCAGAACCACATCCAGGCGTTTTTCCATCTCTGCCAATCGTTCCGCATCCAACCCCACCTGTTCCGCCCGCTGCTCCGCTTCCCTTGCCAGATCCCGGAGCGTCTCCACCGCCTGCTCATTTCGTGAACGCATTTCCGCCGCTGCCCCGTCCAGCCGCTCCCATTCCGCCAATGCCTTCTGCACTTTCCCCAGAAAGCCCAGGGCATTTTCTTCCCCGGACTCCAGCAGACCATTCACCTCGGCGGCCAACTCCACAATTCTTTTGCCATGCCCAGCCGCGGCATGATCCCGCTCCAACTCCTCGTCTTCCCCGGGCCTCAATCGGGCCTGCTCCAGCTCACGCACTTGGTGGTCAATCAGCTCTTTCGTGGCTCCATCTGCCCCGGCCATGCGCCGGCGAAATTGCTCCAAATTTTCCTCAGCCTCCCGCTTCTGTCGCCAGGCCAAACGCACCGCTTCCACCTCCTTCTCCAATCCCCCAAAGCGATCCAAGGCGGACCGCTGCGTCGCGGGTGAAAGCAGGGTTTGGTGATCGTGCGGCCCATGCAGGTCCACTAACCGGTCCCCCAACTCTTTCAGCACCCCCAGCGTCACCGCTGAACCGTTGAGAAACTGCCGCCCCGTGCCTGTCGCGCTGATCTGCCGCTTGATCACCAGCATGCCTTCCGGATCGGCCTCCACTCCCTTCTCCTCCAGCCAGCTCCGGTAAGCATCGGCTCCACCCAGTTCCCCTTCCACCACACACCCCTCTGCCCCCGTCCGCACTAGGCTTTTGTCCGCCCGCTCTCCCAAGAGTAGCAGGAACGCATCAATCAAAATGGACTTACCGGCCCCCGTCTCCCCCGTCAGGACATTGAACCCCCCTCCGAGTTCCCACTCTACCGCCTCCACCACCGCCAGATTCTTGATCCGCAACCGTCTCAGCATGGGCCAAAGGTAGAGGGGAGATGAAAGATAGTAGATAGGGAATTTTTGGCGGATGGATGGCCCCCTCCCTTCCGGAATCCCTCCCCCTTCTCGGGAAATCACCCCCCTCTCGCTTCTTTTTTCTACCCACGCTATCAAGTGGCATGCGCCTGACCCTTTTGGGAACCGGCACCTCTCAGGGTGTCCCCATGCTTGCCTGCCAGTGCCGGGTTTGCACCTCCACCGATCCGCGTGATCGCCGCTTCCGCTCTTCCGCCTGGCTTGAAGACGACAAGCTCAGCGTGGTCATCGACACCTCACCCGACTTCCGCTCCCAGGCACTCCGCGCCGGAATTCCCCGCCTCGATGCCGCCATCTACACCCACAGCCATGCCGATCACATCGCCGGCTTTGACGACCTCCGCACTTACTCCGTTAAAAACGGGAACCGGATTCCGGTTTATGCCGACCCCTACACCCTCTCTCGCCTCCACAAGGCTTTTGATTACGCTTTTGACGCCAACCACCGCAATGCCGCCTATGTCTGCCCGGAACCTCACCGGATCGAGGGCCCCTTTACTTTGGGCCCCGTCACCTTCACCCCTTTGCCCGTTCCGCACGGTTCGATCATCACCACCGGGTTCCGGTTGGACCGGGACGGCCGCCCCCGCGCCGCCTATCTGCCCGACTGCGCCGCCGTTCCCGCGCCCGTCCGTGACCTCCTTCGCGACATTCCGGTCCTCATCATTGACGGACTTCGCGACGAGCCTCATCCCACCCATCTCACCATTGCCGAAGCGATCGAAGTCGCCCAAAACGTCCGGGCCAAACAAACCTGGCTGACCCACCTGACCCATTTCACCCTCCACGCGGAACGGGAAGCCTCGCTCCCGGAGAATGTCCGTCTTGCGTACGATGGTCTCCGCCTCGATCTGTAATTCTTCTCACTCCCCCCATCTTTCCGTAGGCTTTTAGGATGCATTGGCACTTGTTTCTGGCCCTCCTTGCGGCCATGGGGTCCGTGGCTTCGGCCCAACCAAGCAACCCGCCCCCATCGAACCTCCCGGATTTGGCCGCCCATACCCTCGTGGTTTTTAACCAAGCCGACCCCGATTCCAGGTCCCTTGCCGAAACCTACGCCAAAGCCCGCTCCATCCCTGCCGACCGGGTCATCGGCCTTACTTGCGCCCTCACGGAAGAAATCACCCGCACGGATTTTGAGTCCACCATCCGCAAACCGCTTGAGGAACTTTTTCAATCCCGCGGTTGGATGAAACGGGCGGACAACTTTTTGCCCAATCCCGTCCTCGGGCTGGAAGGCAACGTTCCGGTTCAACAATCCAGGGAGAACCCCATTTGGATCATGGTCCTGATGCGCGGCATGCCCCTGAAAATTGCCGAGGATCCTACTGTCCTCGCGCCGGAAAATCTCATGAGCCAGCTCCGCGCCAACGCCGCTTCGGTGGATTCAGAGCTCGCCCTTTTACCCATCCAAGGCCTCCCCCTGTACGGCCTCATCGCCAACCCCTACTTCGCCGATAAACGGATCCGGCCCTTTACCTCCTTCTTTGCCAACTACCTCATCATGGTCACCCGCTTGGACGGCCCCTCCCCCGGCATCGTCCGCCGCATGATTCAGGACGCCGTGGAAGTGGAGAAAACGGAACTCACCGGACGCGCTTTTTTCGATCTCCGCTCCATTGAGAAAAAGGACGACCCCTATCGCTTGGGAGACGAGTGGATCGAACGTGCCGCCCTTCTATTTCAAGCCCGCGGCTTTGAGGTGGAGATCGATCGCCGGGCCGAGGTCGCCCCGAAATATGCTCCCTGGGACCAGATCGCTTTTTATGCGGGGTGGTACACTGGGGATTTCCAGGGCCCTTTTGAACTGCCCACCGCCCGATTTCGTCGCGGCGCCATCGCCTATCATATCCACTCCTTCAGCGCCGAAACGGTCCGCTCGGAAACCAAAAACTGGGTCGGCCCGCTTCTCTCCCACGGCGCCACCGCCACCATGGGTGCGGTTTACGAGCCGTATCTCCGCTTTACCCCGGACATCAGCCTTTTTGTCAGCGCCCTCCTCTCCGGCCTCTCCTTTGCGGAAGCCGCCTACCAGTCCCAGCTCTCACTCTCCTGGATGGTCACCTTTGTCGGGGATCCCCTGTATCGCCCCTTTCCCCGCAACTTCTACGAGAATCTGGATGCCGCCCAAACCACCGACTCTCCCGACCTCCCCTGGTTCCGTCTCCGCAAGGCCCGTCTCTTGGCCAACGCCGGCTCCCTCTCCGAGACCAAAACCGCCGTGGCCAAACTCGTGGAAGACTTCCCTAAAAATGAAATCATTCTGGAAGGAGGGGCCGACATCTATAAGGACCTCAACGAAAAAAAGGACGCCACCGAACTGTACGAAAAGGCCCTCGATCTGGTCGGGGAACGCGAACCCCGCGACCGTCTTCGGCTCCTCATGAAACTCGCCGAGCTCAACCGCCGCGACGACAAGCCCAAGGAGGCCCTCAAGCTTTATGAGAAACTCATGGTGGAGTATCCCGAGGCGGCCAAATCGCTCGGGCTCGGGGACCGAGCGGTCGCCTTTGCCTCCGGCGAGAGCCTCGATCTTCCGCCAGGCTTGAACAAATACAAACAAGAGGTCGAAGAAGCACAGGTCGCTGCCGCCGTGGCCAAAGCTGCCGCCCAACCCCCCGCCCAGGCCAAACCCGAGGCCACTGCGGCCGATCAGGCCGCCGTCCAGAAAGCCACTGCCCCCCGCCCGGCCGTATCCGAACCCGCCATGAACGGCTCTACCCCCTTGCCACCGAACGCCACCAACGCCCCCACACCTTAAGTTTTCACCTTGGGAAGGTCTGCCGGGGGAACAGCCCTCTCCTTTTTATTCTTCTATTTGCAAAACTTTTGCCGCGTTTTTTATCTCCACTCGTGCTTTGGATACCGCCTTTGTAGCTCCGGCTTGAGCCCGGGATACGTCTTCTCCCAAAACGAGGCCAGATCCTGAGTGACCTGCAACGGCCTCTGATTCGGCCCCAAAATTTCCATCGTTACCGCCACCTTTCCCCCTCCGATCACCGGGAGCTTCTTCAACCCGTACAAATCCTGAATTTTGGCTGAAATCACGGCCTCCCGCCCTTTACCGTACTTTACCTTGGCGGACTTTCCACCCGGCAAGGCCAAGCGCTCAGGCGCCATTCGTTCCAGTTCCATCCCCCGCTCCCTGCCCAACCAGTTGCGGATGGCGGACAAAGCGTTGTTTTCGTTGGCCTGCCTCCACGTCAAACAGCCCTCACATTGCTCTTCCAACACCTTCCGTTTCGCGACCGAGTCCCACACCGGCCAATTTCCCGTTTCCCACCCCCGGACCGTCTCCAACCTTTCCAGCAACGCCTCCGCCTCGGGACTCCATCCCGGCCAAGCACACTTCTCCTCCAAAACCGCCTGGACCAGCACCGCCGTCGCTTCGGCACCGGCTTCCGCCTCCCGGCGTTTTTCCTCAAGCACCAGATCCCGAAATCGCACCTGATCCAGCCGTATCACCTTCCGACCGTTTTCTTCAAAACCGAGCCCCCGCTTTTCTGCAAAGTCCGCCGGAAACATCTCCCTGAGCCATCCCTCCTCCACCGCCGTCACCAAACCCATCACCACTTCCACCTCCCCATCGGTCCTGCCGATCTCCTTCAACTCCCCCGCCACCACCAGCGGCCGGTCCCGCACCACACTGTCCCGCGCAATCGTGCCACGCCGGGCCCCAACCAACGCACACCGCAGAGTGCCCCCGTCCAGCCGCCTACCCAAATGGTCGGAAAAGCCCGCCAACACACATCGGCGCAGCTTTTCCCCTCCGGCTGGCTTCTCCTCCGCCTTAAGCCCCATGCCTTGGGCGATATGCAGAAGCCGATCCCGCACGGCCGCCGCTTCGCGAGCCGCCCCGCCATGGATTCCCATCCGCCCGCACGCTCCGGGATGAAATCGCTCCTTCTCCGCAAACCGCAGGGCACGCAACCAGACGAAAAGGTCACTTTCCTCCTCCGCCTCCCAAAGAATCTCCGCACCCTCTCCTTTCCTTCCGGCCATCCGCTGCAGCAGGGGTCTCCCCGAAAGCAAAGCGGCCATCCCGGCCGCCCCCCGTAGACAACCCTGCGTCCCCGCCTCGATCAGCATCCGCGCCAGTCGCGGATGTACGGGCCACCCCGCCATTTTTTTGCCCGTGGGTGTCAGCTTTCCTCCCGGCCCCTCCGTCGCCCCCAGATCCGCCAACAGCCGCTCCGCCCGGTCGACCGATCCCTTTTCCGGCGGATCCACCCAGCGAAAATCGGCCAAGCGCCCCGCCCCGGCCGCCGCCAGCACCAAAGCCGCCTCCGCCAGATCCAACCGACGGACTTCCGGATCCTCGGCCTTGGCCCGCTTCGACCAGTCCGCGTCGGTTTCCAAGCGCACGCAGACACCGGGAGCCGTCCGGCCTGCTCGACCCGCCCGTTGGGCTGCTGACGCGTGACTGATCCTTTCCACCAGCAACGTCTCCAAACCGCGTCGGGGATCATATTTGGCAATCCGGGCGAGTCCCCCGTCCACCACCGCCTTCACTCCATCCAGGGTAAGCGAAGTCTCCGCCACATTGGTGGCCACCACCACTTTCGGCCGGTCATAACGCTGGAGCGCGGCGTCCTGCTCGGTGGGCGGCATCTCCCCGTGCAATGCCAACACCACCGCCTCTTTCTGCCCCAGTCGGGACTCCAAATCCCTCCGGCAACGGTTGATCTCATAGGCCCCCGGCAGGAAAACCAAAACATCCCCTTTTCCCTCCCGCACCAACTGCGCGGCCTCCCGCGCGGCCACCTCCGCCACCCCCGACCCGCTCAGATCCTCCCGTTTGGACAGGTACCGCATCTCCACTGGATACATCCTTCCTTCAGACCGGAGCACCTGCGCCCCAATCGTCTTGGCCAACTTCTCCGTCTCTAAGGTGGCCGACATCACCACCAGCACCAGATCCGGCCGGGCGCTCTCCTGCAGATTTAGGATCCGCCCTAAGGTAAGGTCGCCATAGAGATGCCGCTCATGAACCTCGTCGCATAGTACTGCCTGCCCCCCTTCCAAATTCGGACGGGAGATCATCTGCCGCACCAGCACGCCCTCGGTTACGAAACGGATCCGCGTCTTTGCCGAAGTCAGGTCATCCAGCCGAATCGTGTAACCCACTTCCCCCCCCAGTTCCACCTTCCGCTCCTCCGCCACCCTTTTGGCCAGCATCCGTGCCGCCAACCGCCGTGGCTGCAGGATCACTGCCTGGCCTTGGTCTCCCAGGCACCCCCCCTCCAGCAACATCTGCGGGATCTGGGTCGACTTTCCCGATCCCGTGGGTGCCTCGATCACGATGCGCCGCTTGCCCGCCCGGATGGCCTCCAGCAGCGGCCCCCGGATCTCCTCAATCGGCAAATTCGTCACCATCCCGTGAGTTTATCCATCTGGTTCGTAAAGGTAATCGTAAACGTCAACGACGATTCCCTATGTTCTATCGACTAACTCCTCTCTTCTAAAAAAGTTTCGCCATCCCTAGTTTCCCCATTGAGAATCCCCCCATGTCCTCCGGTAAAAAAGACGGCTGGGGCTCTTCTTTGGGCATTATTCTAGCCGTCACCGGCAGTGCCGTGGGTCTCGGCAACTTCCTCCGTTTTCCCGGACTCGCCGCCAAATATGACGGGGGAGCTTTTCTGATTCCCTACTTTCTGGCTCTGCTTTTCCTCGGCCTGCCCATCGCCTGGTCGGAATGGGCCATGGGTCGCTACGGCGGCCAACGCGGCTTCAACTCCTGCCCTGGGATCTTCCGCACTATCTGGAAAAGTCGTCTCTCCCCTTACTTCGGCGTTCTTGGGCTCATCGTTCCGGTCGTCATCTACATGTACTACCTCTGGATCGAATCCTGGTGTTTGGGCTACGCCCTGAAATACCTCACCGGTGGACTGAACTTGGGCCCGGAAAAAGCTGCCTATGCCGACCATTTCACCAGCTACGTGGGCCTCGGCAATGACGGCGCCTTTTTCCAGCAAGGGATCGGCTTGCCGGTCCTCTGCTTACTGGTTTGCATCGCTCTGAATTTTTTCATCATCTACCGCGGCCTTGGCGGCGGCATTGAAAAGGTCTGCCTTTGGGGAATGCCCCTGCTGGTCATCTGCGCCGTGATCGTCCTCTGCCGGGTTCTCACCCTCGGGACGCCCGACCCTGCCCACCCCGACCGTAACGTGATTGCCGGTTTGGGCTACATGTGGGATATCCGCGGCGGCTTGCCCGGACTTCTACGCTCACTTTCCAACGCCGAGATGTGGATGGCCGCCGCCGGGCAGATCTTCTTCAGCCTCTCCGTCGGCTTCGGTGTCGTCATTAACTATGCCAGCTACCTCAAGAAACGGGACGACATCGCCCTCGGTTCCACCACTGCGGTGGCCGGCAACGAATTTTGTGAGGTCACCCTGGGCGGTCTGACCACCATTCCCGCCGCCTTTCTTTTTCTCGGCGCGGCGGGGGCGGTCGGCGGCACCTTTGGCCTCGGATTCCAAACCCTCCCTCTGGTTTTTGACCGGATGCCCCTGGGACAGCTGTTTGGTTTTCTCTGGTTCTTTCTTCTTTTCATCGCCGCCATCACCAGCTCCCTCTCCATGCTTCAGCCCGCCATCGCTTTTTTTGAGGAAGGCCTGGGACTCGACCGACGCGGGTCCGTCAGTCTCCTCGGCTTCATCACTCTGATGGGTACCGCCATCGTGGTCTGGTTCACCAAGGATCTCGCGGCCCTGGATGCGATGGACTTCTGGGTCGGCAGCTTCTGCATCTTCGTCCTCGCCACCATTCAAACCCTGCTTTACGGCTGGGTCTTGGGACCCAAACGCGGCCGGGAGGAACTGGAACGGGGCGGCCTGCTTCCCATCCCCCGGATCTTCGACTTCGTTATCCGCTACATCTCCCCGGTCTTCCTTCTGACCGTTTTTGTTCTTTGGCTCCACCAATCCTGGGCCGCCAACTGGCAGGCGATCCAAAGCCAACCCGCGGTTCGGATCGCCCTGCTTTTTGTGATCGCCGTGGCTGTTCTCTTTCTCCTGCTGATCGCCCGGGCCGTGCGCACCTGGAAAGCCCGGGAAGTAAAATCTCTATGAGTCTGTACGGCTGGACCCTTTTGATCCTTTCCGTGGGCTTCACCACCGGATCGCTCGTCTGGTGCCTGGCCCGCGTCCTCCGAAACCACGGGAAGCAGGATCGCCTCCACGCCACCTCCGACCTCGATCCACGGGAAACCGACCGATAACCGGCCGATTGATTTTTCCCGCTTACCTCATCCTAATCTCTGCACGCTCCCCGCTATCGTTCACGTTCACATTCACGTTCACGGAATCCCCTATATCCTATCTTCTATCTGCTATCTCCTGCTAACCGCACCGCGGTTAGCAGGCCGGCCAAAACAAGAGCCGCCCGCAATTCTCACAGGTCGCTCCAGCCTTGCCGCCCTTTGCCGCCAACACCGATCCCTGGGTCAATTTCATGTGGCAACCGCCACAGTTCGTCCCGTGCAACACCGGCACAATCGCGGCGTCTTTCTTGTTGGTCAGGATCCGGCGGTACTTGGCCAACAAGCCCTCCTCCACCCCTGCTGCTAGGGCATCGATCTCCGTCCGTAATTCCGCCAACCGGGCCTCCAACTCACCTTTTTTCTTGGTCAGCTCGGCCTCCTTGGCCGCGACTTCCGCCTCCCTGCTTTTGGCCGCCTCCACCTCCGCGGTGGCCAGCTTCTTCGCCCTCTCACCCGCATCCATCAGCTCCAGTTCCCGGTCTTCGATGTCTTGGATCTCCTTCTCCTCCCGGGCAATCTCGGTTCCCAAGGCCTGAAACTCTTCGTTCTTCCGCGTTTCAAACTGCTGGATCTTGTAGCGCGCCACCTTCGTGCGGTGCGACTCCGCCTCCAGCTCCAGTTTCTTCCGCTCCACCTCAGTCTGTTCGGCTTCCAGCCTCTTCCGCTCGGCCGCCGCCCGGATCTCTGCCCGCTTTGTTTCCAGGGCCTTCATCTCGACCGGCCATGCCGTCAGCTCCTTCTCGAGGCGCATTTTTTTCTGCTCCCGCTCCTGCAGAACCAGCAGCTTTTCCATCTCAGGGGCCATCCCGCTCATCGGCTTACCCGTGTCATCTTCTCAACATACTTGGCCAGGAGGTCGCACTCCAGATTCAGTTCATCCCCTTTTTTCCGGTCCTGGAGGGTTGTTACCTCGTAGGTATGGGGAATGATCCAGACATTGAACTTCCGCCCCTCCACCCGGCCGATCGTCAGGCTGATGCCGTCCAACGCCACACACCCCTTGGGCACCAGATAGCGCTCCAGTCCAGCCGGTACTTCCGCTTCCAGTTCCCAGTCCTCCCCGGAACGGGTCCACTGGGTCACCTTCGCGGTCGCCTCAATATGACCCGTCACAAAGTGTCCCCCCACCTTGCCATCAGCCCGCAAGGACCCTTCGAGATTCACCCGGGAGCCCAGCTGGAGCGCCTGCAGGTTCGTTTTAGCCCTCGTCTCGTCCAGCAGATCAAAGGTCAACTGGCTTCCCTTCACCCCGGTCACCGTGAGGCAACAGCCGTTCACCGCGATGCTGTCCCCGATTTTGGCTTCTTTCGCCACCTGCCGGGTCTCGACTTCCAGACTCCACCCCTTCCCCCGCGGTGTTACCGCTTTCACTTTACCCGCCTCTTCCACAATGCCCGTGAACATAAACTTAATTCGCCCCTTTTAGGGTCCCACGCAAGCAAAGGTCCCGGCCCGCGCCAGTCGCCGTGACCCTCCGCCAATCCCATCCCGCCCAACCGCGGACCTGTGCCCCACCTTGGGCCGCACTTTCCGGAGCGAAAAATAACACCACCTCATTCACCAGCCCTGCGGCGATCAACCCCGCGGCGGTTTTGGCTCCACCTTCCACCAACAGCCGGCAAACCCCTCGCTGGTAAAGGTCCCGTAAAATCGCGGACCAGCTACCCCCCCGATACACCAACGTTCGGCTTCGGTGCGCATCGGTGAAAATCTTCGCCCGCCGCGGCAATCGCCCTGACCTCGTCACCACCACCCGCCAAGGCTGCTTTTGCGCCGACATTTCGACATTGGGCAGAATGTCGAAATGTCCTCGCAGGGTAAGGCGGGGGTTATCCCGCCGCACTGTCTCCGCCCCGACCAGGATCGCATCACACCCGGACCTAATTTTTTGCACCTCATCCCTCGCCTGAGGCCCCGTGATCCATTTTTTCCCTGGAATGGCCAAATATCCCTCCAACGTCATCGCCAACTTAAGAATGACCCAAGGCTTGTGGTTGAGCGTCCAGTGTCGGTAGTCCTCGTTCAACTGCTCACACTCTTCCCGCAACACCCCTCGCATCACCCGGATCCCCGCCCGTTGCAGTATCTTGTCCGCCCGGCCCGCATTTCGGGGATCCACATCGGTGGCCCCGTAAATCACCCTGCGAATCCCGGCTCTCCGGATCGCTTGGGTGCAGGGAGGTGTGCGCCCGTGCGTCGTACACGGCTCCAACGTCACATATAAGTCCGCCCCTCGGGCGCTTGCCCCGGCTTTCTGAATCGCGATCGCCTCGGCATGCGGTTGGCCGGCTCCTCGATGAAAACCTGCCCCCACAAGCCTTCCACCTTTCACCAAAATGGCCCCCACCCTCGGATTCGGCCTCGTTCCCTCTCCCGCCCGGCCCGCCAACTCGACCGCCCTTCTCATCCAACGCGACTCTACCTTCATCTCGGCTAAGCGGTGGCTTTGGTAATGGTTCGTTCGGGTCTCCCCAGGTTGGCCCTCGCCTTATCCAGCACCCCGTTCACAAACCTGCCCGATTCCTCCGTGCTCAGCGTCTTCGCCACTTCGATCGCCTCATTCAACGCCGCAATCGGCGGCACATCCTCCGCAAACTTCATCTCCCACAGCGCCAACCGCAGAATGGCCCGGTCCACCGGCGCCAACCGCCCCGGCTCCCAGTTCGTCACCAGCTTTTGTAGCTCCGCATCCACTTCTTTTTGCCGGCCCACCACCGCCCGGATCCGACCCTCCGCAAACTCCTTCGCTTTGGCCTCGGCCTCCGTCAGGCTCCAAAACTCCGTCAACGCCTCTTCCAGCCCTAACCCCGGTACCCCGATCTCCCGTTGATACAGGAACTGAGCCGCCAGGATCCGACCTTCCCTGCGACTACCGGCCACGACGCCCTCCCGCCTTCAATCTCCACATCCGCAACGCTGCCTGCGCCGCTTCCCGACCCCGATTCAACTTCCCCAGACACCTCGCCC
>JACCDW011267218.1_pt1 | contig 12256 bp, 20 predicted proteins | sample 7449781 | NCBI WGS metagenome assembly JACCDW01 (sample SAMN15323449, study PRJNA562643) | freshwater metagenome | isolation source: river surface water | place: USA:Blue River Watershed | collected 2017-08-18
CCACTGATCGATCAGTAGAATGATAATCGATCATTATTCCATGATCAAATATTTGTCTATGATGTTTTAAAAACCAAGGTAACAGATATTCTTCATTATAAAAGTGGCAAAGTATAGTTTTTTTCATGTTAACCTATTAGGTAATTTATCTATACTTACCACTCTAGATTTATTGATATCTACAATTATGATAATATCTAGTTTACGCAGACATTACTCGACTAACTGAAGTCATTACAGCAGCGATACGACCGATGTCGCGCAGTTGTTCTACTGTATAGCCTTCTTTCTTTAGTGTATCGTAATGAGCCTTGACACAGAAATGACATTTGCCCACAATACTTGCTGCTAGGCTATACGATTCAAATCTTGCCTTAGTAGTTCCGCCGTGACTTGCAATAGCATTCATACGTAGTTGTGCTGGCAATCCTGAGAGTTGAGGATCTTCTGCCATTTCAACATAGGGATACCAAACATTGTTCATGGCCATGAGACTGGCTGCGGTAATGGCGGCATTTTTTTCTTTATTAACATCGCCTTCACCAGAGATAGATTGTTCCATCCAAGTCCATAGTTTAGTATTACCTGTGGCAAATACTGAGGCTAGAGCAATACATTGTGCTTCTAACGGATCCAATGTAGAGCGTTTAATAACCGTATCTAAATTTAGTTTTGTATCTTTGGCATAATCAGGAATGCCTTCTTTAAGTTGATCTACCCATTGTGTCATTTTGTTTGTTCTCCGATAATTTTATATCCTCGGCCTGTAGGATGAATTCCATCTCCACTCATATGATCTTCCGGACGTGAAAGAACAGTATCCCCGTATTCTTGTGCAATTTTAAGAACTGCGGCTTGCTGATCGTGTTTTCGATTTTTGCCCAGACCGATCCAAAAAACACGCTCGGCCTTGATTGATGAACGCATTTTTCGTAGTTCCTGTTCGGTTTTTACTCCAGGGTGGTCATTGGCACCTAAACTGATGATTAGAGTTTTTGCTTGTTTACTGCTAGCAACAGGTAGATAGTCCCTATTCCATTGCCAAGTATTCCATCCACCTCTACTATAACTCACACATTCCGGACGATACATTGCCGTTCCTACTGCAATGCTATCTCCTATGATCATACAATCAATCATTTGATAATTTCCTTATCTTTAGTTGATGGTTGAACAATATCCTTTGTAAAAAGATTATTCAATCTTTCAGTTCTTTCTTTATACTCTTCCTCGGATAACCGATGACTTCCGTCACAAAGTGGGTATCTTGTGGTTCTTCCGCAGGTACAATTACTCATTAATATCCCTAGTATTGATATTGTGTTCTTTTACCATAGATTTTTTCAGTAAGGAATCTGCAAGTTTCAATGCTTGTTTTCTTTCTGTTTCAGTTAGTTCATAACATCTAGGATTACGCAAGGGATCGCGCATCAATGGATAGTTAAGATTATTTCTCGATTTTTGAAATAGAAATTTCAACATTATTTTTTTCCGGAGGATAGAACGATTTTACAAATATGCTCAACTCTCTCGATATGTTCAAATGCTCGCCATGGGCTAGTGTCAATTGCCACAACGCCATGCCTGTCCATACCGACGATATTGTAATCAAGTTTTCCAGTATCGGTATTGACACCTATACTTTGAACACAGGCATCTGCCAGTTCCTGAGTGATCGGGGGAATTAGCGGTACATTAGGAGCCACTGTAGTATATCGACTCAGTTCTGGAAATTCGCGTAGTAGGTCGGGTAAATTAATTCCCGCATACATTGCAGCCACAGTATAGGTCGGATGTAGATGCAATACCACACGAACCTCGGTGTCAATTTTTCGTTGAAGTGCTAGATGTAACGGTAGTTCACCACTGGGAGTTAATTGACTACTGATATCAGTATATTCAGAAATTTCATAGCCATGAGTCATAAAAGGAGGAGTGGCACTCAATTTTTCGACAAACTTAATCCGTTTAAACATCTCAGGCTGTAGAGTTTGTTTTCTAATTCCACTAGGAGTAACATAGAAATGATCACGATCACGCCAGCGGATACTGGCGTTACCATCCCTGGCCGTGATCCAATTACGCTTGTAGGCTTCGCCAAATAGTTCAGAGATGGTTTCTAACATTATAGTGTCTCACCGCCTACAGTTCGATTGCAAGCACAGAGTTCTCCAGTTTGGCAAGCATCAAGAACTCGTAGTGTTTCTTCAGGACTACGACCAACGTTAAGATTGTTGACTGTGACATGTTGAATAACATTATCAGGATCAACAACGAACGTGGCACGTAGAGCAGCACCAGCGGGTTGATAGAACACACCAAGTTGATCAACAAGACCTTGTTTGAGATTTTTGTTTCCTTCCCAGTGATAACGTTGTGTATCAGCAAACTGAATGTGCTTGATCTTGCCAAGATCTGGATGAGACTTTTGCCAAGCAAGTTTGCAAAACTCGTTGTCAGTGCTGCCAGTTAGCAGAACAGCATCACGATCGGCAAAGTCTTGGAATAGTTTGTCGTAGGCCACAATCTCAGTGGGGCATACAAAGGTAAAATCTTTTGGGTAGTAAACAATCACTTTCCACTTGCCAGGGAATGATTGTTCTGTAATATCAAAAAATTGATCGCTACCTGGATTTACTCCGGTAACAACGAAAGGTTCGAGTGTGTCACCAACTGTTTTCATTTGTGTTTCTCCTTGTGTGTAAAATGAAATAATTGCATCTTTTATTGTATAGGTATTTAATATAAAAATCTACTATTGTTGACTATTTTGCCATTGTATTTTTTAATGGTGATAATAGTTAAAATAAAATAGGCTCCGAAGAGCCTATTACTATTTTTGGTTACAAGGCATAGTTGCCCCGGCTTAGCCTTACGCGGCTAAAGCAAATACCTCATCATTGGCATTTATAGTTTTTTGCTTCTACGGCCAGGAACTCCTAACCCTAACGGCTTTCACATTGCCGATTCTCCAGTAGCCCTTTAAACGCAATCGAAACCATGACCGGCCCATTAGTAAGAATATTTCTAGTGATCCACGGACTAGTACCACGCCACTATTTTTTGCGCTATTATTTGGTGCGAAAAATATTCTTACTGGTGGACCGGAGGGGAGTCGAACCCCTGTCTTGCCTTTATACCTCTACCTTCAACGAATATTTCTATTTATTTTAGAAAACTTGATATATTTTGTCAAGCATAATTTGAACTACTTGATCACTAACTGTTACTTCATATTAATCAAGGGAGACTTAACGGTGAATTAGGTGTTCCAACATAGGTAATACTTAAGATATTCCAATGTTCCGAAAGCTGTTCAATAAGTTCTTCTTCGGAGTTGCTTATTACAATAACATTTTGTACTACTTCTCCTTTATTTTTTATACCATATTTGTCTTCCAAAACACATACGTACTTGTTCATAAAACTTCCTTAGATATAAAATTTATCATTGAACCAACACTTTTTTATATACATCATTTATTAAAATGAGTGGCAAACTTCCTAGGGCGTGTAGAGCCTTTGCCGAGCCAATTGAGTCTTTCACTGCAACAATCTGTTACACAGATTTACCCCTACGAAAGCATAAAATATTTATTGGTCATTGACCATAAACGGTTAATCTCCAAGATTCTAACTTGCCTATGTTATAGGATCTTAGATCGGTTATGATCAATGACCAACTACCCTGAGCAAATTCTCCCATATGATGCACTGATCCAAATTTCCATTTTTTAAAAGCACCACAAGGATCAGAAATAGAACCATTACAGGTTCTCATATCAACTAATTTACCCTTTTTCCCTTCTGCGCTTTGTATCTCTATTCTTAGATCACCGTGATAACTATGTGTTGTAGATACCTCGATTTCAACAAATTCGATCTTGGTAATCTCAGGGCAATATAAGCTTGTGGTAACAGTTAACGGCTCCCAAGACACATCGGATATATCCTGATTAATTATTTTTAATCCACTATCACATTTTCGTTGTTGATTGCTTTTTCCCACTGAATTCCAAGTTAAGACTTGTTGAACTGCTGCTTCAGCATCGATAATACCATATCCATAATAAGGGTGTACCCAACCACTACCGCCCGAGGCAATTCTCCATTGTGGGTCAAGTGGATCATTTTTTCTGGCAGTTTGGGCCAAAATTAGTTGTATATCCCTCCAACTCAATGGATCAAGATACTTGGGTCTAGCTGATAACATTAAAGCAATAACTCCAGTAACCTGTGGTGCAGCCGCTGAAGATCCGGAAAAGTCTTGTCTATAACCACCATTAAGTGCTGTAGTTACTATGTTTTTATTTTTACCTTCGCTGTGAGCACAAACTAGAATATTAGTACCCTGTTCAGAACTTGCAGTACGTTGTCCACGATCGTTAACAGCACAAACGGTGATTATTCCTCTTTTATTTAAAAATCCATCAAGATTTGAATTATCATTTGGGCCGCCATTACCGCTGGAAAAAACAAAAATAGATCCGTATCCATTTCTTCCTTGCTCTATTCCTTGCTGTATAGCCAAAGGAAATAATGTTCCAGCATCTGTTACTGCACCGGTGTCGGGAGATCCCCAACTATTATGATATATAGAAATTCTTTGATTATCTTTGGTCAATGTTTCGTAAAGATTTTGTTCGGTCATTGATGACAAAGTGTCATAGGCAATCAAACTGGCTCTCGGAGCAACTCCGGAAATACCGATGTAATTATTGTCTCGAGCTAGAATAATTCCAGCAACTGCGGTACCGTGATGATCTTTAGAAAAGTTACAAGGAATCGGTAATCCGCTGACATTACCCGATCTAAAACTGATGCTTCCGGGAACTACATTTTCCTTGATGTCAGGATGTGTAAGTTCCACTGCATCGTCGATTACAGCAACAATTACACCTTGACCTAGACTATATTTCCAAGCATTTGTGATACGAATGTCTTCATTAACGATTCCTCCACTTTGTCCTAGATTTTTCAAACTCCATTGATTTTCAAATAAAGGATCAGAACCAATTATAAAAGAATTATTATTAACAGCATAGATTAGATCGCAATTTTCTCCTGCACTTATAGTTGCTGGAGAATTTATTGATTCTGTGGTAGAACTGCCTCCGCAGCCTGTTATTAGATGTCCTAGTATAATAATTAAAAATATATTAAAACATCTAAAAAACATTGCATCATGCTACCTGTTTAAGGCCTACCATAAATGGAATACCTGGGTTACCTATTACTATTGTTCCTACTTTGTTAACAGGTTTTACAGAAACATTAATACCATTTCCGGAATGAAAACTTATATGAATCCAACAACCTTTTGGATTTTTTTCTAACAATAATTGATCGAATGCAATATTATCTTTAATCCATACAGCAATATCATAATAATCACGAGGAGAAACACCCTTAAACTGAATATCCATTGCTTCCCCAGTTCCGTGTTGTGCTTGATTATTTCCTTGCCTAAAGGTATTAGTAACAAAAACATTTGGATATTTTGCCTTAATAGGCTCGTAACAATTTGAAGCTAAATTAGCTAAATTATTTAATTGTTGAGCAACTGTTAATCCCTTTTGTGCTTTGAGCCATTTTCGATCGCTATCTGGGCTTGTCCCTCCTGGCCAAAAGGTAGTATTTTTGGTGAAAGTGGAAAGAGGTGTACTAGCTGTTAGTTGAAGAGAAGTATAGATCGGATGAGTCGCTGGATATTCGCTGTCTGTATAGCTGCCAAATGATCCAGGAGTAACAGTTCCACCTCCACCTGCTGGCGGAGCATTATCCTGTTGCAAGACGAGTATAGTAGCTGTTGATGTTGAAACTGTGTTCGGAGTTAAAACTCCCGATGCAAGTCCAGAAACGATATTCTGCTGAATTAGCGTAACACGACTACTTGTTGAAACAGTGTCTTCAAAATCAATATTGTCGGCATCGACTTTGTCATTGATATATTCGTTTTCTGGGGTATTAATAAATATTCCATCAATAGATAACCCCTGTGCTGCAAAAAAAGCTTCTTCTCCGCCAGGAGGTAGCCAAGTTGCCACTAATACATTGTTAGCATAAACATTGGTTGCATGATAAACATCTTTTATTCTTCCACTGCCGGGCACGTAGGGCATTTTTCTCTCCTTTAAGACAAGGCTATTCCAGTAGTTCCTTGCATATATTGATCAGCAGCTTCTTTTTTGCTAGGAATCATAACAAATACATGGGATCGCTTGATACTCATTGTGTCTTTTTGTCCAAGGAAAATCCAAGGCATCATTCCTAGTCCTTGTGGTCCTACATGTACAGCCAAGGGTTTAGTAATTTTAATTTCATCAGAAGTTTCGCAATCAAATCTTGCAATGATTTCATCACCGTTTAATAATTTTAAGCTAACGACATCTCCGCTAGCAATTGGTTTTTCAAGTAACATGATTTCCTTTTTCATCAACTTCGATCCAAGTGTGGTCACCTAACCACTTGACTCCACAAATATAAGTATATTTGTCAGGAGCCGATGTAGACCATTCATGTGGACCGATCACAATTAGTCTAGTAATTTCTTCTTCACTATCAAATACCAACCAATAAATTCTCCCATGATAAATTTGAAATTTATATTGGGCAGAATGTATTGCATCTGTAAGTTCTAATCTTCTTTTAAGTTTTTCGGCCTGTTTTTGTAAAACATCAACTAATTCTATTATTCGATTATATTCTTGCTGAGCATACATTCTGGCCACATTGACCATAATGTCTTTTTGTTTTTCTACTGGGATTAGATCAAACTTTGGCCCAGATGATTCAGTGGCATAAGGAGTTACGTTTCGATTAAAAAAAGGAACTAGGCTATCTCCTATTTTTGCATCAAAACTTTCTCTACCCTGAGCAAGATTAGAACGAGGTTCAGTCATTACCTATCAATCGTTCTAGAGTTTTATAATGATCGTAGGCCTTACGCAATGCTTCATATTTTTCTAATTTTTTAGGATCCGGCTGTAGGATAGCCAATCGATCTTCGATTTTAGAAAATAATTCTTCTAGGCTACGACCTTTCCATTTAACATCGCCCTCAAACTCTGCATCTCCTTTAACACTTAAAGTAGCGCCAGATAAAGATCCAGAGCCTGTTATGATAGGAGATGTTGATTGATTGCTGATAGCATAGTTAGAATAGGAAAATGAATTTAGAGCTGTATTCTGATTAGTTTGCTGATAATAATCAGTAATAGAATACCCATCTTGGGGATTATTAGACATTTTCTGTTTCAAAATATTTTTTCAGTTCATTGAACCCACCGATGTTTTTTCCATCGATGATGATCTGCGGAACTGTTCTAGCAGTGGGAATATCTTCGAGTAAATCTTCTTTAGTCCAACCGTCACCGATTTTTCTTTCTTCGAAAACAATGCCTTTTTGTTTGAGTAAAGACTTTGCTTGATCACAAAAGGGACAACTATATTTTGACCATACAACTACTTGCATAATTATTTTTTCCTTTTACCACTGATATATTTTTTAGCTGCTCGACGAGCCATTTCATTCATACTTTTTGGTTTTGGAGCACTAGGTTTAAGTTTTCTCATGGGCATGTTATTTTTCCTTTTCAATTTCTACAATAACAGTATCACCTACTAGTTCTTGTACAATTGTTTCTAGATTAGCAGAAAAATCATCATTAATCAAACTATCTTCGACCTCTTCTGAGTTTTTAACTAGTTTACTTAATTTTATAATAATAATCTCTTCTTGTATTTTGGCCATTTTATTCTCACAATTCGGGAAGTTCTTCTCTATCTACTTCTTCACCCATTACCCCGATTACATAATTAGTTGATTCAGTTTCTTGTAAAGCCGATTGCTTTTTAGAAATATTAACGTGTTTGTTAAACCAAGGAATGGGAGTAGTTTTAGGATGATCAGACAAGTATTTAATACCAATTTCTTTTAACTTGACAAATGCTGTATAATCAACAAAGTCTTTTAATATATTGGCGTTTAGGCCGATCACTACACCTTTCTTGAATAGATATTCTGCCCAAGATTTTTCTTCTTCGATAATCTCCATATACATTGCATAGACCTGATCTTTGCATTCATCCTGTAGTTTTTGAAAGTCTACATCATCTTTGACCACAGTATTAATGATCCAAGCAGTCCATTCTGCATGAAGGATTTCGTCCTGTAAAATCAAACTGATGATATTACCATTACCGATATAAATCTTATTTTCCACCATGGCCAATGATGTGGCAAAACTGACCATGAATCGTAGAGCTTCTAAGGCATAGGATGCATTTAATGCTAGCCAAATTGCACGTTTGTGATCGTATACAGGAATATCTTCGCCTAACTCCTTTCGACAATTAAGCATATGGAGATCATCATAATAACGACCTATGTTTGATGCCATGTTGGCAATTTCTGCGGTATCATGAATTTTATTAAATTCTTCTTTAGGGACACCATAGACGTTTCTAATAATGTGACTATAACTTTTACTATGAATAGATGTTTCAAAAAATCCCCAAGTTAAAGTCAATGCTTCTAATTCTGGAATACTGCATACAGGTCCAAATACTTGGCTTGGAGCCCGCCCTTGAATACTATCTAAGGCGGTTTGCCTTAATAAGTTACTGGTAAAAATGTGTTTGATAGCTTCTGAAGATTCTTTGTGATCAATCTTGTCCTTAGTCAACGAAATTTCTTCTGGTACCCAAAAAAATCCTCGTGCTAATTCCTCAAATTTCTGAAGTTTAGGATATTTTACTTCTTCAAATCTCTGAACTGTTACAGGACCTTCGGGATCCAAGAACATACGACGTTTTAGATAATTAGTTGGCTTTTTAAAATCATATTGTGATTTGCTCATTTTAACTCTGTCTCCAGTGTAGAATTATATTTTTTATTTGCTGATATTTTTAAGTTTAGTCTTCTTTGACGCATTTGTCACATTCACAATCGGGACAACACTCACACATATCGCAACTATATCCACAATGAGATTCACAGCCACAAACACAAAATCTGTATGTGAATCTTTTGTAGTTGTCAAGTTCTTCCATGCTTTTGCTCCTAGATCATAATTTACATGCCTCACATTGATCATCTTCTAACTCTTCATAAATGACTACGTTGTCAGCAGCGTTGATATAGTTACCGATAACATTAGGTGTAGAGTTTGTGGCAGTAATACCTGCTTTAGCCCCAACTTTATTGATCAAGCTGTAATATATGGTCTTAATTCCCCACTTATAAGCCAACATTAGATTTTTTGCAACCAATGTTCCTGGTACCTTACCATTTTTATAATGGGCAGGATTGTAAAAAGTATTGGTGCTAAGACTCTGATCAATATAGGCAGCTAAGACCGCAGCAGTTTTAAGATAATCTACACAATCAGTTTGATCCCACATTAATTGATAACGATTTTTAAGTCGTCGATATTCCGGTACAACCTGTACGAAACTTCCTGCTTTGCTTTCTTTGACAGAAATCAGTTCCATAGGCATTTCGATTCCGTTGGTAGAATTAAGCACCACCGAACTAGATTCCACAGGGGCCACTGCCATTAGTGTACCATTTCGTATACCATACTTGAGCATTTTTGTACGTAGCCCTTCCCAATCTAGCGTAGCAGAGGGAGTAAAGTCTGTAAGTTCATTTACACCAGGGTTTCTACGTTCCCAGGGAAATACGCCTTGTCCATAGTAAGTATGTTGACTGCGACCACAAGCACCGCGCTCCTCTGCAAGATCTACACTAGTTTCGGTTAGATAATAAGCTTGGTGTTCCATCCAACGCTTAATTTCTGCCAATGCTTCGGCGGATCCATATTTATAGTTACGTCTTGCATGCCAATAGGCCAAATTGGTAATTCCTACACCTAATGGTTCAAAATCTTGATTTGCCAATTTACTTTGAATGCTGAGAAAATCTTGATAGTTTAGTAGATTGCTAAGACTACGAACCAACACTTTACAGGCTTTACGCATTTCCTGTGGGGTACGGAATGCTCCCCAATTAATCGATCCAAGAGTGCATAAAGCCACTCTGCCCTCTTCTTCTTCAATTTCATAATACTCATATTCATCATCCAATTCTTCTGGAAGATAATCTATTTCTTCATATAGTTTGTTCATACCAAATACATTCCTTATTATGTTCTACTTCTTTTCCGACATAGTGTGTAGCACCACAACAAATACAATAACCCTCAATACCGGATCGTTGTATTTCTTCCTGTCGTTTCTTTTCCTGATATTCTCTTAACCTATCAGAAAAATTAAATTCTTTTTCCATATTTTGTAATTAAGTAATAACTTTTACCTGTTGCTTCTATAGCCTCTGCTATACTGCCATAAACAACACCACCATATTCAATTTTTACTGCTTCATGATGATTGCTACCTTTTATTGCTAAATCTTTCAGTTGTTGACTTCTTTCTTCTTTGGTCATAAACACATATTCTTTGTGCTCATAGTCAACATCTCTCTTGTTCGTCAATTTTTTACACTTATATCCTTTATAACTACTTTTTCGTCCTCGCGCAACTGCACTCATTGCACTAGCATTTAATTTATTTTGACGACAATATTCAAGCATATTAGTAATAGTTAAGACCTCTTGTTTAGGAGTAATGATCTCCCAATCATCAGCTATCTTTAGTTTTTGCTCGTCTTTCATCGCTTTGCCTTTGTTGTTTATAACTAAATCCCCAGAAGCAAATTTCTTTTTCTTAGTAGCAGATATTTTAGAACCATTGCCACAATCACCTCCGCCGGCAGTAGGAGAAATATTATAGTATCTTGGACTTTTGGCACAATTCAATGTATCTAAATAATATTGCTCTCTTACCAAAATATCTTCTTCCTTTTCAATATATTCTACAATAGTTCTTTCAAAATTTTCAATACCATATTTATTTTTGGCATTTTCAAATCTTTTACCACTTCCGGTATAACCATCATCGATTGTGCCTTTATGTGATCCTAGATATTTCATTCCATCTAATTTATTTGTCCATTCATATATAAAACCCGAGTAGTTCATTTGTGCCTCCTGTACGTTTATTTATCATTACTCTGTACTTTGGGCACATTTAATTATTTTATTTTTCTAATACTTACTATGTCAGATGATTTGTTTTTCATAAACTCATCCACTTTATCTTTTTTGACGCGAATCAATTTTTTCTTTGATTCTAATCTTTGGAAGGGTTTCGTCGGAAGTAAAATTTCTTGGCAAAGATTTGATTGATATATTGGATCTACTTTGGTGTCAAATGGACCTTGGTTAATAACATTATCGATGTTAACTAGATAAATTCTTCCTGTATCGGTGCGTTCTTTAAGTATACCATTCTTGAAAATTTCTTCGGTAGAAATAACTTTTTTCTTTTTAGTTTTGTCTTGTTCGTACTGTAGATATAGTCGTTCAAATTCTTTACTGCTTCTATAATATGCTTCGTAAAGATCCGGAACTTCGTGTGGATCAAACAATGTAATGTCTTGACCGTTTTTATATCTACGCCAAAACATTGCATTAACTACTACACTGTAGTCCATTTGTCGAACTCTGGTCTCCTCAGTACCTTGATTGTTTTTAAGAACAATTAAATCCTCAAATTGATAATGCCAAACTGGAAATGTAACAGTGCAACTGGCATTACGTATTCCGCCTTGACTGCAACTGCGTAGATCGCTGAACCATTTCTTGAGGAAAGGTATCATACCCGTATGTTTGATTTCACCATTACGAATTGGGGAACCTAAGGGGCGAATTCGACCAATTTCCAGGCCAATTCCGGCTCGTTTTGAAGCATATTTGGCCATCATTTCGCCGGCTGCGAAGATACTATCTAAAGTATCGTCACTACTGATAAGAACACAACTACTGAACTGTTTAGTTGTAGTACCAAGCCCTGCTAGTACAGGTGTGGCAAGAGTAAAATGTCCATCGCTGGCACATTCGTAGTATTCTTTTACAAGTTTTAATCTTTGATCTTTGGGTTCTGCGTGAAATGCCGTAGCAGCAGCAATAGCATAACGAACCTGAGGAGTTTCATATATTTGCCCTGTAGCACGATTTTGAACAAGATATTTTTCCGACAACTGTGCAATAGCAGCATAGGTATATGATTCATCCTTGCTGTGATCAATAAAAAGATCGATTATGTTCCACTCATCTTCTGTATACCACTTTAGTAACTCTGGAGTATACATTCCTAGTTCAATATTTCTTTTAACTATTTCATAGAGTTTAGG
>JACCDW010181646.1_pt1 | contig 12255 bp, 11 predicted proteins | sample 7449781 | NCBI WGS metagenome assembly JACCDW01 (sample SAMN15323449, study PRJNA562643) | freshwater metagenome | isolation source: river surface water | place: USA:Blue River Watershed | collected 2017-08-18
TAGTGAAACAGCATGGGTAGGCGGTGACATAGATTATACCATTTATAACGATACAACTATCGATGAATTGTTTGAACAGATTAAAAATCTGGTGTTAGATCGCCCTGTCTCCATGGCAGCTTGAGTTTATGTAAGATTTTCTGACAGTTAGCGCAGACTGTTTTAAGATTTGAATATTTGCAGTTACTAGGATTGCCGTCTACATAGTAAACATCAAATTGCTCAGTATGTTTAGAACTAAAGCCACATTTATCACATGTGGCTTTTTTCTTATAACCAGCCTTAGCCCATTTAGGTAATCCTTCTTTTCTTCCTCGTGAACAATGATCGCATTTTGATCTATAAAAAGGTTTCCCTTCTTTGTAGTAGTTAATTGCGACTGGTCTCTTTTGACAAATTTTACAAAGATCTCTCATACCCCGCCCTTTTTGCTGCCCTTTTGTTGTATTTAACCAGGTAAAAATTTACCATGCCTGCTAAATATAACAAGTAATCCATTAAGGAGACCAGAGAATGGCAACATTAGAATCCCCAGGCGTCCAAGTTACCGTCATTGACGAGAGCTTTTATACACCATCTGCACCCGGAACAGTGCCGATGGTATTTGTAGCGTCTGCACAAGATAAAACAAACCCTAGCGGAACAATCGCTCAGGGAACAACCGCAGCAAATGCTGGAAAAGTTTGGTTAATTACAAGTCAGCGTGATCTAACAGATACATTTGGCACACCTGTTTTCTATACTGATGCAAGTAGTAATCCGCAACATGGCAATGAACTAAATGAATACGGTTTACAAGCCGCATATAGCGTATTAGGTGCAAGTAGCAGAGCGTATATTGTTCGTGCTGACTTAGATCTAGCTGATCTAAGACCACAGAGCGATGCACCAAACGGTAATCCTGAGCCAGGCACATTCTGGGTCGATACTGATGCTACATCGTTTGGTATTAAAGAATGGAATGCCACAACACAGAAGTTTACCGTTAAGACTCCTATTGTTCTAAATGACGATAGTCCTTCTGATCAGTTTAGCGGTTCTTATCCTGCACAATCTGTTGGCAGTATCGGTGACTACTGCATGGTAGTAAGCTACACTAAAGGAACAACCCTTTATGTAAAGATGTCAGACAATACATGGGAAATTGTAAGAGACAATATCGGAACATCTACTAAACGAGTTCAAATTAGTCCTCACTATCAATATCCTAACTGGACTACAAGCACAGATAGTGGTAGTGTTTGGGTGACTACAACAGTTCCTGCAAATGGCGCTAACTGGAATGTAAAATATTACAACGGTAGCACTAGAGCGTGGACAACTGTAAGTGCTCCTATTTACGCAGGTAGGAAAGAAGCAATTTATGCTTTAGATCCTAGCGGCGGCGGAAAAAATATTGCTCTAAGATCTGTATTCATTGACTCTAATCCAGAAAACGATGCTGAAGATACAGCTTCTTTCAAACTATATCAAAGAAATAGCACAGGTGCAACTGTTGCAACTGGAAATGCATCAACTACTGTAGTTCCTGTAGGAACATCTACATTTACAATTAGAGCAACTACAACAGGAACAGGCGCATGGGGTTCACCTGTTACTGGAACAATTACAATTCCAACTACTTCTACGGCAAAAATTGCTTCTCTAATTCCAGCAGTAGTAGCAAGTTTAAATATTCCTGGAGTAACTGCTTCTTTTAACACTGCAACAAGCAAGCTATCTATTACACACGCTAACGGTGGCGACATTGAAATTGATGACGGAGCTAACACTCCGTTTGCTAGTTCAGGTTTTACAGTTGGAACAGATAATAACATCTACGCACCTCCAACCGCAGACACTGGATACAATTTCTATATCTCCAACTGGAAACCTTTAGTATATGAAGCAACAAATAATGCTCCATTTACAGATCCAGCAGACGGAACATTATGGTATAGTTCTGTTGTTGACGAAGTAGATATCTTAATTCACGATGGTGATACATGGGTTCCTTACTTTGCAAATGTTGCAGGAACTGACCCCGCAGGTCCTATGGTTCAAGCAACTGAACCAGTTAACGGTGATCGCAGCGACGGCGGAAACCTAGTTACTGGAGACATGTGGATTGATACAAGTGATCTAGAAAATTACGGAAAGAACATTTACATTTACGATTCTACAATTACAGTAGGAAGTAAGTGGGTTCTGCAAGATACAACAGATCAGGATACTCCTGATGGATGGTTATTTGCTGATGCACGTTGGGCAACTAACGGCGGATCTAAAGAACCATCTAGCATTGCTGAACTAATTGCAAGCGAATATCTAGACCCAGATGCACCAGACCCAGCACTATATCCAAAAGGTATGAAACTATGGAATACACGCCGTAGTGGATTCAACGTTAAGAAATATATTGTTGGACACCTAAACTTAGAAGCAAACGACGGTGAGAACAGACGTTTTAATGATCAATCTATGGACGGCTATGTAGCTGACCGTTGGGTAAGTCAATACCCCACAGCAGCAAACGGATCTGGCCAGTTTGGTCGTAAGGCTCAGAGAGCACAAGTTATTAATGCGTTTAAGGAACTTATTGATTCTAATCAAGGAATCCGTGATACAGATACCTTAAACTTTAACTTGATTGCAACTCCTGGTTATCCAGAAGCAATTCAGAACATGATTGCATTCAACAACGATAGAGGTATTACTGCATTTGTTGTCGGCGATACACCGTTCCGTTTACAACCAACAGGCACTACATTAAATGCATGGGGTCTAAACAGCAACCGTGCGCTAGATAACGGTGACGATGGCGCAGTTAGCTACGACGAATACATGGCTATGTATTACCCAAGTGGTTATACAAACGACAATACAGGAAACTATATTGTTGTTCCGCCAAGTCACATGATGCTACGCACTATTATCAATAGTGACGCAAAGAGCTACCCATGGTTTGCTCCAGCAGGAACACGTCGTGGTGGTGTTGATAACGCAACAGCAGTCGGATATATCGATAATGAAGGCGAATTCCGTTCTGTAGCACTACATAACAGCCTACGCGATGTGTTAGATGATGTTAAGATTAATCCAATTGCTACACTAACAGGCGTTGGTATTCTTGCATACGGTCAAAGAACTCGTGCGAGAAATGCAAGTGCTTTAGACAGAATTAACGTAAGTCGTCTAGTTTGCTACCTACGTAGACAGCTAGATATTATGGCTCGTCCATTCTTGTTTGAGCCAAATGATGCTCAAACACGTAGAGAAATTAAAGCCGCAGCAGAAAGCCTATTGTTGGAATTAGTGGGTCAACGAGCACTTTATGACTTTATTGTAGTCTGTGATGAAACAAATAATACACCTGCACGTATCGATCGCAGTGAACTTTACCTAGACATTGCTATCGAACCAGTTAAAGCAGTTGAATTCATTTACATTCCTCTACGCTTAAAGAATACTGGTGATATTGCAGCCGGACTATAAGTGGTAAATAAAAAGAATAAGGAGCAGTTAAATGCCAATCGCAAGTTTAAATAGATTTACAGTTCCTTTGAGTGCTACCCAAGCGGCATCCACTCAAGGACTGTTAATGCCAAAATTAAAGTATCGCTTCCGCGTTACTTTAGATCAGTTTGGCGTAGCAGGAACTCCTAGCACAGAACTAACTAAACAAGTTATGAACGTAACCAGACCAGATGTTACATTTGAAACTGTAACGTTACCTGTTTACAATAGCACAGTTAAAATTCTAGGTAAGCACAGTTTTGCTGATGCTAAACTAACAGTTCGTGACGATGCTAGCGGTGTTGTTAGCAGAAAAGTAGGAGAACAGTTACAGAAACAGTTTGACTTCTTTGAACAAAGTGGTGCAGCAAGTGCTATTGATTATAAGTTTAGAATGCGTGTAGAAATTCTAGACGGTGGTAACGGTGCATTTGAGCCAGTAACATTAGAAAGTTTTGAATTCTTAGGATGCTGGGTAAAGCAAGCAACGTATCAAGGTGGTGATTACGGTAGTAACGATCCAATGGATATTGCACTAACTATCTGTTACGATAATGCAATCCAGCTAGAAGCCCCTGGCGGCGCTGCAAGCGGTATTGGCCTAGAAGCTGGCCGTGTTGTAAGACCAAGAGGCGCTCAAGGTCTAGCTACAGGTTAATAGTTTTAATAATCAACAGGCCCGGACTAAACCCCGGGCTTTTTCTTTGGCTAAATATTCTTAACTATGAGCTCATTTAACAATTACTTAACTCTTGTTCCCGGAACTACGATGCGTGATTATCAGCACGCAACTAGGTTATATCTTGACGGAAAATATGCCAAGGTTCCTAAATTTGGCTTTGTATATTTTGTAAAGTTGAATATTAATAACGGTGTGATTATTGATCAAAACTGGGAAAAAAGCAAAAATGAAGTAGGACTACTTGCTAAAAAAATCGATCTTCCTAAATTTGGTGTAACAACAGAAACACTAAATCAATATAATAGAAAGACTGTAGTTCAAAGCAAATTAGCCTATCAACCTATAAGCATTATGTTCCACGACGATAACAGTAACATATCTCATAACTTATGGGTGAATTACGTTAGGCATTATTTTGCAGATAGTAATTATAACGATCCTACAGTAAGTTCTATTAATGGTAACAATACGCCTGAAGCATTTCAAGATACAAAATACGGAACTGTAGATTACACATATGGTAGATACGATAGAGGTAGAGAGCAGCCATTCTTTCAGTCTATTGAAATCTATGTTATGTATCAAGGCAAGTTTACAAAATATACTTTAGTTAATCCTAAAGTTACAGAATGGGCATACGACAGTCTTGATCAATCTGAAGGCGGAAAAATTCTTCAAAATAGAATGAATATTGCTTATGAAAATGTGTTCTATGCAACAGGCACAGTTCAGCCTGGCAAACAGCCAGAAGAGTGGGCCCTGAGCTATTATGACAATGCAGGAAGTCCGTTAAAAATTGCAGGTAACCAAACTAATGCAAATCAGTCTGGAAGCCCTTCGAGATCAAATTCTAACTTTGATAAGCCAGGACCAGATAGAGTCTATGGTCGCGTGGGTGGGCAAGCTAGCAGTCCTAATCCATTACTCGATATAGCTATGATTCTGGCTAAAAACTATGTTAATAAAAATGGTTTAACAAGACTAGGTCCGACAGGTTACAATATTGCACAGGGCGCACTAGGAGCTCTAAGTTCTGGTCCTGGTAAGTTTGCAAGTCCTCCTACTACACAAGATCAGCCAGGTATCTTTAACCTTCCAGGTGGTGTAGGTATTAATATTTTTAAAGGATTTAATACAAGTGTTGACGGAAAAATTAGAGCAAATCCTGCGTCAATTATATTTCCTCCAAGGGGTTAACTAATGAATTCTTATTCAAATATCCCAGTTAGTAATACTACAGATCCTACTGTTCAAGCGTTTGATAATTTTTATTCAGCACCTGTAGAGTTAAATGCATCTGTTTTAGCTGCAATGAAAGGTTACTTTACAAACAGAGGGTTTGGAGAAGTATCTGCAGAATCTATTGCAGTTATTATTATGAAACAAGCAAAACAAGATGGTTATAATGCTATGGAGATTCTTGATACGTTGAAAGGTCTTAACGACGTTGAACTATCGGGACTAGTTGCAGAAATTCTTAACTACAATAGATTTAAATCCAGTAGTTTAGGATACGCAGCAGTTTTTCAACCAAACCCAGAAATTGCTAGAAACATAATTGCATGAGTTTAAAATTTAGTCAAGGTCTTTTTAAAGTAAAAAACCCAGGAAAATATGTTGGTAGCAGAGAACCGACATATAGAAGCGGTTGGGAATTTACAGTAATGACATTTTTAGATAATAACCCCAGTATTCAACAATGGGCAAGTGAACCGGTTAAGATACCTTATAGAGATCCGTTAACTGGTAAACAAACAGTCTACGTTCCTGATTTTTTAGTTGTATACCTAGACAAAGCACAAAAGAATCATGCTGAGCTTTGGGAAGTAAAACCTGTTAAACAAACACTAAAAGAAAAAGTTGGCAAAAATCCCTACGATCAAGCACAGTTTGTAAAAAATCAAGCAAAATGGGCAGCAGCATCGGCGTGGTGTCAACAGCAGGGAATTAAATTTAGAATTATCAACGAAACTGATATTTTTCATAACCCGTCCAAAAAGCGATAAGTAAAGGTATGACTAAAAGACTAGAAGAATTACTAAATGTTGAGCCTACTCAACCAGTCATTCAGCCAACAGCCGCTGATACTACACCTGTTCCGACTATTGACTTGCAGGATAAATTAGAAGAATTTGATAAAATTGCTTCTGCACTTCCTGTAGTAAAAGGGCTAGGTGAAATCAGTGATCAAGAGCTAGATGCACTTGCTGGAAAAGCAGAAAAAGCCTACGATGATCTTATGGATTTAGGTATGAACGTTGAAGCACGTTACGGCGCAAGAATGTTTGAAGTTGCTGCTCAAATGATGAATGCTGCAATTCAGGCTAAATCAAATAAAATTGATAAAAAACTAAAAATGGTTGATTTACAACTAAAGAAATTAGCTATTGATAAAAAACATGGTAGTAATGAAGGTAATACTGTAGAAGGTGAAGGTTACATTATCACTGATAGAAACAGTATACTCGAGAGGTTAAAGAATCTCAAATCTTAATAAATAATAGACTATGAAATCATTCAAAGACTATCTAACAGAATCTAAAAAGCAATATGATTTTAAGATCAAAATTGCTGGGGATTTTACCGCTGAACAAGAAGACGGACTAAAATCTGCATTAGACAAATATGCAGTTAGTGGATTCAAGAAAGCAGGTAAAACACCTATCCAAACATTGCCTTTAGATTTTCCGCAAGTTAAAAATTGTGAAGTAAACATCTACGAAGTTATTTTAGATTATCCTACTACACAATTTGAACTAACAGAATATATTAGCAACTGCTGCAATATTAGTAAATCACATCTAGCTGTTCGTCGCCCTGGCGAGCCTAGCGAAGAATACCAACATGAAGAACCGAAGCGTGAAGGTGCTTTACTAAACGACCCTAATTATAAAGAAGCTGGTAATCCTCAGTTTGAAGATTATTACGGTGACAAATATAATACTGGATTTGTAAAAGAATTAAATGATATTCTAAAATTACAAAGAAAAGAACGTGGGGAGCAAATCCCTACAGAAGGTGCTGCTAAGTTTAATACAGATAGTCCAGAAGGCACCAAAAGTCTGTTAAAGCAGGCTGAAGACCTAAGGAAATAATTATGTATATGATCGACGTTTTAAAAAGACTAGCAGAACTTGATGCTCAGAATCCTAATATAATTAAGGAAGATCAGCAAGTAGATGAGTGCGGTATGATGCCTCCTATGGGTGGGATGGATCGTCCATCTACACCTGCAAGCATTAACATGACAGCCGCAAGTGGTCCAGAACTAAGCGGTATGCTACGCGATATTATGCAACTTGCAGGTATGAGTGCAAAGACAGAACCAGCAATGACTGAACCAATGTCTGCTCCTGTTATGGCATTAGAGCCAGCAGGTAGCGACGATATGGGGCCTCCTAGTCCTGTAGACTCTATGCGTTCTGTATTAGATAAACTAAACCCCGACGACGAAGAAGGCGACGATGAAATTTCTCGTCCAGAAGGCGACGTCGACGGAGACGGTGATCACGACATGAAAGATCACGACAAAGAAAAGGTAGATGAATTTGACAATGAACCTAATCCTAAAACAACAGGTTACGGGTCAATGACTCCGACCGGTGACGACCTAGCCAGTAAGGGCGGGGAGGCACCGAAAGTAAATGGTGGCGGCAACCCCATGCAAAAAACCATGGAACAGATCGAACGAGATCTGTTCGCTGAATATCAAAGTTTTATGAGCGAAAGCTAATCAATCTTTGTTTTTACCAAATAGCCTCTTCGGAGGCTATTTTTTTCGTTAAATAACAGCATGGCATACACTGATAATAAACTGGTTAAAACAGCCTATGTTACTCAGAAATACACTGAGAAAGACATTGATGAACTATTAAAATGTTCAGATCCTAATAACGGACCACACTTCTTTCTTGAACATTTTTTCTATATTCAACATCCTACAAAGGGTAAGCTACTCTACGAACCATTTGACTATCAACGTAGGTTAATTGATAGTTACCATCAACACAGATTTAATGTTAATCTGCTACCACGTCAGACAGGTAAGACAACTACAGCGGCAGGATACTTACTTTGGTATGCTATGTTTGTTCCTGATAGCACAATTTTAGTTGCTGCTCACAAGTATACAGGTGCACAGGAAATTATGAACCGTATCCGGTATGCATACGAACTGTGCCCTGATCATATTCGCTGCGGTGTTAAAAGCTATAATAAGCAAAGTTTAGAGTTTGATAACGGCTCACGTATTGTTGCACAGACAACTACTGAAACAACAGGTCGTGGTATGTCGCTATCATTACTATACGCCGACGAGTTTGCATTCGTTGAACCTAACATCGCTACTGAATTCTGGACTTCTATTAGCCCTACACTGGCAACTGGTGGTAAAGCAATTATTACGTCTACCCCTAATTCAGACGAAGACCAGTTCTCTATGATTTGGAAAGAAGCAAACTATAGATTTGACGAGTTTGGAAACGAACAAGAACTAGGACGTAACGGTTTCTTTCCGTTCCGTGCTTATTGGAATGAACACCCAGATAGGGATGAAGCTTGGGCTAATGAAGAACGCAGTCGTATTGGTGAAGAACGTTTCCGCCGTGAACACGATTGCGAGTTCTTGGTCTTTGACGAAACACTAATTAACAGTATCAAACTAGCAGGGTTAGAAGGCAAAGAACCTATTATGAAAATGGGTCAAGCTCGTTGGTATAAGAAAATTAATCCAATGAGCACGTATCTTGTTTCTCTAGATCCTAGTTTAGGAACAGGTGGCGACCCCGCGGCTATTCAAATTTTAGAAATTCCTAGCTTTGAACAAGTGGGAGAATGGCAACATAACTTGACTACTATTCAAGCACAGGTTCGTATTCTTAGAGATTTATGTAACTATATTAATGACGAATGTGCTGCAAAAGGTGTGCAACCTAGCCTATATTACAGTGTTGAAAACAATAACATCGGAGAAGCTGCCCTAGTAGCAATTGAAGAGATTGGGGAAGAAAGCATACCCGGATTGTTCCTAAGTGAACCTATCAAAAAAGGGCACGTTCGTAGATTCCGCAAAGGATTTAATACCACAAAAACCAGTAAGATTAATGCTTGTGCTAAATTAAAACATCTATTAGAAAGTGATAGATTAAAGATTAACTCGAAAGCACTTATTAGCGAACTGAAGACTTTTATTGCAAAAGATGTAAGTTTTGAAGCAAAAGTAGGGCAACACGATGACTTAGTTAGTGCTATGCTGTTGGCATTACGTATGGCCTTAATGCTCCAAGATTGGGATCCTGCAATCTACGATAAAATGCGCGAAGAACGAGAAGATGAGTTCATTATGCCCATGCCCATCTACATCAGCAATTATTGATAAATATTAAACTATGAAAGCTATCCAAATAATTTCTCAAGACCTTTTTGACAAAGTCCGCAGCCGTTTCCAAAATTTAGAAATGGGCGACGAAACAGGTGCTGTTACTATTGATCCAGCAGAAGCACGTTTTTTTGATTTTGACTTTATCTACGAAGGTGCAAATTTAGGTCGTGTTAGCATTAGCCTAAACGATCTTGGTAGCCTAAAAATTTATTACAGTCAGGGTATTACAGAAAATCAGGAAGATTTTTCTAAAAAGCAATGGTATGCATTCTTGAAAGAAATGCGTCTGTTTGCTATGCGTAGATTGCTACGCTTTGACACTCGTGACATTGCAAAAACAAATTTAGATAAAAATGATTTTCAACACCTGGCCGCAACACAAGGTCCAAAGGAAGAAGAACCTATGAACATGAACGAATCTCGCTGGAACCAAAGAAGTTCTAAAAAAACAAGCCGCGCTGTTAAAGGTGCAACAGAAGTCATTGTAAGACACCACAAACCTGTAGATGAAATGTTTCCAGGTAGTCGTAGCCAACGTAAAAATATTAAAGCAATTTATATTCAAAACAAAGACGGCGAGCGTTTTAAGTATCCATTCATTCACCCAGCAGGTGCGTTTGCTATGGCACAACACGTTGACCACGGCGGCGTTCCGCACGATCCGGCCGGTAAAGCCATTGTGCGTATGAGTGAACAAATTGCTCAATTACAAGAATTTCAGAGACAGGTCCAACACACACAGTTGCACGATGACGCTATGGGAATTACAGAAAAGGCCGTAGGCCGCTTACAAGAACTCAAGGCATGTGTTGAAAGATTAAGTAAGCGTCATCACTACGAATCATGGGTATCAGAATTTCAAGAAACACAAGATACAACATTAGGCGAACTTGACGCCGTGACGTTAGAAACTTATAAACAAGCATTCACACAATCTTCATTTAATGAAAATCTTGCAAATTTATTTCCATTGATACATAGTATCATGCAAGAAACAAACAAAGTAGATCTTGAAGACTACGTAAGCGAAGGAACATGCGGTGCATGTCACGAAGATCCTTGTGTATGCGATAAAGAAGAAGACAAAGTTAAAGAAAGTGCATTTGATCAATTTGAAGCATGGGCAGAAGCAGTAGAACAAGGCAAAATTACAGACGATCAAATTGAAAGTTTAAAGCAAGCAGTAAGTGAATTACCAAATGGCAAACTTGAATTAGGACCAGAAGGGCAAACAGCATTTCAATTCTTTAGCGAATTTGGTTTAGAAGACGGCGACCTAGAAGAAAAACTAAAAGCAGCAGCAGAAATGGATCCTAATTCAGATGCACTAGACGCATTGCAGTCTTGGGCAACAGATAACTATCCAGAATTATTAGTAGCATTAGGTGTTAGCGGCGGTGAAGAGGAACCAGCTGGGCCAGCAAGTGAGCCAGCAGAACCAGCCCCGGATGTCGGAGCACAACCGGAAGAACCTGCTCCAGTTGCTGAAGAAGCAGATCCTAAATCAATGATTCAAGAAGTTGCTAAGATTGTTAAGAGTTTTTACAATCGTGACAATCCAGAAGTTGGACCATTCCGCGGAGGTGAAGGCATTGTATTAGATGTTAAAAAATCAATCAGTGAAAAGTTTGGCGAAGATGCAGGCGAACAGGCTGCACAACTAGCTGAAAAATTTATGCAGAAATTAACATTAGAATGGGAAAGCCGTCATGGTCGTCCTTCAGGTAATGTAGACGATAGTGACGGTCTAGCTCGATTGAAAGAACTATTAGGCAATGTTAAGGCAAAAGTTGAAAGCATCGGTGGTCCAAAGAAAAGTGAAGTTCCTGCCTATATGCGTAAAGAAAAAGGCGGAGACTGGAAAACTTCTACACAGGACTTAGAAAAAGAAAAAGAGCGTAACATTAGCGGACCAGAAGGTCTTAAGGCATTAAAGGCTAAACTTGGTCAAGTGGAAGGTTCTGGTGCAAAGGAGAAACAAAAGACTCCTTATAGAGATATCAATAGTCCAGAGTATAGAGCAGCCGCTGACAAGCAAAAAGAAAAGATGGCAAAAGACAAGGCCGCTGAACCAGGCAAGGCATTGGCAAAGAAAATTAACCAAAAGAAAACAAACGAAAGTGAAATTACCAGTATTATGAAATTAGCTGGATTGGCAAAATAATTCAATAATTTAAACCTTTCGGGGTTGCAATACTAAATAAAACTGTGCATACTAAACACATGCACAGTTTTTCTTTTTAGTCAGTGGGCTATTAAGAAGAGGCATAATAAAACATTTTAAAGGAAAAATCATTATGGCAACATTAGCAGAAATCCGCGCAAAACTTCAAGCATCATCTCAACAAGCCGGCGGCGGATCCGGTGGAGACAACGCAATTTTCCCTCACTGGAATATCCAAGAAGGTTCAAACGTAACAGTTCGCTTCCTTCCTGATGCAGACCCAAACAACACTTTCTTCTGGATCGAACGAGCAATGATCAAATTGCCTTTCGCAGGTGTTAAGGGCGAAACAAATTCCAAGCCTGTGACTGTGCAAGTCCCATGTATGGAAATGTGGGGCGAATCTTGTCCAGTTCTTACTGAAGTGCGTCCATGGTTCAAGGACAAGAGCCTTGAAGAAATGGGCCGTAAGTATTGGAAGAAGAAGAGCTATCTGTTCCAAGGATTTGTTGTTGACAGCAAGTTCAAGGAAGA
>JACCDW012069080.1_pt1 | contig 12253 bp, 7 predicted proteins | sample 7449781 | NCBI WGS metagenome assembly JACCDW01 (sample SAMN15323449, study PRJNA562643) | freshwater metagenome | isolation source: river surface water | place: USA:Blue River Watershed | collected 2017-08-18
ATGAGCTAGAAAAAGGGATATACGGTTTTTGGAAAAATAAATAAATCATGCGATTTCATTTACCCACCATAAGTTCGTTCGTATCCATGCTGGTGTTAAATGTTTCTAATGCCCTTTTTCAATTAGTGCTCATTCCTATTCTGATTAATCATACGGCCGCAGAAAATATGGGGGCTTATTTTATCGCCCTTTCGTATTCGGTCCTAGCATCTACTTTTGTGAATTTTGGTACATCGCAAACGGCAGTCGTCGAATTACGTAAGGCAGATTCAGATGAAGAAAAAACGCGAATTTTAGCCGAGACTGCCTTGTTGCGATTGATTCCATTTCTTTTATCGATCTTCGTCACAGCCTTATTACCCATGTTTTTCTCACATGGTCTTTACTTCTTGTTAGTACTACCTATTTTAGCTGCAGAATTTATCAATCCCCAGTTTTTTCTGATCTCAGGCTATAAAATTAAACCGTATGCCTTCCTAAACTTAGGCATTCGATTAGCCGTCTTAGGACTCGTATTTTATATGCGGGACTCCCCTTATCTAATCGAGGTGGCCATTTTAGCAACAGGTTTTGGGATGTTATTGCTCCACATACTATACTTACCTACTACTTTCTTGCGTAAGGGGATATGGAAGGAGTTGCCTTCTATGCAGCGATTAGGGAAAATGTTTTCTACGAATGCGCTGGTTCTGGGGAATGGCTTGACGGTTCACCTGCAACAGTCGCTCTTTCTTTTTGCCTTGCCTTCTTTCGTGACTCCTTTGTTCCTATCTGCGTATGGTTTTGTGGATAAATTAATCTCTAGTTTTCGGATGCTAGTGAACGCTTATTCTGCGAGCTTTATGCCGCATGCCGCGATTACGCATCAAACAAGTTTTAAGGCTTGGCAAAAACTAAAGAGACAACAAAATATCATCCTTTCTGTGGTTTGTATCGCAGCGGGGCTAGTGATGTATTTCTTTCCTGAGCAGTTGCTTTACATTTTACTGTTAGGGAAGACAGGGACTCCGGCTTTTTTAGCGGAGACGGCTCGTTTAATGCAATTTATTTCCCCTGTTCCTTTTTTCATCGCAATGAATGTGTTGAATGTGGCTGAATTGATTTTAGAGAAACAATTTGTGGCTTACTTTGGTGCAGGGGTAGTAGTTTTGATTGTTTCATTACTGGCAATTGATGCGCTTTACGTGGGAGTTTCACCAGCCTGGGCTGGTTTTTACCCGCTTTTGATTGAGAGTGCGTGTTTGCTGATTTATGGAGTCATTATTCGCAAAGTGCGCGCGACGGTTTTACTTCCGTTCTTCGCTTTGGGGTTGTTTTCGTGTAATGATAATCTGCCCCATCATGTGGAGGTGTACCGAAACCATTTCGATGGAGGCAGAGGCGATCTACAGGTCTTCGCTGGAGATAATGAGGACTCCCGTCCATTAGTTTATTCTTTTAATGGGAATAAGGTGCTAGGACCATTAAACCACAATGCGGTATACCGCGAGATTAAAAATCTGCCAGAACACGATATCATTGAGATCTATTTTGATATTTTTATTCATGACCAATGGAAAGGGAACGATGGTTTGGCATCGGATTATTGGGGTTTATTCATCGATACGAAACGAGTCTTTTATACGACCTTCTCTAACTTACCTAATACGACTCAAGCGTATCCCGAGCAGGAGGGACATTACTTTAAGCCCGGGGCAAACTCATTTAAAAACGATTTAGATGGCCGCTGTAGTTTTAAGGGGAAAGTGGGAGGTTCGTCGGTCTATCAATTTGTTTGGAAAAAACCTCATAGCGCATCGTCTATAAAATTTGCCATGAGTGATTTAATCCAGGAATTAGACCCCTGCGTGAAAAGTTGGTCGATTGATAATTTAATTGTTACTTGTACTAATTACGACAATTAGATCATGTTCTTGCTGTTCCCCCTCTTATATATTTCATCCTTTCTCTATTTTTTGAAAGGCCTATTTTTAGGGAAGCCGGAACGAATTCTATGGTTCTTTCTCGTAGGCATGTCTGTGTATACAACGGCCTTGTCTGTCAGTTTCGGTTATGGACTTTTGCCGGTAGTCAATGTCATCAAGTATTTCAAAGAGATTGCGGCGATTGCAACCTTAGGGTATTTGCTTCTTAAGCAGCAGGGGCCTTTAAAATTTCATTGGATCGATATCTGGGTCTTGGGGCTATTTCTTTACTGCCTGTCCTATGTTTTTTTGCCTGTAGGAAAATTAACTTTCATAGAGAAGCTAACCGTTTTTAAAAGCTATGGCTTATTTGGTCTGCTTTATTTCATAGGGAAATTACTTCCACTGAAAGAGATGGATTTGCGTAAAATAGTGTTAGGGATCATTGCCTGGACCGTTTTCGCGGTGGCTATTCAATCACTTGAATGGCTGACCTACCAACATTTACAGACGATGACGTCTTATACGGATTACAACCAAAAAGTAAATTTACTCTACCCCTCTGGGTCTTTTGGCCTAACGTTTACTTTCGAGACGGACCTAATGGTGAAGCGCTTCGCCTCGTTCTTTAATGACCCTCTCGACTTAGCGATTTCCCTTCTTTTCGCCCTGTGTTTACTACTTTCTTGGATTTCTTTTGGGGCAGAATCGTTTATTCGACCTAAACACCGCTGGCTCCTAGTGGCCCTTTTATTATGGGGTTTATATTTGACCTTCTCGCGTGCTTCGATGCTGGGTTCAGTAATTATACTCTACTTGTATGCCATTTTAACGAAGCGTAAGCAATTGTTGAGGACTTTGTATTTTGGGTTATTCTTAGGTTTTGTCCTGTTTATGTTCTTTGCAAATATCAAATTCAAAGCCTACGTATTCGACACGATTAACCTGCGTGAAAGCTCGAGTTTAAGCCATTTAATTAGCTGGGTGACAGGATTAGATGCTATTTTTCAGCAGCCGCTTGGGATGGGCTTGGGTTCTTCTGGACTTTACGCATTTGGGGATGGACTTGGGATCGGAGGAGAAAGTCAGCCCATTTTTATGGGGGTTTCTACGGGAATACTTTCTATGCTGGGGTATTTAGTGATCTATATAGGCATCATTGTTGTCTTAGCTAAAAACTGGTCCTCGCTAAGCGGATACAAGAAAGTCATTGCCTTTGCGCTCATGCTCTTTAAGCTTGGGGCTATCATTCCCATGTTAACGTCCTATTTCGAGTCTTTCTTGTATCTGTCGTATATGACCTGGCTTTTTTCGGGTTATGTGATTAACCAAGTTATTCGGGAGAAATGAGAAAAATCGCCATCGATACCAGGGACCTAAAAAAGGGAAAGACAGGGACTTTTACTTATTTAAAGGCCTTGTGTCATGAGTTCTCTTCGAATCCTGACGTGCTTTTTATCTCCTATCCTTTTCAAGTTTATACAGGACCATCTTATGTAGGGAAAATAGCGGAACATGTAATGTTTTTCCTTTGGAAGCAAATCTATTTGCCGCTCTATTGTAGCTGGAATCGGGTGGATGCCTTATTGTGCACAGACTATTTCTTACCCGTCATTCCCCTATCTACCAGAAAATTCGTCGTTTTTCACGATGCTTTTTTCTTTGAACAGCCTGCGCATTATAATGCTTTGTGGCTCAAATTATTCCATTTAGTAGCAGTTCCAGTCGCGAAGCGGGCGGAGGCAGTCATTGTTCCTACCGAATATGTGAAAACTCGGCTACTGCATTTTATGCCGGAGATAAAAAATATTCAAGTTATTACGGAGGGAGCTAAGCCACTTCCCGTATCGGATGGAAACGCACGTTTTGATAAACCCTATGTTTTGCACGTGGGAACACTTGACCACCGCAAGAACTTACCGCGTTTAGTAGAGGCTTTCTCCCAGTTGGACTGGGAGGGATTGCTAGTACTAGCGGGGGATTCTCCGGCTTATGCGGGATCGAATGGTCGAGCGGAGCTAGAGAAGATTATTCTGGAGAAAAGGCTAGAAGACCGCGTCCTACTGTTAGGCCGCGTGACAGAGGAGGAATTAGCAAACTTATATGCACATGCGCATGCCTATGTTTTTCCTTCACTAAATGAAGGTTTTGGTTTGCCACTCGTGGAGGCCATGCAACAAGGGATTCCTTGTGCAGCCGCTAATAATACGGCGATGCCGGAGGTGGGTGGAGAGGCGGTACTGTATTTTGATCCTTATAATAGTACGGCGATTCGTGATACCCTTCAGCTACTTGTTACGGATGAAACTCGACGGGCACACCTGAAGCAAGCAGGCTTAGAGCGCGTGAAATTATTTCAATGGCTCGCTGTAGCAGAAGCATTTTTGAACTTACTACACAGACCACTCCGCGTCGCTATGATGGGGGTGAAAGGCTTTCCCTATGTCTACGGAGGATATGAAACGTTAATCAAGGAATTAGTGGAGCGCCTAGAAAAGAAACACATGGAGGTGACGGTGTATTGCCATCGATCTTTATTTGCTGAGCGCCCAGCACAGGTGAATGGGATAAATTTGATTTATATTCCGTCCGTGGAGAAGAAAAGTTTAAGTCAATTAACGCATACCTTGTTTTCGACCTTACACGCCTGCTTGTTTAAACGGCCGGATGTAATTTTCTATGTGAATGCGGCGAATGGACCTTTTGGTTTATTAACGAGACTTTTTCGCATTCCTACTGTCATGAATGTAGATGGAATGGAATGGTTACGACCTAAATGGAGGGGCTTGGGGGCAAAATACTTCTATTTTGCGGCAAAGCAGGCCACGCGTTGGATGGATCATCTAGTGACCGATGCGGTGGAAATGCAAAAAACCTACCAAGAATTATTTCAGGCAGAATCGAGTATGATTGCTTACGGAGCAGATCCTTTTATTCCGGCATCAATTGAGTTAGTAGATCCTTGGAAGCTTGAATCTGGGTCCTATTTTTTAATCGTGGGACGATTGATTCCGGATAATAATTCGGATCTTCTCATCGATGGGTATTTACAGGCGGAGACGGATAAAAAATTAGTGATTGTAGGGGACGATGTGTTTAATGATGCCTATGCTCAGGCGATTAAAGAGAAAATAAAGGGGAATCCGAATATTCTGTTTACGGGTTATGTAAAAGATTCGCGTATTCTTTCTGCGCTTTACCAGCATAGTTATGCCTACTTACATGGGCACGAGTTTGGTGGAACAAATCCAACCTTGATTAAGGCCTTAGCGGAAGGAGCAGGAATTGCAGCGCTGGGGACCCGATTTAATAGAGAGGTATTAGCTGAAGGGGAGTTTGGCCTATTGTTTGAGAAAAATCCAAAAGCAATAGCAAAATGCCTACTAGCCTCTGAAGAGGTTTTCGCTGATTTTAGGGCGAAGGCGCAAGACAGGATAATCGATACCTATAATTGGGACTACATAGCAACACAATATGAGCGAATATTCGTAAATTCGCAACATGAAGGGAATCTTTAATCGGTATGTAATTGCCAAAGTGGTGCTAGATTTCCCAGTTCTAATCACCGCTTACCTCTGCGCTTTTTTCATTATTGAAAAAAGTACAGACAGCATTCCTTTCAGCGTCCATTTAGTTTTCGTCGCTACCTCAGTTTTCTCCTGGTATTTAGCCGCGCGAATTTCACGCTTAAATACGGATAGACGTTTCAATAAATACGCGGAAGAAATCATCTTTATTGGCTATACGATTTTGCTTTTTGCTATTGTACAAGGAGCTAATATTTTCTTCTTCCAGTTATTTCTCTATTATAATTCCTCCTTTTTCTACGATTATTTAGCAATCCTATTTGCGATCCTGTTCTTAGTCAAGTACATCGTTCGCAAGTATTTGCATACCTTCACAAACAAGGGAAAGATATTCGAACGCGTGGTGATCATCTCGGATCCAGATTATGCGAACCACTTTTTTGATATTCTGACACGGAATACCTTTTATGGTTATAAATGTTTTGGGGCATTGTATGATAGTGCAGACGGATTTAATTTATGTCCCTATTTAGGCAAATCAGAACAAATAGAGGATATTATTCAGCAGATGGATCTAGATGAAGTGGTCATTGCGCTACCTCAAAAAAAAGAAAAAGAAATCAATCGCATCATTACCGTTTGTAATCAACACCGGGTAAATGTGCGCATCATTCCTAATTTTATACACCTCACCGCGAGTCCCATGACGATTGAAAATATCGGTTTGATTCCGGTGATTAGCCAGCAAGCATTGCCGCTCGATGAATGGGGAAATCAATTAATTAAGCGCCTATTTGATATCATTTTCTCGTTGTTATTTTTTGTTTTCATCGCCTCCTGGCTATTTCCTATTTTGATTGTTTTAGTGAAATTGACGAGTTCAGGACCCGTTTTCTATAAGCAGAAGCGTTGGGGATTAAATAACAGTCACATTAATGTTTATAAGTTTAGGACGATGTATTTTCAGGCTCCTACTGCGCGTGCGGATGGGAGTTTTATACAGACAGAGGAGGAGGACAATCGGGTAACCTCTTTAGGACGAATTTTACGGAAGACGAGCCTAGATGAGTTACCTCAATTTTTAAATGTTCTTAGGGGCGACATGTCCGTGGTGGGTCCGCGGCCGCACTCGATTCCTCATAATTTAGAGTCATTGAATGTCGTGTCCTCCTATACACTTCGACATATTATTAAACCAGGAATCACCGGTTGGGCGCAGGTGAATGGCTTTAGAGGAATCACGAAGACCAATATTGATATGCAAAATCGGGTCAATTACGATTTATATTACATCCGGAAATGGAATTTCTGGTTAGATTGCCAAATCGTCCTGCAAACCATCATTAATCTTTTAAAAGGAGAAGAACAGGCGTATTAGTTCATTCTTTTCCTTAATTTTAGCTCATGAAATTATTTTTTACCACTTTATTGGCCTTCGTTCTACTTACTTTTTCGTCTTTTGGCCAAAAAGCGAAACTAAGTGGCGCCATGCAATCCCAAGCTGTAAACGCTTACATGAAAGCGAAACAAATGGGTCTTTCGGATGCGGAGATTAAGAATCAATTAGTAAAACGGGGCTATCCAGCGAGTGTTTTAGAACAAGTGAAACAGGTGGTTCAAAGCCAAGCAACCTTAGGCACTCTGAGGGGAGAATCTGTACTTGATACCTCACTTTCAAATGCGATTGCGCGTCGTGACACAAACTGGATTTTTAAAACACCCTTAGAAGGGCAACCTAAATCCCCTTATTTTGGCTATTCTTTCTTCTCCGAAGCTTTTTCAGAATATGCTCCTAATACGAATTTAGCCACTCCCGAAAGCTATATTTTAGGACCTGGAGATGGCCTAAAAGTGGATGTAACCGGATTAAATGAGCGTGAAATAATTGGTTATATCAGCCCCGAAGGGTTTTATACACTTCCTTATGTAGGTAAGGTTTCGCTAGCAGGCTTACCTATAGAAGCTGCAAAAAAATTAATTCGAACTAGATTGACGGCTATTTATCCAGGTATTTCATCTGGAGCCACTAAGGTATATGTGAGCCTATCTGAAATACGAACGATACAAGTATATGTGGCTGGTGAGGCGCGCAGACCCGGGGGCTATACCGTGTCTGGTTTGACGAATTTATTCAACTTATTATACCTTTCAGGAGGTCCTACCGATAATGGCTCCTTGCGGTCCATTCAGGTGATTCGCAACAATAAGGTGATTCGCGAAGTCGATTTCTATGAGTTTATTAAGAAGGGAATTTTAGGCCAAAACGTACGCTTAGAAGACCAAGACATCATCCAATACCCGATTTATAAGAACCGTGTAAAGGTGGAGGGAGAGGTAAAAATTTCCTCCATTTTTGAATTAAAAGAGAAGGAAACACTTCAGCAGGTATTGCAATTTGCAGGAGGTTTTGGGGAAAAGGCTTACGTCCAATCTGTGACAGTCAAGACAAAGGGGGAAACCGGTTTACAGATTAAAAATGTACCTGCATCAGATTTCGGCACTTTTGTTTTAATGGCTGGCGATGGTGTGACAGTGGGAGCGATCGATTCGCTTTACGAGAACAAGGTAATGATAGCGGGAGAAATTAACCGGCCTGGTCCTTATGGGTTGTTAAAAAATGAAAACTTAAGTTCATTGATTGCTCGTGCCGGGGGAATAAAAGAAAATGCGTTTGCAAATCGTGGATTTATTCAGCGGATGATGCCAGGGGTGAATACACAAATGATTCCGTTTGATGTACAGGAAATTTTAGCTAAAAAACAGCCAGATATTCTTCTCGTGAAAAATGACTCCATCGTTATTTTTTCTGCTCGTAACTTTTTAACAAATACCTTCGTAACCATTAGTGGTGGGGTGAAAAAACCGGGATCTTATTCCTTCCAAAAAGGGATGAAAATAGAAGACCTCATCGCCTTAGCGGGAGGATTTACGGTTGATGCAGCTTTCCACAAAGTAGAATTAAACCGCCTAAAAAAGGATAATCAGGAGAATCTTTCGAATCAAATTTTAACTCGATCTAAAGTATCAGTCGACTCTTCTTTACGGAGTTCTGCGTCTTCTTTAGCCTTAGAGCCATTTGATGATGTCCTAGTACCTAAATTATTAAATTACCGATTACTGGGCTCTGTAAAAGTACGGGGCGAGGTACTTTATGAGGGCGATTATAGCTTAGAAAAAAGAGATGAAACGGTATCAGAAATCATCGCACGTGCTGGGGGAATTTCACCTTATGCCTCTGTAGGAGATTTGCAAGTATACCGGAATGGTTTGCGCATCGGTATTGAGGAGACAGAAACTCCGCTATACCTACTTCCTGGCGATCAAATCGTAGTGCCGCGTAAAAACAACTTTGTCACAGTAACAGGTGCGGTTTTCAATGAACAATTAATCGAATACCATTCAGGACGCTTAGGTGAATACATTTCAGCAGTAGGAGGTACAAAAAATAATGCGAATCTGCGCAAGGCTTATGTACAATACCCGAATGGAATGTACAAAAAAACACGTCGCTTTTTATTTATGAAGTTCTATCCGCGCATTCAGCCGGGAAGTAAGATCTTTGTGCCAGAAAAGTCTTTAGCTGATATGAAATCTATAGGGGTAGCAGAAATTAGTAGTTTTGCCACTCTGTTAACCTCCCTAGTAGCGGTCATTTCCATTTTGAATAGATAAGCACATGTCAAAATCCCTTTCTTCTCTTTTATTGACCACGCTTAAGACTTATTTAGCTTATTTGCGGACAAAAATAGTGCTTATCCTCGGCGTAACTACGTTAGGAGCCTTGCTAGGTTTAACCTATGTAAGTATTAAGCCCATCAAGTATACCGCGCGCTCTTCTTTCGTGGTGGAAGACAGCAAGTCTTTAGGCGGTTCTGGTTTAATGGGAGCCATCTCTGGACAGTTAGGACCTGAATTATTAGGGGCTTTAGGGGGAAGTAATTTATTGAGTGGAGAAAATATTATTGAATTAGCTAAGAGCCGTTCGCTATTACGTAAGACCTTTCTGACCTCATATGATGGATCGTCTGTTTCGTTAGCAGATCGCTACGCCTCTTCTTTGAAATTAAAAGAGGACTGGTTAGATAGCCGCAAGGTGGGAGTGAAGGTAGATTTTTCATGGACGAAAAAGAAGTATTCTCGTTTGGAGGATAGTTTATTGAATACCCTGATCGACCGGGTGATTAAAAAGGATATAGAAGTGTTTAAACCGGATCGTCGTTTAAGCCTATTCGAAGTTAACATTACGATGCGCGATGAGCAATTAGCGAGCCTTTTCTGCAAGCGCTTATTATCGATGACTTCCGATTTGTACATCAATGCGAAGACGAAGCGTATCAAGGGCAATATAAGTCGCCTACAACACTTAGCCGACAGCTTACAGCGCTACGCAAATCAACGGGTGCGCACGACAGCTCAGTCTAATTTCAAGATGTTAGATTTGAACCCTCAATACTACGAACAAGAAGTAGAAAGCACCATTAATACGCGGGAGGAAAGCCTTTCAGGAATGATTTATGCGGAGGTATTAAAGAATTTAGAGATTTCTAAAGCATCCCTTTTGCAGGAAACGCCCACTATTCAACTAGTGGATACACCAGAAACGCCCTTACCAAGTAATTTGATTGAATGGTATGAAGGCCTAATCTATGGATTACTAGGGGGCTTATTTGCTAGTATTTTCTTATTTGTATTTCTTTTTGAACCTAAAAGCGGTATTGAATAAGTAATCTGCCTCCGTAATTTTTTTCGTCAGCACCTATATTTTCGAAACCAATCCAGGTATAGCGAATCCATTCCCAATTATAATTATAATCGCGCTGCCAAGAAAAATCCCCAGATAGACTCAGTTGTTTGTAATGCCAATTGAAGTAAATAGCCGCATTTAAGGAGGCCCAATACTGGTTAAAGTGGTCGCTATTATAATACTTAGTCGAATGGTAGTAATCTAAATTATGGATAACACGATTAAAACGCAGGCCCACTAGACTTAGTTTTTTCATCCATTGGACATACACCGTTTGCGAATTACTACCTGGGCCTATTCCTGACCCTAAAACACGGCCTTTGTGTGTAAATCCTTGCCTAATATAATCATCCAAATACCAAGACTTAGGCTCTAGATTAACTTGTTCCTTTTCTGGCAAACTGAGCGTAGTAATTTCGGCACCTAACAATACTTGTTGATCCGTCTTTCCTAGGGAATAGCCTTTCTTTAATCCTGCTGTATACCCGCGCGCATAGGAGGTGCTTTGGAATATATTCGCGATGTTTAAATCAGTGTCTGGTCGTCCATATTCGAAGTAAATTTCTGCTTGTTCTTTCGGCATAGCATACCGCATAAACCAAGATCCCATAGAGGCAGATGCCTCACTGAAAAATTCGTTTTGATAGGTCATCCTGATCTTAGAAAAGCCTACATACATCCCCGGTACCCATTTAGGCTGTAAAGAATAGACTAATCCGACTAAGTAGCGGTCACGCTCCTTCTTAGGTTTATATAACCACGTATTCGTTGAGGTTGAAATTCGATTTTGTTCCGGTGGACCATAGCCCGAATTGTTCAATAGTCCACCGATAAGTTCCCCCTCCACTTTTCCAACAGGCGTTGAAAAAGGGACTCCTGTGCTTAGGCTTCCATGCAAGAATCCCGGTGCATTGCTACCTAAAATTAGGGGGTTAAAGCTCGCTGGCCCCCACCATTTATTTTCGCTTGATACTTTCGCGACTATATTTTTATAGGTGTACTCTACGTAAGATTGGCCCAGATTCCATTCCGTAAATTTCTGCTCTCCAAATCGCTCAGGGATATCAATGTGATTTAAATAATAATAATGTTGTTCCCAATCTGTACTGTTTAAAGGAAAACGAGGGTAGGGTAAATTCTCAGCAAATTGATGCTCTGGCGCTATATGCAAGCGAAGGTTATTTTTCCACTGGATATCTACTCCAAAACTATAAAGTTGTTGCCACCCTACATTAGGGTTAGCTGATCCTTGATTAATTCCAATGGGTAATCTCGAATTATATTTATTCAATACGGTAAATGGCGCTGCCGTGATATGTAATTCTTTCGTTTTAGCAGACTGGACCCCAAGGAGGGAATCTACTTCTTTTTGATCTAAGTGGTTTGCATTAATCAAAAAAGAACGATCGGTGAACAAAAATGTATTTTTTAACACATCGGGTCCTTGGTAACTAAAATAGCGCTGTGCCAGCACAGTTAAGTTGCAAAATAGGGTAATGCTAAGAAACAGAAGGGCCTTTTTCATTACCAATAATAATAAGATTTAAGAGATAATTGCAGGTTGATTACATCATTTCCTTCTTTCCAAAACAACCCTTTTCGATTCACGAAATCAAGCCCCGCCACAAAAAGAAAACGCTCCTTCCAAGGCTGCTGGTGCTTTATAGACACGGCCATATCAGTCCAGGCCACTCCCTGAAAACGAGGGTCATGCTGGTAACGCTCTAAACTAATAGATTGCTTTCTCAGCCCATCGCTATAAGAAACTCGGAATGTGGCGGTATTATCCCCCGGGGTGACACCGCCACCTATAATTTGATTTTGATTCGTATAACCTTCCCAAATTTGTCCATGCACATACCAGTTTCCGGCTGGCCTAGCAATATCGGAATTAGTCGGTTCTAATTGTGTTAACTCTAATTCTATACCGACTCTTCGTTGATTCGAAAGTGGGACTATTTTGCGAATACCCACCAGGTAGGCAGCCGCATGATCCGGGTTCAGAATGAGGTCTCTTATATTGTATTTATGATCATTCCACCCAAATTCCCCATATATTTCAGTATTCGCTTTAGGAA
>JACCDW010569960.1_pt1 | contig 12252 bp, 13 predicted proteins | sample 7449781 | NCBI WGS metagenome assembly JACCDW01 (sample SAMN15323449, study PRJNA562643) | freshwater metagenome | isolation source: river surface water | place: USA:Blue River Watershed | collected 2017-08-18
AGGCCAGCCAGGCGTATCTGTTCTAGCACCGAGCATGTGAGCAAGGCGCCGGATCATCGGCGACCATGATTCCGCTGACAAGGTCTCTGTCAGTACGGCAAATTCTTTGAGTGCTAAATGATGATTGCCCGCCTGTTGTAGCGCAAGGCATAACCACGGACGGAGGTCGTCATTCTCCGCACAGGTTTCGGATACCTGATCTCGCAGCACGAGTACTGCCTCACCTGCCATACCGACTGACATATAGGCGATGGACATGCCAATCCACGGGAATGCAGCTTGCGGTCGAAGCAATCGCAGTGAATCAAAAATCCGTAATGCCGGTACCAGAAAACCCGATTTGGCCGCCATGAAGCCAACTGCCGACAACAGCCGCACGTCGGCCGGCAAAAGCCCGGGCTCACGCTGCCCTGAAGACCCCGTCATAGCCGGCGGCAACCCTGGCGACAACAGTGCGGCAATCATTCCTGCCTCCGCAACATCGCCAGCAAATTCTCTGCGCGGACGCGGACTTCTCCATAGGCAGAATCGACACCAGCAAGATCGATAATCGGCCGTAACATCCGGGCGGACTCGTCGGCGCGACCCAGCGCCGCAAGGCACTCGGCCATATGGATGGAAGGCATCGGGTCGGCTAATTCACCGTAGAGCAAAGCGGCCGCAAAAATCGGCATCGCCTCCTCAAACCGGCCCATACGCTTGAGAGTCGTCGCATAGGCTTCCATGTTGCGCGCATCAAAGGGTCTGTAAAGCATAATCATCTTGAAAACATTTAATGCGTTTTCAAATTTCCCCTGCGTGAATAGCCCATGCCCGACCGAATACAGGACTTCAATTTGCTCGTCGCTGAAACGCCTTGCGAGATCAGATTCAGAAAATCGACGATGCAGATCCCGGATGGAATCACGTAACGTCACAAAGTCAAATGATTGCGCTACGTCCGGTGCGGGAGGAATGGCAATCGATTTCATACGGTCCGGTTCGCATAGCTGACTGCACTGTCCAGCGCTTGCAGAATTGCACCAAACGTCGAATTCAGCGAGTTGATTGCGTCCCGAATGTCCTGCATGTCTTTCCGCGCATTCTGCTGAACCGTCGATGCAAAGTTCTTCACGAAGGCTGCCTTATCAGCATCAATGTGGAATACTTTTGCCTCGTAATCACCAAAGCTGGTGCCGAACTTCACCAGACTCTGTATCGCCTGGTTCGCCATATCGGCAATATCATTTTTAGCACGAAGTTTTTGAACCTCCTGTCCCAGGCTATTATTCGCAGACTCAATACCCGCGGTCGTTGCAGATAAGTTGAGCGAAGCAAGCTTTAACTTTTCCGTAGCCGTTCCAAGGTCTTTTTCTGCAGCAGGAAGGACATTTGACTCAAGATTGGTAATCGCATTCTTTTTGTTTTGTATATCCGCACTGATTTTATTTAATTCCGCCGCATCGGCAGTCTTGGCAGACTTTTTTAAATCAGCAGCGCGGATTTCCAATTGATTAAGCTCGACCTTTTTTTCTTGAACTCTGGTTTTTATATCTATCACTGATTCATTGATCTTGTTGTACTCCGCCTGCTGTCCCTGATGAGCCGTATTTGCTTCATCCAGCTTTTTGGGCGCATCTTTACCAGGACCAATCTCGGCTGCCTTCGATGCTGTTTTAACCGTTACACCAATTTTTACTGCCATTGACGCGACGGCAGTCACCACGCCCATCGCACCAGTGACAATGCCGACTGTGCGCTCCTGAAGTGCGGATTTTTGGGAGTTATCAAATTCTGATTGCGCCGCTTTCCATTGCTGATCCTGCCCGAGCACATCGGCATCGGACATATTTTTTATCCAGTCACGCATAATTTCGAGGAAAAGTCGCTGGAAGGCCTGAAGGTCAGGCAGCATATTGCTGGCAATCGCCTGCAGCTCCAGAGTGACTGATGAAGCGGTAGCCAGTGATATCGATAGCGATTTTGGTGGTGGAATTTTTGCCCAATCTTCCCTTTCGATAATAGTCCGAATGTTGTCAAGGATGGATTGGGATATCACCGTAAGGCTGGAAAATTCCGTATTGATCCGCTCCAGCGTCGCAGTTTTCAATGCCTGCAATTTCTGCCCTTTCTGATAGTCAGACAAGGTTTCATCATGAGAAACCTCGGACATTGACATCATTTGAGACGCGAGCTCAGAAGAAATTTGTTCGACTTTCATTTGGTATCTCCTATTTGGTTTCAGGAGGCATTAATCGTTTCTGATAATTGGGCATTCAGCATAGACCTTACGTCTGCCAATAATTTTTTGACATCGCCGATACTTTCTGCAGAATTCCTCATGGCGGACTGAATCCTTTCCATGTAGGCTTTTTCTGCATCTGCATATGAATCAAGTCGATTGACCGTGCTCTCAGCCATCCGCATATCGAATTTCGTTTCCGCCATCACGATGGTGTTTGAACCCTGATACACCGATGCCGCCAGGTTGACGACATCACCGCCGATTTCTACCGACTGGTTGACCATCTGTATGGTCGCCATGTTAGTCTTCGCAAAATCTGCTGCTTTTGAGGAAATCTGCGCCAAGTATTTGCCGGCATTCGCAACTTCTTTTCCAGTATCGGCCAGCTTTTTTGCCTGCATGACGCCACCTGCAGCAACCGAGATCGTTGCAGCAGCCATTAATATCGTGACGACGATCGTCGTGCCAAGAATCAGTTCTTCGCGATATTTGTCGACTGCCGCCTTGTCATTTTTATTCACCCATGGCGGTACTTTTGCCAAGCCGGCTGCAAATTCAGCCTCGATTTCCATTCTGATCAGACCACCTATCGAGATATCCAGCGGCTTTTTCGTCTTTCCTGATTTATCCATTGGATCGGCATACTGCACATCGCCTGCCTTCAGACCACGATTAACGACATCAAGCGTGGTCGTTGCCGCTCCAATTGCCATACCAGCAATCATTAATCCGCTCATCGCGCCTGCAGTAAAAATCGTTGCGATGATTCCCAGTACTGTCAGAGCCACCCCCAGCCCAAGCTGCACATCACTGGCGATCTGAGAATTCTTTTCCTGTTTTTTAGCTTCCAATTGTTTCTTGAATTTTTTTTCCAGCTCATCAAGTCTGGCATCGAGAATCTTCTGAAATCGGGGCTCTTCATTTTTTAATTGCTGCAAAAATGATGCTGCCTGCTTTTCGTCTAATTCATTGAAGACCTCGGTGACCATGGCAATAATCTGGGCAGCATCGATTTTCTTTAGCAAAATTCCCGGCGGCAGATCATTCCTACTCGGGGGCATTCCTGCCGGATCTGATTCCTTTTTTTTGAGGATGCGGGTTTCCTTGTCATTCCTGGCCGGCGATTGCCCCTGAATCGCAGGATCACTGCCTATATTTTTCTGAATAGACGAGAAATCGGTTTGGGGAAGATTATTAATTCCGAGTAAATCAGGCATGAATCCCTCCCCGGCTCAATGGATTGGTAAACCGGACTTCTTAGCATGTGCTAACTGTGAAATCAGCAGTTCTTTCAGTCCTGTGGCTTTTTGATGAAGGACACGGATTTCAGAAGCCGGCTTTGCTGGGATCGGAGTGCTGATGACTTTGTCCACGATATCCATCGCTTCGCGGAGATTCCCTGTCCGCATAAGACTGTCGGCTGCCATCAATACCGTGTCGATATCATCTGGCTCCAGTAGCAGAGTTAAGCCAAAACATCGGAGTGCCTCCTGATGATTACCCATCTTTTGATGACACATCGCCATTCCCTTCATTGATCGCGCATCATAGTGATTCATTATTGCGATGAATCCGTAAAGCCTGAGCGCATCGTTGTAATGTGTCGCTAGAAATTGCTGCGCAGCCAGATGGGCAACCATATCCATATGCTCGGTTTTTATACCCGCTCCCTGACCAAATGTCTTTCCCTGCATGATTTCCCGGGTTGACTCCAGAAGTTCTTGTTTTACTTGCGGATCATCGGTAACGCCACTTAGTATGTCCTCGATGATTTTTCTTGCAGCATCAGATGCCCATACCGCATCAAAATCCATGCCCCGTTCGAAACTGTTTAATTCTTTTGATTCAGATTCCATCGCCGTCTCTTAATCTAGGTAGCCGATATTTATCCCGATCCACGCAGGTTGTTTGCAACACCCCCCTTACTTTGCGAATCTTTTTGCTGCACCGTTGTGGCCTGCTCGTTGGCTTGTGTATAGCGGCTCGTCAGTGTCTGCAGCCTGACCGATTCCTGCTGTGACACTGTGGTCATACTTTCACTACGGGTTTGCAATTGCGTGCCGATGATCTGATAGTCATTCGCCATTAATTGCGGTATTTCACCTTTGGCCAACGCGGTGGTAATCAGATTTTTTTGACTGTCTTTCAGATCGATTTGTGCAATCAGACGGGAATACAAGCTACGCGCTTCGTCTATCGTTGCCCCGAGGCCGCTTTTTGCTTCGAAATTACTGGTATTTACTGGCTTGAAGCGGTCGATATCGATTTTTAGTTGGGCCACCACATCGATCGTATCGGCAACGTCTTCGACCAGTGATTTCTGGTTATTCAGCGCGGTGGCGATCGCATTGGCGAGTCGCCCGTTTGCGACGGCCAGATTATTCAGCACATTCAAAGAGTTTCCGCCGAGATATAGCCACTCGTTAACCGTCTGTGGCCCTTTCCTAGGATCGAAATTCTTTTTTAGTGCCTCTATTTCTGCTTTGGTCAGCCCCATCAGGATCCTCCGAGATTTCGCACGATCTGCGCAACTTCAAATTTCTGCTTGGGATTCACTTTGCTGATCATCGGTAACTTTGTTTTTTCTATAGTTCCTTCCGTAATCCGTGGGTTATTTGGAACATTTGTCTGTCTGTCGCAACTTAGAAATTGCTCGCTGGACAACTTTTTTGAGGCAGTGTGGTGAATGAACAAAGTTAACGTTGTTCAGTTTTCGTCTCATCCCCTGATCGACAACTCAGATTTTTCTGAGAGCCTGCAGCGTATCGACCATCTATCGGGCGATACGCTGATACTGCCGACACAGGTGGTACTAGTATCCGCAGACATCGCGAGCAGCCCGCAACTGGACCGCTTGTTTCCACTTGATTCGATTGCTGACTATCCGTTGAGCAAGCTTCGTCCGGCCGGACTGGATCCGGAGATTTTTTCTTCCTCGTTTTTCCGGGATTCTCTGTCTTGCTGGCAACAAAAACTGCCGATGCTCGCGCTGAAACGACCGCAGGACGCAAAGAAATTCGGACGGCTGGCCTGCCTGATAACGGAGCAGGATGCGCTGTTTCGTCTCGCGCAGATGTACGCATCTGCGCTGGTTCAGGGTTGACATGGCCCGTCCAGTCCAAGCACCGGATAGTCGGTCTCAGGGAGACTCAGCGCCAGATCACGCGGACGTGTTGAAAGTAATCGGCTGGCTTCAGCTACAGCACGGCGATCCGTTACAGGCGGTCACTTTGTTTGATGCGCTACATGCGCTGTTCCCGTCGGACGGCCGGATTACGCTTTCGCTGGCACTGGCATCTCTGCGCGCCGGCAATCCGCGGACGGCATTGGATACGCTTGAGTCGCTGACCGTTGAGGCTTCTGTAAGTGATCCGGTGGTGAACGACCTGTATCCCTGCCATCAATTACTGCGCAGCCAGGCGCTGGCAGCCCTCGGGCGGATGACGGAAGCGACGAGGGCGATGCGGCTTTTTATCAGGCATCGGCGCTTGCTGAACAGGCCGGAGCGGGACTGATGGATCAAATCTCCTATCAGATTCAGGTTTTTCTGCAAAAGGTCGTCAAGCGCAACGACCTGGTATTGGCGACGCTGATCGTCTGCATCATTTTTATGATGATCCTGCCACTACCGACCTGGCTGATCGATGCATTGATCGCATCCAATATGTGTCTGTCGGCGATCCTGCTGATGGTCGCTATGTATCTGCCGACCCCCTTGGCTTTCTCGTCATTTCCATCGGTACTGCTGGTCACCACCCTCTTTCGGCTGGCCATCGGCATTGCCACCACACGCCTGATTCTGCTGAATGGAGACGCCGGCCACATTATCTACACCTTTGGCAACTTCGTCGTCGGCGGCAATCTGGTGGTCGGCCTGGTGGTATTCCTTATCCTGACGATTGTCCAGTTCGTGGTGATCACGAAGGGCTCGGAACGTGTGGCCGAAGTGGCAGCGCGCTTTTCGCTGGATGCGATGCCGGGTAAACAAATGTCGATTGACGGCGATCTGCGCGCAGGCACCATCGACATGAACGAAGCCAGACGTCGGCGGGATATCGTCGCGAAGGAAAGTCAGCTTTATGGCGCCATGGATGGCGCGATGAAATTCGTCAAAGGCGATGCAATCGCCGGCCTGATCATCGTCGCCGTCAACCTGCTGGGCGGTGTGCTGATCGGTGTGCTGATGAAAGGTATGACTGCGGCGGACTCAGTCAGGATCTATTCCATTCTGACCATCGGCGACGGTCTGATCGCACAGATACCCGCGCTGTTTGTATCGATTTGTGCAGGCATGATCGTGACCCGTGTGACCGGTGCCGATGGCGGGCCTTCGAACGTTGGTAGCGATATCGGCGCGCAGCTGCTGGCGCAGCCCAAAGCTTTTCTGATCGGCTCGGTCGTGATGCTGGGATTTGCCGCCATACCCGGCATGCCGACCCTGACTTTTCTGATCCTCTCGGTGGTCACGGGTATCGTTGGCTATACGTTTTTCAAGGGTGAGCGTACGATCGTCGATCCGAAGACCGGCAAGGTGAGCAACATCCCGGCGATTGCTGCCGGCGACAGGAACGAAAGTTCAAAAGCTGCCGAGGCCGACAGCTTTGCGCCCACCATTCCTCTGCTGGTGGATTTGCATCCGGGGCTAGAAAAGGCATTCTCGACGGAATTCCTGAACAGCGAGCTCGCTCGGGTACGACGCGCGCTATTCGAAGATCTCGGCATCATCTTCCCCGGCATCACACTGCGATTCAACCAGGAACTGGGCGAAGAAGTCTATGTGATTATGGTATCCGAGATTCCGGTTTCTCAGGGTCGGCTGCGGGCTAGGCATCTGTTCGTCAAGGAAGCGCCGGAAAACCTGAGGGCTCTGTCCATTCCTTTTGAGGCGGGCGAAGCTTTCCTGCCCGGGTTGGCGACTTTATGGGCCGGCATCGAGCTGAAAGGCTCACTGTCGAATGCCGGCGTACCCTTCCTTGAGCCGAATTCGCTCTTGTCTTACCACATCGCGCTGGTACTGAAAAAACATGCGGCCGAGTTCATCGGCATTCAGGAGACCCGCGCACTGCTGACCGACATGGAAAATCGCTTCCCCGAGTTGGCGAAGGAAGTACAGCGAGTGATGCCCATTCACAAGGTCGCTGAAATACTGCAACGGCTGGTGGGCGAAGGCGTGTCCATCCGTAATCTGCGCGCGGTCATGGAAGCCTTGATCGAATGGGGACAGAAGGAAAAGGATTCAGTGATGCTGACCGAATACGTACGCATCGCGCTCAAGCGCCACATCAGCTTTCGTCACTCGGCCGGAAAGAACCTGTTGCCGGCTTATTTGCTGGCACCCTCGGTCGAGGACACCGTACGGGGCGCCGTGCGTCAAACCTCGGGCGGCTCCTATCTGGCACTGGATCCGGGCACCTCGCGGCAGCTGCTGGAGAACATCAAGTCCACTGTCGGCGACCTGAGTCGCTCGATACAGAAGCCGGTACTGCTGACCTCGATGGATATCCGGCGCTACCTGCGCAAGATGATCGAGCAGGATCTCTACGAACTTCCGGTGCTGTCTTATCAGGAGCTAACGCCGGAAGTGAACATACAGCCACTAGCAAGGGTGGAATTGTGAAGCGCCGGATGAGCCACCGCATCGACGAACCTTATCAGCCACCGCGCGCGGCTGTCAGCGCCTGCACCGCGTCGTCCGTCGTGTCGAATTCATCCAGCAGCGCCAGAAAACCACCCACCTCAAGCACGCTGCGGACCTTGTCACCGGCACCGGCCAGCGCGGCCTTGCCATTGGCCTCTCGCAGCCGACGCAAGCTCTTGAGCACAACACGCAAGCCGTCGCTGGAAATATGGGTGAGGTCACTGCAGTCGAAGACCATCAGTCGTGCGCCGTCATCGATGGCGCCATCTAGTAGCTCATCAAGCTCAGCGGCCATCGGCTTGCTGACATCGCCCTGGGGGCGGATCACAAAGAGTTCGCCGTGTAATTCGGACTGGATGGTCATGTCACTCGCAGATCAGCATGGTCTGCCGGATTGTAGCCGTTCACTGAGCAAAGTTCACGCCAACGTCTCATGAAAATCGAACCACACCTCGAGACCATGTTGCCACAGCTGGAGCTGCGCGTGCTGCACGGCCCTCAGGCGGGCAGCCGGCTGACGCTGTCGATCGGCGACTACGTGCTAGGCACGGATGACGAGTGCGAGATCATGCTTGCCGGTCCGCGGCTGCAGGGTGCGCACGCGCGCATGCAATTCGACGGCGACCGGGCATCTATCAGCCCGCTAGACGGTAGCGTGGTGGACGCGCAGGGTAAGGAGATCGCCGACAATTTTCCGCTGGCGCTGGGGATGCCGGTCGAAATGGGTGGCATCTGGATCGCGGTGGATGAGGTGGATGCGCCATGGCCATCGACGGACACTTTGATTCCCCAACCCACACCCGCACCGGTACCAGCGCAACCGTCACCTTTGCCCGATGCTGCCGCACCGACCGGTGAGCCAGCCGTTGCCATTCCCTCGTCAACCGATGCCCAAGACCAGCAACGCAAACGGGCACGCCGTATCCTGATCTTCGCGATGAGCGCGCTGGCCAGCATTGCTGTGCTGGGTATCGCAGGAGCCTCCTGGCTGGCCAGCCAGGAGGCTCGTACTGAAGCGATGATAGCCACCGCTAAAGCACCTGCGCCTCTGGAGTTACTCAGCGCGCGACTCAGCGAGGCCTTCCCGGGCCGATTTATCTCCGTGGTCACTGGCGCCGGTGGCACGCCGGTCGTCACCGGCTATGCGACCGACAAGATCATGGCCGACCGCATGGAAACAGTAATCGGCAAGCACGCCGGCTCCCCGCAGACGCACATTTTCCGCGATGACATGATTCGCGACAATGCGCGCAGCATCGCGCAGAAGTTCCGGCAAGAAGGTACGCGGGCCATGGTGGAGGTCAGCGAGGTAAATAATGGCATCGTGGTCCTGCGCGGAATGGTCATCTCGAATGGCGTACGCGATGAGTTACTCGAAGCGCTGCGCGCGAACGTGCCCGGTCTCCGGGGCATCGAGCCCTCACTGCGTAACGCGGAGGAATTACCGATAGTCCTCACGGATCGTATCGCCAGCGCTGGCCTGTCGAAAAAACTGCAGATCCTGTCACAACAACCGGAGTTCAGCCTGCGCGGCACGCTCAGTGAAGAGGAGATGCTGCGCTGGGAAAGTGTGCTTCTGGAGTTCAGTCAGGAATTTGGTCGGCTGCTACCGATCCGGGCGTCGATCAGCGTGCTGCAGCGGCGCCCACCAGTCGATATCCAGACCGTGGTCGGCGGTTCCATGCCTTTCATTATTACTGAGAGTGGCCAGCGTATCAGCGTCGGTGGCCAGGCCAACGGTCATACCGTCACCGCGATACGAGACAACGAAGTGATCTTCGACGGTACGCAGCGTTATCGCATACCCCGCTGATACGCAGTCACGGAAAGGAGCCGATATGAGCAGCGAAAAAACAGAACATCCCGAAATGCCGGCGCTGAGCGATGACGTCGTCGCCAGTCTGGAAGACTATCTTCCGGGTGGCATTGCGGTTGCCGACGACGGTGGCGAGACCCTGCAGCGCCAGATCACTGCCATGCTGTCCCGACTCGATCAAGGACTTGCGCTGCAGAGCCGCGAGATGAGGCCCAGCGACGCCTTCCGCAAGCTGAGCGCAGCGCGTCAGGCTGTACAGGCAGCCAAGCTGGCGATGCAGTTGCACCACGCCGGCCGAGCGGGCAGCCGGAACTAACAAGCCACGAGATCATCCCTACGACCTTCTCAGGAGAACATCATGTCACTGCCCAGTTCCGGTCTCAAGAATATCTATGAAAAGATCGAGCCCATGATGAAGACTAACGAGGACCTGCTACGCGCAGAACTCGGTGCCATCAATGACGGTGCGGAGGTCACGACCGCGCAACTACTCAGGTTGCAATACCTGATCGCTCGTTATACGGTCACAGCCACAACCTTTGCGAACATCATCAAAGAGATGTCCGACTCACTCAAGGGCGTCGCGGCGAAGATTGGTTAAGCAGGCGCTCGGTCAGGATCAACCAAGCTGTTCAAGCCGAATGCGGCTCACCTTGCCGGCTACCGTCGGCAATGCCTCAATCGCTGCGATCGCAGCATCGGCATGCTTCTCTCGCGTCTCATGCGTCAGGATAATCAGGTCAGTCTGCGTCTCGCCTTCGCCCGCTTCTTTCTGCAGCATCGCGTCGATGGAAATCGATGTATCGGCAAGAATACGGGTCACTTCAGCCAGCACGCCGGGCTTGTCGGCCACGCGCATGCGCAGGTAGTAGCTGGTGGTGATCTCCGACATAGGCAAAATCGGCGTATCAGCCATCTCATCCGGCTGGAACGCGAGATAAGGCACGCGATGCTCAGGATCGGCGGTCGCCAGACGCGTGATATCCACCAGGTCGGCAATCACGGCTGATGCGGTCGGCTCCGAGCCCGCGCCCTTGCCGTAGTACAGCGTCGCACCCACGGCATCGCCCTGCACCAGTACCGCATTCATCGCACCCTCGACATTCGCAATCAGGCGATTCGCCGGTATCAGTGTCGGATGCACGCGCAATTCGATACCCTCGGCGACCCGTCGTGTAATACCAAGCAGCTTGATCCGATAGCCCAGTTGTTCCGCATAGCGAATGTCTGTCGACGACAGCTTCGTGATGCCTTCGACATGGGCTTTGTCGAACTGTACCGGTATGCCAAAGGCAATTGCTGACATGATCGTCGCCTTGTGCGCGGCATCGACGCCTTCGATATCGAAGGTCGGATCCGCCTCGGCATAACCGAGCGCTTGCGCCTGTTTCAGTACGACGTCAAAATCCAGGCCCTTATCACGCATCTCGGACAGGATGAAGTTCGTCGTGCCATTGATGATGCCGGCGATCCACTGAATACGGTTCGCAGTCAGACCTTCTCGCAGCGCCTTGATGATGGGTATACCGCCGGCCACCGCTGCTTCAAATGCGACCATCACACCCTTTTCCTGTGCGGCACGGAAAATCTCTGTGCCGTGCGTGGCCAGCAGCGCCTTGTTCGCGGTGACCACGTGCTTGCCATTCGTGATCGCCTTCATCACCAGATCGCGCGCAATACCGTATCCACCGATCAGTTCAATGACGATATCGATGTCCGGATGGTTGACCACCAGATTCGCATCATTCACCACCTCGACCTTGCCGCCGGTGATTTCTTTCGCGCGCTCGGTATTCAGATCAGCGACCATCACGATCTCGATGCCGCGCCCGGCGCGGCGTCGGATCTCTTCCTGATTACGCTGCAAAACGGTGAAGGTACCCGCGCCTACGGTACCAATGCCCAGCAGGCCTACTTTGATCGGTTTCATCATGGTCATTTCTGGTTGAGTGCGGTTCAGCGCGCGTGGCGGCGACGATAACCGTCGAGGAAGTGCGCGATGCGGCCGAAGGCGAGCGCCAGATCATCAACGTTCGGCAGGAACACCACACGGAAATGATCCGGTGTAGCCCAGTTAAATCCTGTGCCCTGCACGATCAGCACGCGTTCCTCAGCCAGTAACACGTACGCAAACTGCTGATCATCCTCGATCGGGTACATCGCGGGATCAAGGCGCGGAAACATGTACAGCGCCGATTTCGGCTTCACACAGGTGACGCCGGGAATCTCAGTCAGCAACTTGTGCGCGAGGTCGCGCTGGCGGGTAAGCCGTCCTGTCGGCGAGATCAGATCATTGATGGTCTGGTAGCCACCGAGCGCTGTCTGGATTGCAAACTGACCGGGCACATTCGCGCACAGGCGCATCGAGGCCAGCATGTTCAGTCCCGCGATGTAATCCTTGGCATGACGCTTTTCACCAGAGACGATCATCCAGCCGGCACGGTAGCCGCAGGAGCGGTAGTTCTTCGACAGACCGTTCAGGGTGATGAACAACACATCATCCGCCAGCGATGCGAGTGAGGTGTGCGTATTACCGTCATACAGCACCTTGTCATAGATCTCGTCAGCGAAAAT